>ERZ506558.92-NODE-92-length-14496-cov-4.08434_pt1 | contig 14496 bp, 10 predicted proteins | sample MGYA00512397_ERZ506558 | MGnify/ENA metagenome assembly ERZ506558 | reverse complement strand
ATTTTTTGCGATTTTCCCGCTTTTTTTCGGGGCGCAGAGAGGCGGTCCATTCTGCGGCACCTGTATCGCAGAGAGGCGGCCTCGCCATTGCCTCATCGCGACCTCATCGCAGCGCCCGTATCTCAAAAAGAGGCGACCCATTCTGCAGCGCCAAAAAGCCCGCCCGAAAAACTCACTCCGCGCCCTTCACCGTGACTTCGATGTCCGCTCCCATGCCCGAGGGGATGAGCCCAACGTTCGCCTCAAACGCTTTCGGGTCTTTGCGGTAGAGCTCGCGCGCAAGCAAAAAGAGGTCGCACCCGCTTATTTGGCATGTTTCCCAGAGTGAGGCGATATACGATGCGATGAGTTCTTCCGCGCGGCGTTCGTCCTCGTCCGTCGCGACGTTGGTCTCGGTGCCCGTCATGAAGTCTTCTTCCGTGCGGTCGCTCACGAGCACTTTGAGTCGCACCGAAAGTTTCGCCCGCGGCACGTCCTCATTGCCGAGTTTTGCACTGCCGCCGCCCCGCTTGATGCTGAGCGAGACGGGCTCGCCGCCCTCTCCCTCCACGGTGAGGATGCCCGCTTTCACCTTCCCGCGGACGAGGTTGAAGGCGAGCGTCTCCTCGGCGGAGAGCAGCCCCGTCAGCTTCCCTTCCCGGAAGAGGGCGGTCTCTTCCGCGCGGAAGAGCACGGGCGCGTCCTTTTCGCCGCCCGACCCTTCCGAACCGCTCGCCCCGCCTTTGCCGCCCGACCCATCCGAACTTCCCGAACCGCCCGAACTTCCCGAACCGCCCGAACTTCCCGTGCCGCCCGAACTTCCCGTGCCGCTTTCGTGGGACAGGGTGCGGATGAAGGGCATGAAGGAACTTCTGGAAACGCCCAGCGTGCCGACGGCGAATTCGCGCAGCGTGTTTTTGACGGCGGCGCCCGTCTTTTCCGCCGCCCCCGAAAAGAGTTTATGGATGGCGAGGGAAGGGGTGTCGTCGATGGCGCTCGTCTTTTTTAACATCTCGCCCGCGCTGCCCTCCGCAACGGCAACGGCGCAGTTGTCCGACATATATTCATTGTGCAGAAAGTAGTTGAGGGCGGGCATGGCGCCCTCTCTTGCCGCCTCTTCGCCGAGCAGGACGAGCGAACAGAAGTCGAACTTGGGGATCCAGCCCGAGTCCGCGTACATCATCATGAGGCAGTCGGCGACCGTCTCTCCCTTCCCCGAAAGCTCCACGCTCGCCGTCCCGCCCGCCTTTTCCCCGCCCTTGGGCACGGAGATCTGCGCGGTGAGCTCGTATCCCTCCCCGCTCCTGTCGATGCCCGCCGCCAGGATCACGGCAGTCTTTTGGATATCGACGAGCCCGAAGTCGTTGGAAAAGAAGGCAAAGAGGAGCGCTCCTCCCAAAAAGAGGGCGAATTTGGGCGCGGTGCGCCTTAAGATGCGTTTCATGCGTCCCTCCCTTTCCGCCCACCCCGCAGGAGCAGCAGCGCAAGGGGCAGCGCCGCTGAAAAGAGGGGAAAGAGCCACACGAGCGTGCGCGTCAGAAAGCGTTCCGCGGCGGGGAAGGCAAAGCCGAGCGCGGCGGAAGCGGCGATCATCGCCCCGTTTAAGAGCAGGGAATACAAAAGGCATTTCGGCTTGCTCTCTCCGAACGCCTCTTTGAGCAGTTCCGCCGCCGAGAGCATGGGCATGAGCGAGGAAAAGATCATCGCAAGCGCGAGGGCGTAGATGAAGAGATAGTCCACTCTCCCCAAAATGCCCACGGCGGGGAAGTACTTGGCGGTCTTTGCAAAGGCGAAGAACTGCACGGGGGCGATGCCCTGAAAGATGCCGTAAAAGAGGGCGAGGAACAACAGCACCGCCCCGCCGCCCGCAAGATGCACGGCGGCTGCCTTCCACGCGAGCCCCTTTTTGTATTGTATCTTATCGAGAAGGGGCAGAACGAGCGCCCCGTCGAAGAACCAGGCAAGGGCGTGCTTCGCGCCCGCAAAAATGCCCTCCGCGCCCGAGATCCCGGCAGGCAGGAGCGCCGCAAAGTCCGCCTCTCCCGCAGAAAAGAGCACAATGACGGCGAAGGAGAGAACGGAGAGCGGCCCCAAGAGGTCGAAGACGCGCCCGAAGCTTGCAAGGGGCTTTAAGCAGAAGTAGACGGAGAGCAGGAAGAAGGGCGCGAACAGAAGGTCGGAAGGCAGGGTGTCGTAAAAGACGCTCTGCACCATCAGTTTTTGTTCGAAAAGGGGGATATACGCCGCAAAAAGGAAGAAGAGGGAGAGAACGACGCTTCCCAAAGTTGCCGCCGCCCGCCCGAAGGAGCGCTTTAACAGCGCGAAGAAGGAGAGCGCGCGTTTTGCAAGCAGCACCGCCGCGAACACGGAAAGGCTCTCCAAAGCGACGGGAAGCAGCGCCGAGAGCAAAAGGTCATTCTTCGCGTCCGCCGCAAGCTGCGCGGGCAGCAAAACGAGTTTAGCAAGGGGCGCGATGCACCCGAGGAAAAAGAGGAGCTGGCGGGGCGCGATGGTGCGCGCCGAAGGGAGCGGTTTCATTTCATCCTCCTTTTGTTGGGGCTTAAGAGCGCATGCGGCCGCTCTTTGAGGGAGCGCAGCGAAAATTTGACGACGCTGTCCTTCATGTCGTGCGGGTCGGCGGGGGCGAAGGGCGCCATGAGGGGTACGCCGAAGTTCTCCGTTGCCGTCAGTTCGTATAAGACGGCAGCCGTCGCGAGCAGGATGCCGTAGGTGCCCAGACTTCCCGCCATGAGCAGCAGAAAGAGGCGCATCACGCTCGTCGTTTCGATGAGGTCGGGCACGGCATACAGCCCGATGCCGCTGAGGGCGACGATGATGATGGTCGGCGTCGAAAAGATGCCCGCCCGCACCGCCGTCTCGCCCAGAACGAGCGCGCCCACCACCGAGAGCGCCATCCCCACATATTTTGGCATGCGGATGCTCGCCTCGTTCAGAACTTCCAGCATGAGAAGAACGAGGAGCATCTCAAGGGAGGGCGACAGGGGGATATCGCGGATGCTCCCCGCGATGGTGAGGAGCAGTTTGAGGGGAAAGAGCTGCAGTTTGAACAGCTTCGCCGCCACATAGAAGGCGGGCAGGTACATCGCCGCGAGCATCCCGAAGAGCCGCACAAGGCGGGTGAGCGTCGCTCTCAGCGCGGGCACGAAGTAATCTTCCGCCGCCTGCAGGTCCTCCGTCAGAAGATAGGGAAGGGTGAGGGCGATGGGGGAACCGTCCACAAGCACGCCCACCCGCCCTTCGAGCAGTTTTGCGCAGAAGATATCGGGCTTTTCCGTCGTGCCCACCTGCTTGATGAGCGCGTGCGGCCGCGACGAGAGAAAGTCCGCAAGATAGGAAGAATCGGGCACGCCGTCGATATCGACGGCTTTGAGCCGCTCTTCAACGCCTCTTACGACCGCTTCCTCCGCCGTCCCTTCCAGATAGCAGAGGGCGACGAAGGTCTGTGACCGCCTGCCGATCTTCAAAAACACGATCTTGAGCTCTCCCGTCTTCAATCTCCGCCTGACGAGCGAGGTATTCACTTTGACGTCCTCGATGAACCCTTCGCGCGGGCCTTTGACGGCGACGTTCGTGGGCGGCTCCATGACGGCGCGCAGGAACACCTTCTTGGTGCCGACGACGAGCGCTTCGTCCATCCCGTCCCAAAGGAGAACGGGATTCCCCGCAAGCACCTCGCCCGCAAGTTCATTTAGGTCGGAAAAGGCGCGCATCTCGGGGGATGCGAGCTTTTCTCCCACCTCTTCCGCCCTTCTTCCGCCGCGGTAGTGCATGAGCGGCCGCACCACGAGCGTGCCCAAAAGCTCCTTGTCGGTGACGGGGTCGCAGTAGAGGATGCGGAACGCGATCCCGCCCTCCGCCGCAAAGTCAAAGGAGAGGATGTCCTTGGCGGGCAGCAGCTCTTTGAGCGCCGCAAAGTCTTCTTCCATCTTGCCCGAAAGTTCCATGCAGCAAGTATGCGGAAGCCTTGGAAAAATATGTAAGGGAAGCATTTGTTGCACGGGTTTTCGCAGAGAACATGAAAGGATTTGCCCGTGAAAGTTGTTTTATGGGTAGAAGGGGGCTGTCCCGGGCAGAGACGCCCCGCGTCGGAAAAGCCGAAAAAAGGAGGCGGGATCATGAAAAGAATATGTTTGACGGGCGTTTCTCTGCTGTTTGCGTTCGTATTTCTCAGTGGCTGCGGCGGCAGGGAGGAGGAACTTACCGTCCGCTGTGCCTGCGGGGAGGACTACTATACTCTCCCGCTCGAACAGAAAGGGACTTCGGACGGCGGCAGCAACGGCATTTCCTTTGAAACAGACATGAGCCTTTCGCAATTGAAAACGCTGATCGACGGCACGGATGCGGGCTCGGCGCAGCTGAAAACGGAGGCCGTAGGGGAGCTTTTGGCGATCTTCAAGACGGACGGGACGGGGAGGCTGCACTACTACTGCATCCTGCAAAGCGGCAGCACCTTTTCCCTCTCCAATGCGGAAAATTTCGGCGTCGCCGTTCCCTTCCACCTCTTTGCCGAAGAGGAGCAGGAAGCGTGGCAATACGGGCTGTATCTCAACAACGGGGAATACGCGACGGAATACGGCATTTCGGAGTTCTCCGCCTTTTATGAAGGGCTGGAGGAAGTGAAGATGTCGGCGGAAGGGGATACCCTTTCCGTTGAGCCGCAAACTGCGCCGAAAGGCGGCACGGCGTCCTGCCGCATTGTGTTCACGTTCTCGGAAGGCAGCGTGCTTGCTTCCATTGAGGCGCTGTCATGAAGGAAGCGATCCGTGTCGAAGGGCTTACAAAGGCCATCGGGGGAAGGCGCATCCTCGACGGCGTGTCCTTTGCGGTGCAAGAGGGGGAGATCGTCGGCCTCGTGGGGGAAAACGGCGCGGGGAAGTCCTCTCTCCTCAAATGCCTGACGGGGCTTTGGCGGCCCGATGCGGGAAGGATTGCCGTGTTCGGCCGCGAGATCGCGGCGGGGTGCGGGTATCTTGAAGAGACGGGCGCGCTCATCGAGTATCCCGCGCTCTTTGGCGAGTACACCCTGGCGGAAAACATCGAACTGTTTTCTGCCTTCTGCCCGGGCGGAAAAGAACGCGCCGCCCGGCTGATCTCGCGCCTGGGGCTTGAAGAAGGGATGAAGAGGAAGGTCGCAACGTTCTCTTCGGGCATGAAACAGAAGGCGTGCCTTGTCGCCGTGCTGATGAGGAGCCCGCGCCTTCTGATCTTAGACGAGCCGACTGCCATGCTCGATCCCAAGATCTCGCTGGAGTTGAGAAGCCTCATACGGGAATATCATCAAAGCTATCATACGACGATCCTCATCTCCGGGCACGACCTTTCGGAGATCGAGACCCTCTGCAGCCGCGTGCTCAAAATGAAGGCGGGGAAGATCGTCTCGGAATTCGATCTTTCTCACAGCCCCGAGCGGGTGTACCGGCTGAAGTTTGCAGACAGAGCGCAGGCGGCTGCAGCCCTGTCGCGCACCGCGAATGCAAACCTGAGGCAGGAAGGGGAGTCCCTCTATTTCAGGGGCACGGGGCGGGAGCTGAGCGGTCTTCTCACGGAATACCGCTTCGAACTTTCCGATCTGACCGTCTGCAACCCCTTAGAGTCGCTGTTTGAGGAGGGACAAGATGTTCGGCAGAGTACTCTCGTTTGAATGCAGAAGCTATTTCCGCTCCAAGGGTTTTTATGTCCTGGCGGCGGTGCTCCTTGTCCTGCTCGTCGGCGTCACGCTCGGCTGCCGTTTTTCCGAAGAGAGCGGCGCGGGGGAAGTTTACGGCGTGGAGGCGTATTCTTCGCGCGAAGAGCTTTTGGAACACATCGAGGCGGGCAAAGAGCGCATCGCGGCGCTCGAGGAGTGGCTGCACCTTTCCGAGGGCGATCTGACCGTCTCCTCGGGGGTGAGGAAGAAGATGGAGACCGAACTCGCCCAAGCGAGGCAGACGCTCTCGGTGATGAGCGTTCTCTATGAAAAACACATCGCCTATGAGGACTGCTGCGCTTATCTCGGAGCATTCGGCACGGCGGTGCAGACCAAACTTTCGGTGAGCGTCCTCTCCCTTGCGCTGCTTGCGGGCTTTGGCGTCATCGTATTGTATTTTTCGGCACATATCGCCGTCGCGGCGGCTTCCGAATACCGGGAAGGGCAGGCGCGGCTCACCATGCTGCTGCCGCACGGGCGCATCGTCTATGCGCTCGCCCGTCTTTTTTCCCGTCTCGTCACGGGCGTATGCCTTCTGGCGGGCTATGCCGTGCTTTCGGCGCTCTTTCTTGCGTGCGTGTCTGGAACGGGCGGACGGCTCATCGCGGCGTCCGCGCATTCCGCCCTCGCCCTCGGCTTTGCGGAGACGGCGCTCCTCATGACGGCGCTCTATCTCTTTTCTCTCGCCGCTTTCGGGATATTCGCCTTTTCGCTGGCGCAGCTTTGCCGCCGTCCGCTGCCCGCCCTCCTTTTCACGGGGCTCGCGGCGGCTGCGGGCAGGCTCGTGCTGCCCGTTGAGCTGCTTCTGGGAGAAGCGTCCGTCTCCAGGTTCCTGCCCGTCTGTGCGTTCTTTTTAGATGGCGCCTTTCTGAGCGTCACCGCTCTGCCCGTTTGGGCAAATGTTCTCCTCTCGGCAGTATTCTGCGGCGCGCTGCTGCTCGCCGCCCTTCTGCGGCTGAAATATACCGATATCCGCTGATGTTGCCGTAACTTTTCTCGAATTGCTTGCGTTTTTCTCTGCGTTGTGTTATACTGAAAATAGCATACTATATGTGGTACTCTCCCCTGCGGAGAATGCCCGAAAGGCCGTGAAAAACGGAGGGATACGCATGAGGACGGAGCGGAAGAGGCTCATTATTTTCATTCTGTTTTTGGCTGCGCTCGCTGCGGCGCTGTTCCTGCTGTTTGCGCCCTCGGCGCAGTTTGCCTCTGCGGAGGAACAGGGGGAGACGACCGAGCCGGGCGGCGAAAGTTCGGGCGAAGGCTCGGGCGAAAGTTCGGGCGAAAGTTCGGGGGAAGGCTCGGGCGAAAGCTCGGGCGAAACGGGCGGCGAAGAGCCGGAAGAGCCCGAAGAGCCTGCCCCCGCGCAGAACGTCGCAAGCGTCACTTCGGGCGGCAGCACAACATCTTACACAAGCTTTTCCTCGGCGCTTTCCGCATGGACGGAGGGCGCGACGCTCACCCTTTTGGCGGACGTGAGCTCGGAGACGGCGGAAATTTCCGTCTCCTGCACCCTCGATCTCAACGGCTATACCCTCGAAGGCACGTCGGGAAGGACGCTCCGCGTGACGGCGGGCACCTTAACTTTGACCGATTCGAGCAGCCGCGGCGGCGGCGAACTGACGGGCGGCGGCGTCCGCGTGGAGCGGGATGGCGCTCTCCTTTTGTCGGGCGGCTATCTCACCGCCAACAGCGCGGAGGACGGCGCGGCGGTCTATGTCGCCGACGGCGCATCTTTCACGATGACGGGCGGCACCGTCACGGGGAACGCGGCGAGCGGCAACGGCGGCGGCGTGTACCTCTCGGGCGGCGCGTCCTTTGCGATGTCGGGCGGCAGGATCACCGATAACACCGCCTCGGGCGACGGCGGCGGCGTGTATGCCGCGGGCAGCGCGTCGCTTTCGGGCGGAGCGAGCATCTCGGGCAACACCGCGGGCGGCGAGACGGGCAACTTCTATCTCGCCTCCGGAAAGAGCATCCTGGTAAACGCGCTCACGGGCCAGGTGGGCGTCTCCGCGCCGGAGGGCGGCGTCTTTGCAACGGGCACGGCTTCGGGCTTTTTCTCCGATTCCTCCGCCTATGAGATCTCGTCTTCGGGCAGCACCTATTCCCTCGTTTTAAGCCCGCTCTCTTCGGTGAGCGCCTCCTTCTCTTCCTCCGAACGCGTCTTCCCGACGACGGAGCTCGAAGCGCTGCTTTCGGGGCTCACGGTCACGGGCACGAACGCCAAGGGGTCGGAATACCCCGCTTCCGAGATCTCTTCCGAGCTCTCCCTTCCCGAAGGCGTCGACGCTCTCACGGTGGGCAGTAACGAGATCGTCCTCACGGCGACGGGCGCGGGCGGCGAACGCGTGCAGACGAGCTTTTTTGTCAATGTCGTCGCGCCCTCTCTCGTCTCCATCGAGACGGCGTTCTCTCAGACCGCGACCGTCTATTTCGACTCTTCCCTCGATGTCCTCGCCTCCGATCTCACGGTGACGGGGCAGTTCAACGACGGGTACGCCCGTCCCCTCGGGCGCACCCCCGAAGAGACGCAGGCGCTCTCGGGCGAAGACTACATCACGGCGGTCTATTCGCTCTCGGGCAGCCTCGCCTCCCATGTGAACGGCACGGTCAACGTCATGGTGCAGGCGGGCAGCAGCATCTCCCTCATCGAGGTGCACGTCTCCAAGCACGTCATTGATACCGCGGACATCCTTGTCGAGGACGCGGTGGAAGTGGAGCGCGCGGGGGCATGGGGGGTCTCTCCCGAGGCGTTCACGCCCTCCCTTCCCGCAGGCGTTCTTTCCGAAGTGTCGCTTTCGGGCGGCGGGACGGTGGGCAGCCTTTCTGCAGGCACCTACACGGTGGAGATCTCCTTCCGTGTGACGGACGAAAACAACTACGAACTTGTCGGTGGTCCGCGTACGGCGACGCTGACCGTCTACTATGCTTCGCTCACGGCGACGAACGAGGACGGCACGATCTTTTATACCGTGGAGCGCGAGGGGGGCATCCCGCTTTCCTGGGAACTCGTCATCGAGGACGTGACGGAGGAAACAACGGCGCCCAAGCTGGACGGCAGCATGGAATCCCGCCAGATCTTCTCCTTCTCCCTGCGCGACGGCGGCCGCATCGTCACCGAGCTCGATACGCCCATCACCGTGCGCATCCGCATCGACGGCTTCTTCTCGAACAAAAACGTGACGCTCTACCGCCTTGTCGAGGACGGCAGCCACATCGCCGTCGAAACGGCGCGCGAGGGAGACTATCTCGTCTTCTCGATCACCTCCGTGCAGACGCAGTACGCCGTCGCGTACGACGCGGGCTTCGGGGTATATCTTGCGCTCACCATCGTCTTCGGCGTCCTGTGCGTCGGCGGCGCGGTGCTCCTCATCTGGTACTTCAAGCACAAGAAAAAGCTGGATATGACCCTCCCCAAAAACGAACAATGACGTTTTGAAAGCGCGCCCGCCTCTATGCAGCACGGGCGCACTTCTTTGGCAGGCGGCTTCGGCCGCCTGTTTTTCGTTCTAATTTTTCCCTCGCGCTCATACTTTGAGCGTATGGAACTCTACGCCCGTCCCAAACAGGACGCTTTGAAAACTCTCAACAGCACGGAAGGGGGGCTCACGCAGGAGGAGGCGGAGCGCCGCCTTGCTGCATTCGGAAAAAACGAGCTCAAAGAGGGCAAGCGGCGGAGCATCCCCGCCCTCTTCTTTGCCCAGTTCAAAGACCTCATGACGCTCATCCTCGTGGCGGCGGCAGTCCTTTCGGGCGTGCTCGCCTATGTCACGGGGGACAGGTCCGAACTCACCGACACCGCCATCCTGCTCTTCATCATTGTGCTCAACGCGGCGGTGGGGGTGGTGCAGCAGTACCGCGCCGACAGCGCCATCGAAAAGCTCAGAAAACTCTCCACGGCGACGGCAAAAGTTGTGCGCGGGGGGAGGGTGCGCTTGCTTCCCGCCGCCCTTCTCGTGCCGGGAGACGTCGTTGAGATCGAGGAGGGCGACCGCATCCCCGCCGACTGCCGCATCCTCTCTTCGGAAGGGGTGAAATGCGACGAAGCGCCGCTCACGGGGGAATCGCGCCCCGTCAGAAAGCGCGACTGCACCGTGAAAAAGCCCGCCCTTGCCGAGCGGGAAAACACTCTCTTTTCGGGCACGTTCTGCCTTTCGGGCAGGGCGCGATGCGTCGTGACGGAGACGGGCATGCACACGGAGATGGGCGCCATCGCCGACCTTCTTACAAAGGCGCAGCCCGTCCTTTCGCCCCTTGATAAAGTGCTCTCCCGCCTTGCGAAGATCATCTCTTACACCGTGCTCTCCGTCGCGGCGGCGCTCTTTGTGGTGGGCGTTCTGTCGCAGCGGGCGGGCATTTTGCAAAACCTGATGTCCGCGATCGCCGTCGCGGTCGCCGCCATCCCCGAGGGCATGGGCGCAGTCGTCACCGTCATCCTCGCGATGGGCGTGCAGCGCATGAGCGCCTTCCGCGTCACCTGCCGCCGCCTCTCCGCCGTCGAAACGTTGGGCAGCTGCACCTGCATCTGTTCGGACAAGACGGGCACCCTCACCCAAAACCGCATGACGGTGGGCGCCGCTCTTCCCTACGGGGGCGAAAAACGGCTCCTGCGCTGTATGCGTCTGTGCGGGAGCGTCAAGGGGAGCAGCGCCTCCTTTGTGGGCGATCCCACCGAAGTGGCGCTCGCCGAATACGCGGAAGCCCGTGGAGAGCGGGGCGAAGGGCGGCTGCTCGCGGGGGGCTGCCCCTTCACTTCCGAAGCGCGCTTCATGCGCGTGCGCGTCGAGGCGGAAGGGGGAGCGCTCTTTCTCGAAAAGGGCGCGCTCGACGTCGTCCTCTCCCACTGCCGCACGGCGGACGGAAGGGCTCTCACGCAGGAACTTTGCGCCCGCATCCGCAAGGAAGCCGCCGCTTACGAAGAGCGCGCGATGCGCGTTCTCGCCTTTGCCGAAGGCGCAGACGAGACAAAGCTCGACTTTCTGGGGCTTGCCGCGCTCTTCGATCCGCCGCGCGAGGGCGCAAAAGAGGCGGTCGAAGCGTGCAGGCGGGCGGGCGTGCGCACGGTGATGATCACGGGCGACAGCCCCGCAACGGCGCTCGCCGTCGCAAAAGAGCTCTCTATCGCATCTTCGCGCGAGGAAGTCATGACGGGGGAAGAACTCGACGCTTCGGGGGAAAATGCCCAAGCGATCGGGCGCTGCCGCGTGTTCGCGCGCGTCAGCCCCAAGCACAAGCTCGCCATCGTCAAGGCACTGCAAAAGGAGGGCGAGGTCGTCGCCATGACGGGGGACGGCGTCAACGACGCGCCTTCCGTCAAGGCGGCGGATATCGGCGTTGCGATGGGCTCGGGCACCGACGTCACCAAGAACGCCGCCGACATGGTGCTCGGCGACGACAACTTTTCCGCCATCGTCCGCGCGGTGGAAGAGGGGCGGGGCGTCTTTTTCAACGTGCGCCGCACCATCGATTTCTTCCTCGCCACCAACCTTGCGGAAGTGCTTGCCGTGCTCCTTGCGACGCTCTTTTTGTGGAAATTCGAATTCCTCACCTCGACGCAGCTACTCTGGATCAACCTCATCACGGACTCGCTGCCCGTCCTCGCCCTCGGCGTCGAACGCACCGTCGGCGTCATGGAGCGCCCGCCCGTCCGCGCAGACGACATTTTGTCCCGCCGCTCCCTCATTTCCATCGCCTTTTACGGCGGTGTGCAGACGGCGCTCGTCCTTCTGGTTTTCGGCATCGGCATCGCCCTTTGGGGGAACGCCGTCGCCTCTTCCTGCGCCTTCTTAACGCTCTCCCTTCTGGAACTGTTTCACGCCTTCAACGTGCGCGGAGGAGCCTTCAACCGCGCCCTCATCGCAACGGAGCTTTTGGGCGTCCTCTCCACCGTCCTTCTCGCGGCGCTCCCGCCCCTTGCTCGGCTTTTCGGGCTTGCCGCGCTCCCGCTCCCCGCATGGGCGCTCGTGGCGGCTGCCTCTCTTTTGATCCTGCCCGCGGGCAGGCTCTGGCGCAGGCTGCAAAGGCGTCGAACGGCTCGTCGCTCGCTCAAAAGGCGCAGAAGACGCACCCTTCTTCCCGGAAGCGCGCGATGATCGAGGGCAGCGCTTCCGCCGTCTCTTTATGGCGGGCGGAGTCGTGGAGAAGCAGGATGACGGGGTCCTTTCCTTTGCTCGTGCGCACGGCCTCTCTGACGAGGCGTTGTGCGCTCGCATGGGGGATCTCCTCATCCCCGCACACGGCGTTCCAGCCGACGATCTCATAGCCCCGCTCGCGGATGAGCTCTCTCTGCCGTTCGTGCCCGCCGCCCGGGAAGCGGTAGAGGCGGGGCTTTATCCCCGTTACCTGAAAGATGTATGCGGCGCACTCGTCGATATCGGCAAGCAGCGCCTCGTCCGAAGAATAGATGCGTTTGTAGTCGTGCGAAGCCGAATGCACGCCCAGGGAGTGGCCCTCTTCCGCAATGCGGAGGAGGGTCTCTTGCCTCGTCTTTGCCATATCGCTGACGATAAAGAAGGTCGCCTTGATATTTTCCTCTTTCAGAATGTCCAGAACGCGGCCCGTCACGACGGTCGAAGGCCCGTCGTCGAAGGTGAGGTACACCCGCCGCGCGCTCGCCTCCGCCGCAAAGGTAAACGCCGCCCGCGTGCGTTCCAATTGCAGCCCGCAGGCGACGAACATCGCAAGCAGCACCGAGAGCAGGAGCACCGCGGGGAGAAATCGTTTCTGCATATCAAAAGTGTGCCTTGTTTTCGCCATTTTATTTACTTTTGCCGTGAGATATGCTATAATACGGACATGCAAGGTCTTCAAGACGATCACGGCACAGAAGCGCTCTCCCGCAAGGGGCGCCTTATTGCCGATTTCAAAGAACAGTTCGGCGAAGCGCCCGCGTATTTCTTTTCCTCCCCGGGAAGGGCAGAGATCGTGGGCAACCATACCGACCACAACGGCGGCAAAGTTTTGGTCTCCGCGATCTCCTGCGACGTCATGGCGGCTGTCTCGCCGCGCACCGACGGCAATGTCGTCATCGCTTCGGGCGCGTACTATCCCATCCGCCTCTCCGTCCACGAACTCTCCGTGCGCGAGCGCGAAAAGGGCAAGTCCATCGCCCTCGTGAGGGGGGTGCTCGGCTATCTGAAGGAGCTCGGGCTTTCCTTCGGCGGCTTTTCCTGCGTCACGCACAGCACCATCTTCCGCGGGGCGGGCGTCTCCTCCTCGGCGGCGTTCGAAGTGCTCATCGCGGAGATCGTCAACGTGCTCTATCTCGGGGGAAGGCTCCCCGCCATCGAAAAGGCGCGCGCGGGCATGCTCGCGGAAAACGACTACTTCGGCAAGCCCTGCGGGCTTTTGGATCAGGCGGGCATCGCCTTCGGCGGGCTCAATGAGATCGACTTTTCCCCGCGCGAACCCTTCGTCACGCCCGTTCCCGCGCCCGAAGGCTACCGCCTCATCCTCACCAACACGGGCGGCTCGCACGCAAAGCTCACGAATCACTATGCGGATATCCGCCGCGAGATGGGCGAAGTCGCCGCCTTCTTCCATAAAAAATACCTCTTCGAACTTTCCGAGCGCGATCTTTTGGAAGCGCTCCCCGCGCTCCGCGGGAAGGTGAGCGACAGGGCAATTCTGCGTGCCTTCCACTTCTTCGAAGAGAATAAACGGGTGGAACTCGCCGCCCGTGCGCTGCAGGAAGGGGATACCTCGCTCTTTTTCGAACAGGTGCTTTCAAGCGGCGAGAGCAGCTTAAAATTCCTTCAGAACTGCTATCTCCCCGGCGACAGCTATCAGCCCGTCGTCATCGCCTTGAAGCTCAGCGAAAAACTGCTGAGAAGCGGCGCGTACCGCATGATGGGCGGGGGATTCACGGGCACCGTGCTCGCCTTCTGCCCCGTGGGGGGAGAGGAGCGCTACTGCCGCGAGATGGCGCGTATTTTCGGCAGGGAGAACGTCTTTCTGACCGATCTCCGCGCCGAGGGCGCCACGCAAATTTCAGGATAAAATCATTGATCGGAGGGATCTATTATGATTCAGACAAAGGTATTCGGCAAAACGGCGGACGGCAGGGAAGTCCTTGCCTTCACCTTCGAGGACGGCGCGCGCCGCGCCACCATCCTCAACTACGGCGGCATCGTGCAGAGCATCGTCGTGCCCGATAAAGACGGCAAGCCCACCGACGTCATCCTCGGCTATAACGACATGGCGGGCTACGAAAACAACGGCGGGTATCTGGGCGCGCTCATCGGCCGCTTCGGCAACCGCATCGGCGAGGGCAAGCTCACCATCGACGGCACGACGTACGACCTTTACTGCAACGACCGCGGCAACCACCTCCACGGCGGCAAAGTGGGCTTCAACAAGAAGATCTGGGCGCACGAAGTGGACGGCGACAAGCTGAAGCTCTCCATCCTCTCCCCCGACGGCGAGGAAAATTATCCCGGCAATCTTTCCGTCACCGTCACCTACACCTTCAAGGATGGCGAACTTAAGATCGCTTACCACGCCGAAACGGACAAGAAGACGGCGCTCAACCTCACCAACCACGCCTATTTCAATCTGAGCGGCGAAAACGACGGCTCCATCCTCGACAACGAGCTTTGGATCGACTGCGACGAAATTACGCCCACCAACCCCACGATGATCCCCGTGGGCGGCTTCCGCGCCGTCAAGGGCACGCCCTTCGACTTCAACGAGGCAAAGCCCATCGGCCGCGACATCGAGGCGGACGATACCGACTTAAAGCAGGGCAACGGGTACGATCACTGCCACGTCCTCAAAAACAAGTGCGGGGAGTATGTAGATCGGAAGAG
>ERZ506558.78-NODE-78-length-15408-cov-4.41269_pt1 | contig 15408 bp, 17 predicted proteins | sample MGYA00512397_ERZ506558 | MGnify/ENA metagenome assembly ERZ506558 | reverse complement strand
GTGTGCTCTTCCGATCTCTCCTGTAAATTTCTTCATAAAAAATATACTCCTTTTCTTCGCTTCTGCGTTTTTAAGGAGTATATCATATTCCATATAAAGCTGATGTTAAGCTGGAAAATCAATTTTAAAAATACATCCTGACGGATCATTGGAGGTCACAGAGATATGAGCATTGTGGCGCTCCAGAATCTTTCTGCAGACAGCCAGCCCCAATCCGCTTCCCCCGATTGCTCTGCTTCTTGACTTGTCAATCCTAAAAAACGGCTCAAAGATCTGATCCCGATATTCTTTCGGAATCCCCTCTCCTTGATCTGCCACCGTCACTTGTGTCTTTTCCGGAAATCTCTCAATTTTCACTCTGATACTTGTGTGGGATGGACTGTACTTGATTGCATTTTCAATCAGATTATAAAAAACACGTTCCAAAAGTCGATCCTGTCCTTTCACACAGCAGTCTGAATCTGTAATCTGAATTGAAATCTGCTTTTGCGACGCCAGTTCTGACAGCTCATCTGCAACATCTTCCAAAAGTGGAAAAAGCACGACCGATTCTACCGTTTCCAGCGGCAGATCACGGCTGAACCAGAGCAGATCTTCAATCAGTTTTGTGAGACGTCCCAGCTGATCCTGCAAAGCGGCAACTGCCTTTTTTGTCTCCTCGTCTTTATTTTTTGCAGATAGAGAAAATACATCCAGTTTTGTCTGCATCACTGCCAGAGGTGTCCGCAATTCATGCGCCGCATCCGCCGAGAATTGTCTCTGCAGCGTGAAAGAGTGCTGAAGTTCTTCTAATAGCTGGTTAAATGAGACCGTCAAATCTTGCACTTCGTCGGCGCTGACCGGCACAGGAATCATTTCGGCAAAATTATTGATATCTCTTTTTTTTACTTCCTGCGCAAGACTTTTTATTGGTTTCAGAACGTATCCTGCTGCCAGATATGTCGCAATCCCTCCGATCAGTACAATCACACACGTCGCAATGATACTCTCTTTGCGAAAAATTTCATACGATGTTCTCACAAGACTGATGGCAGGTATTGTATTTTCTGCCTGCATAGACTCAAAACATTCTCCTGCCGTTTCCATAGAAATACTGGGCTGAAGGTTCTGCATCTCAATAGTATCCACCATCTTATTCGCTGAGAAATTTGAAAGAAACGCCAGTATCGTGCAGGAAATCAGCAGAAAAATACTTGCCGTCAAAGTAAATCGAATGCGAAGCGATAATTTTTTCATGGCAGTATATATCCCTCCCCTATCTTTGTCTGAATGGGATCATATCCAAGAACGTTTTTCAGTTTTTTGCGCATCGCAGATAAATGCACTCTCACAGAGTTGCTAAATGGATCGAAGTCTCCGTTCCATACATGTTCAATAATCTCCTGCTGTGTAATCAAATGCCCCTGATTTAAAAGAAAATATTCTAAAATTGCAGTCTCTTTTGCAGTGAAAAAAACCGTCTCCCCTTTCACTGTGACACATCGGCTGAACGAATCCATGGAAATGTCCTGATATGTCAGGTAACTTGGGGACTGCACAAATCTGCGGTTCAGCAGAACCCGCATCCTTGCCTCAAGTTCTTCAAAATGAAACGGTTTCGTCAGATAATCGCTCGCTCCGAGTTCAAATCCGGAAAGTTTTGTCTCCAGATGATGATTGGCTGACAGGATCAAAACTTTCGTCTGCGGCTTGTCCTCTTTCAGTTTTTCTAAAATTTCCAGCCCGTCCATTCCAGGCAGATTCAAGTCCAAAATAATCAGATCATACGTTTCATCCATCGCCATCTGATATCCTTCTGTTCCTGTCTCTGCCTGATCTACTGCATATCCTTTCCAGGACAATCCTTTCGCCAGATCACATAAAAGTTCCCGTTCATCTTCTATAATCAGAATCCGCATCTTCATTTCTCCCTTCTGATATACAACATTGTATCTTTTCTCAGTTTTTTATACTTTTTATCTGATCTTCCGTCTCTTTTTTAAATTGTTCAAAGAAATCCTCAATCGTATCAAATTCATAATTCGGAACAAATTTTGTATTTTCCACGTCTTCTCTCGTCGCTTCCCCTGTATAAACCACGCATGTTTCCACTCCCGCTGCGATTCCGCATGCAATGTCCGTGTACAGTCTGTCTCCGATCACAATCGTCTCTTCTGCCGAAAATTTTGTCAGTTCCAGACAGTAATCCACAACCTCTCTGGCTGGTTTTCCCAGATACTTTGGACTTTTTCCCGTCGAGTTTTCGATCATCTGACAGATCGATCCGCAGTCTGGTATAAATCCGAAAGGCGCCGGACAGCACAGATCTGGATTTGTCGCCAGATAGGGGATATTCTCTGTTGATAAAATTTCACAGACACGTTCTAACTTTTCATATGTCAGCTCACTGTCATATCCGACCAGAACACACGCAATTCCCTCCTCGACATATTCTGTGACAATGAGCCCCTGCTCTCTCAGATTTTGTATAAAAGACGCTGTCCCCATGACAAAAATCTTTTTTCCTGCGAAATTTTCTTTCAGATACTGCGCCGCAATGAAACCGGATGTGACAAACTGCCATTCTTCCGTTCTCAGATTCCACCCTTCAAATTTCTTTACATAATCAGCCGTACTTTTTGTTGAATTATTCGTAATATAAATTGATTTTCCGCCGACCTTCTCAATCAGCTCAAGCAGTTTTTTCGTTCCCTCATACAATTTGTTTCCGGTTGCAATCGTCCCGTCGATATCAAATAAAAATAATCTTTTGTTCTTCAGCATAATTTTCCCCTGATCTTTTTTATATTTTCTTCGCTTATTTTAATACAGAGCCGTTCCTGTGTCCATCTCTATTCTTCGATCCTTTTCACTGAAAAGCAAAGCAGGAATACGCTCCCAAAGCTTCTGGCTTTCGTCAGGAAGAATTGACAGTAAACACGATGATATCGTCTGCCCTATACCTTTTGCTGAATTATTCAAAATTTTGTTTTTCCAGATCAGAGGCGTATGCGGTCATCCCATCTTTTATCGCCTGCGCCACCCTTTTCTGATATTCTTCGGACATTAGAAGTTCCGCTTCTCTTTGGTTGCTCAGAAATCCACATTCCGCAATCACTATCGGACTTTCCGTCTTTCTCAGAATATAATAGCTGTCATTTTCTTTGATCTCTCTGCACCTTGCCACTTCCAGCTCTCTGTTTAAAGATTCTTGTATCACAGCTGCCAGTTTTTGCCCCTTATCTGAATGAGAATAATAAAAAACCTGTGGCCCCTGAACACTTTCATCCGGATAGCTGTTCTGGTGAATACTGACTGTAAACAGGGGATCTGCTTCATTTATCTTCTCGCATCTTTTTTTCATATCCTGCTGTTTCTTACTTCCGCTGCTCTCATCGTACAGTCCTCCGTCTTCTTCCCTCGTCATCACAACTGTAAATCCTTCCTCCTCTAAAAGGGTCTGCAGCTTTTTGGCGATTGCAAGATTGATCTCCTTTTCTTTTGCCCCATTGATTCCGATCTTTCCGGGGTCATCTCCACCGTGGGGCGCGTCTTTGATGCGCAAAGTTCTGCCTTGTATCAATCACTGAAAAAGTACGTCCGTATCTTTTTCCACTTTCTCTAAAAGCCAATCCAGCAGTTCCATATAAACTTGTTTTTTCATCTCTATTCTCTCTTTATTGTATGCAGGATTTTTTTCTGAAAACTGCCCGTTATTCTGGCGGATCTTCAAATATAATGTTCTTAAGAGATTTGAATTCTGCGTATTGGAAAGATCCAGATATCGTTTCAGCTGATCTTCATCCCCTTTTTTGATTGCTGTCACAAACGCATGACGAATGGCGCGTTCCACTCTCGAAGGAGTACTGTCTCTTTTTTTCGCAATCTCATGATATAAAACGCCAATTTTACCCCCTGCATAATAGGGATCTTTATCGAATATTTCCATCGCATCGCAAATATAAGTAAATCCCTTCGTGCCCGCCGGGATCCCTATACTCAGCAATACGTCTACTATATTCATATCCATGTTCAAAATCCTCTCTTTCCTTTTCTCATATCACGATATATGTATGTTGTGACTATTATATGTTTTATTACAACATTTGTCAACATATCTTTGTTGACAACGCATCTATTTTCCCTTATTATAAAAGTTACTGCTATCGGCTGCAGTTTTGCATGACAGCATCAGGAAATTGCGAAAAAAGAGGTAAAAAAACTTGAAAGATCAAATAAAACTTATCAGAAAAAACGCTGGTTTAACCCAACAGGAATTTGCCAGTAAAATCGGGGTATCCAGAAATACAATCGCTACTTATGAAACAAGTGTGCGCATTCCGATTGATGCAATCGTAAAATCGTTATGCCGGGAATTTGATGTCAATGAAGTATGGCTTCGCACAGGAGAGGGCAGTATGTATGTGGAAACAAATCCTGACCTTGCGCTTTCAAAATGGTTCGGTCATCTGCTTCGTGAAAATCCCACTTCTTTTAAAAAGCGTTTTATCATGACACTTTCCAAACTATCTGACAATGAATGGAAAATGCTTGAAAAAATGGTCGACACACTGCATTCTAAAGAAATCTAATATCTTTTGGAACTTCCCACAAGTAAACTGCTCGGTAGTTGAATTGCCGGGCATCTGGCTGTGAAGCTGTGTCTTACAGTTCTGCCCAAAACAGAAATTTACGACATAATAGATAAAAAAAGAGCGGCTTTTACGCCGCCCTTTTCTGATTTTTTTTATTTTGACTGTGCATTCATCCATGCGAAGAGATTTGTGTACTCTCCAGCCGGCAATGTTCCGCCGCCTTCATTTGTAGGAGTTGTTCCAAATGTCTCATTGTCTGTTGAAGCTGCAATCGCTTCCTTGTCCTGAACTCCTGTTACCTGATTGTTCAGCACATAAACCCATGAGAAATGACCCATATACGTTGCGTCCGGACTATCTGTTCCAACAACGGATTCATACAGAGACAGCCAGCTGTTCTCAGCTCCTGCCTGTACAAGTGCACGGTAAGTAGGAAGTGCAAATGCCTTCGGATCTACCACAGGATCATCGACTGACAATACAAACCAAGTTGGAATGTCTTTGATTGCCTCTACTTTATCTTCTGACATCCATCTTTCTCCTGTCATTTCAAATGCGGATGTTCCCATTCCTGCTTCTTCATTTATCTTATAAGTTCCGTCTTCATTTCTGGCATACTCATTAAAAGCATATGCCTCGCAGATCGGATAAGCTGCTGCAAAATAATCTGGATAGTTCACAAGCATATTGACTGTCATGTATCCACCGTTTGAGCATCCGCCCAGATAGATACGATTCGGGTCTACATCCGGATTGGACTCTGCGTAATCTTTGATTGTATCCATCAAAATCTCTGTATATCTAGAAACACCGCTTCCATTTCCATTCGTTCCGTCTCCTTCGTCCATCCAGTATGTCTCGCACTGAACAGCCAGAACGTAGCTTCCTACTTCCTCACCGGCAGTAAAATAAGACTGAATCTCTTCTCTTGCAAGTGCACATACTTCATTGCCCAAAATCTCGATGTCAGGATCTGTTCCGCCTTCGCCCTGTCCATGCAGCCAGATCACGAGAGGATTTTTCTCTCCTCCTGCAATGTCTTCCGGTTCATACGCCGCCGTGCGGAGTGTGATTTCTTCTTCCTCACCAGTAAAATGATTCATGTAAGTTCCTGTGAAAGAATCTCTGTTTGAAAATCTTTCTGTGTCAGGACAAATACGGTTTTCAATGCAGTCTTGTGTAAATGAAATTTTATGTGCTGTTCCATCCACTGTGAAGTTTTCACATTCTACAGATACTTCATACGTCTCTGTCCATTTATTCATCATCACAGACATATCATATGTAAATGGAGATCCGGAAACCTGATATGTCGTCTCCATCTCAACAGCAACATATTTGGAAGCTCCTTCTGCTTTTTCTCCGTTTTCATCGCACAGATATACTTCTTTGACGGTACGCTCTGTTCCTGCAGTCACAACTTTGCATCCCTCTGCGCTGATCTCAGATGCTTCCTCCTGCAATTCTAAAATAATTTTAGGAACTCCTGGTCCCCATTCATATCCCTGTACAAAAATAGATGTTCCTGCAATAATGCCTGTTTCATCAGAAGCTTCTGCTTTTGTTGCATCTGGCATTGTCGCATCTGCTTCTGCTGCAAAAGATACCATGGATGTCATTCCCAATGCGAGACATCCTGCTGTCAAAAAGGCCATCAATTTTTTTCTGTTCATTATATTTTCCCCCTTTAAAAAAATCTTGAGCCGCCACAGCATATCCTTCATCTTTACCAAAAACGACAAAAAACAAAACGTGATTCTATTTACTCCATCGGATATTCTGTATTTCACTCATAACAGCCCTAAAATCATAAACTGCCTGATTGTGTCAAACAATTCAGACAGTCTCATGCTTGCGGTCTGTACTTTTTCAGTATAGCCCCATTTTTTATATTAGTCAAATATTTTTCGTATATTTTATCTAATATTTTATTCTTTTTTTATATTTTTTAGGCATTTTATACACATCTTATTTTTCTCTATTTTGCCTCATTTCTCCTCCGCCGTGCCCTGCGTCAATCACAACCACCTTTTTATCTTCCTTCTGCATCATAACAGTCTGAACTGTCTTCCTCAATCCCATCGTTGACAATAAGGCGACTGCCAGCAGCAGCACGATTCCCATCCACATTTCCCATTTCTTTTTTTCTCTCATTATGCTTCCTTTTTCTGTCTCTCCTTTTTTCTAGTTTATCCGTGTTTTCCTTGATTTATCACACATTTTTTCTTTTATCTTTTCTTTCCGTTCTGGATTCATAAATGAAAGCATATTTTTTCTCTTATTGTCGTCTTGCCGCTCCCTGTATCTTTATGGAAAGTCAGATGAAATACGCTTGAGAATCATATAGAACAATGGTATAATAAAAGTACTCTATTTATACTTTTTTAATCATTTACATAATATCGGGAGGATTTTATGGTTAGTAAAATCAAAGAATTTATTCTTTTGACTGTCGGTATCCTGATCATGGTTGTCGGCATTTATTTCTTCAAATTTCCAAATAATTTTTCCTTCGGAGGAGTGACCGGTATCGCAATCGTCGTCTCCGAATATCTTCCTGTTTCAAGAGGTGTAATTACAACCATCATTAACGTTGCCCTGCTGATCATAGGTTTTCTTCTGCTCGGAAAAGGGTTCGGCATTAAGACCGTTTATACCAGTCTGCTGATGTCATTTGGACTGTCCTTTCTGGAAAAAGTTTGTCCGATGACACATCCTCTGACCGACGAAGTAATTCTGGAGCTGGCTTTCGGCATCTTTCTTCCTGCTGTAGGATCTGCCCTGCTGTTTAATATCGGCGCTTCCAGCGGCGGAACGGATATTGTGGCAATGATTTTAAAAAAATATACAAGCATCAATATTGGAAACGCCTTGCTATTGACAGATCTGATCATCGTGGCTGCGACCTTCTTTGTATTCGATATCAAGACGGGGCTTCTATCCACACTTGGTCTTTTCGTTCGTTCCTTTATGATCGACGGTGTAATTGAAAATATTAACCTTCAGAAATATTTCACGGTCGTGTGCAGCGATCCCGAACCGATCTGCGATTTTATCACGCTCGATTTAGGACGAAGCGCAACTGTCTGTGAAGGAATCGGTGCTTTTTCACATGACAAAAAATATGTAATTTATACGGTAATGAGCCGCGCCCAGGCAGTGCGCCTGCGCTCTTTCATTCACATTCAGGATCCTTCCGCTTTTATTCTCATATCAGATACAAGCGAGATTATCGGGAAAGGTTTCCGGGGTTATCATTAAAAAAAAATACTGCTGCAGTCCGGCATTTCTCATAATGAGATCTGCTTTCTGCAGCAGGTTTTTTATTTTACGATATGTATTTAGAAATAATATCCCAAACGGATGACTCTTCCAATCCAAGCTTCCATCCTGCGATTCCGCCAAGCTCATATTCCTGTACCAGCTTTGCTCTTGCCTCGACAGATTTGTCATTTTCCAGCCATACCTGATACAGAGATCCATCGCTTCCTGTCCACTGTGCATAATCCTGTCCTGCATCTTCATCATATACAATCTCTGCTCCAGCTTCTTCCACAGCATTTTTTGCCGCTGCCATGCTGACTGCCTCACTGGAGATATTGCCTTCTGAATCTGTATTCCAGATCCGCACATAGAATGGAATGGCATTGATCACTTTGTTTGATGGGACCTGAGCCACAGTATCTTTCACACCGTTTGTGACAAAATCCATGGTCGCCACAGAACCTACATCCGAGCCGGCATAGTGCTCATCATATCCCATGATAATCACATAATCTGCTACTATTCCCTGTTCTTCCCTGTCGTAATGCGCCGTATATGGCTGCGGAACAGGATTGTCAACTGATAAAATAATTTCATTCGCTCTGCATTTTATTGACATTTCTCTGATAAATTGAATATAGTCATCGCCTGCAGACTCCGGTATCGTCTCAAAATCAATATTGATTCCATCCAATTTATACTTGATTGCTTCTTCTATCAGCTGATCCTGAATATTTTTTCTTGCACTCATGGAAGACAGAACCGTCTCGGTATCCACAGCCGTATTAAAATTATCAATCAGCCCCCAGACCTGCATTCCGCTTTTATGTGCTGTCGTCACATACTCCTTATCTGCGAGAGATGAGATATTTCCTTCGTTGTCCGTAATGGAAAACCAAGTTGGAGAGATTACATTGACGCCTTTCACTTCGGCAATATCATTTTCTAAGCTGGCGTTTGCATCCGCATTTGTCACTTGATGCCATACCAGATTAATCTTTTCATCCTGAGTCAGACTTGTATAGACAGGCTCTTTGAAATCAGGAATCTCAAGTGTTATCTGACTCTGTTCTCCCAACGTATTATTTTTGACATATCCCAAATATCCGTCTTTTGTCAGCACTTTTGTCCAATCTTCCATCACATCCACGACCATTACCTGATCTCCTTTGCTGACTTTCGTCAAAATCGGACTTTTTATTCCGCCCTGAAAGCGGACACTTGTGCTTTTCTTCATCTCAGCCGCTGTCTGTGGTTCCTTCTCATATCGGATCACTGCCCTGTTTGGCTCTTCCAGCAGATCATACTCCATAAATGTAAATTGTTTTACAAATTCTGCATCCAGATAGAGCAGATCTCCTTCCTGAAATGCAATCACATATTCTTCCGTCTTCTTTTTGTCATTTACTGTGTATTCCTTGCTTTCAAGCGGAATCTCATACAACTCTGTCGGTGTCGTAAGCAAAAACAGATCTGCACTTTCATCCCAGTAAAATCGCTTATTCAGATATTCTGTCACCGCCTCATGTTCCAGATATAATCGTTCCTCTCTCAGCAGTCCTTTGTAGCGCACAAGCTGATCCTGCATAATCAATGCTGTCTCCTTTCCCTGCACATCAAAATATTCCTGCTGCTCCATCCATGTATTAGACGGAATATACCGGCTCACTATTCTTCCAAGCACAGCTACTGCCGCAATCACGATCAATGCGGAAATAATCGGAAACACGATCCTGCGTTTCTTTTTCATCATCACACCTCCGTTGTCACCTCTGGCGACAATTCAATTTGATGCTATTATATCATGAAAATACCATATGTAATTACATTCTTCGACATCTTAAGAAATTCCTAATTTAATACTTCTCATTCTCTTAGGGGGATATGTCTGCCACCTGTAAAAATTTTCAGCTTCATACTCTATTTTACGCACTGGAGGACTTTGCAGGGGTTATTTTATTTTTACGCGGTCGAATCCCACCCCAATCACATGATTATTTTCGTCCTGAATGTAATCTCTCATATAACTACTCTCCTCTTCCAGCATACATGCCTGAATAATACTCTTGGGATCGCTTTGCTTTCCGTTCAGCATCAGATACTTTCCCTCTCGGATATAATGATCCAATTCTTTTTTTAATTTTTTCTTCTGCTTGATTGTATCACCTGCCTTCTATCCGATCTTCGTCTCGTTCTTCGTCCGAAAGTCTGAAACGGTCTCACCATTTTTTTACGGATCATACGCCATTCTTTTCAGTGCTGTGATATACTATTTTATACGAATTCTCAAAACAACATACCGGACAGAATTCAGAGAAGGGAGCGCCTCTAAAAACAATTTTTTTGTTCTTTTATCTTATTTTTTAAGAGTGGAAATTTGCGAAGAAACTCGCAGATACAATAAAAAATGACGGGAAATAGAAAAAATCAGATCGAAAAGCCTCCTTTCATCCGGCTCTCCCTTCTCTTGTCTTTATTATATACAATATGTTGCAATAAATCAAGTTGTTTGTGATATTTTTTAATCTTTTTTTCCCATATTATTGACTTCTCAAAAAAGATTGGATATACTAATTGTTCAAATGGAAGAGATGTTTCTTATACCACAATTTGCTTTGCATCTTCTCTTCTATTCGTATATAATATAAGTAAGGAACAATATAAATTTATCCAGATATCAATATCTGGAAATTTGATCAGTTAGGATGTGATTATATGAAGATAGAAAAAATTAATGACAACCAGATTCGCTGTACTTTGACCAGAGAAGATCTGGAGACAAGAGAACTGAAATTAAGCGAACTTGCATATGGAAGTGAAAAGGCGAAATCTCTGTTTCAGGATATGATGCAGCAGGCGGCATATGAATTTGGATTTGAGGCCAATAATATCCCTCTGATGATTGAAGCGATTCCGGTTTCTTCTGAGACAATCATCCTGATTATCACCAAAGTAGAAGATCCTGAAGAATTAGATACACGCTTCTCCAAATTTTCTTCTTTTACAGAAAATGCTGAGAATGATTCCGGCTCGTCCATGCCAAAATTGGAAGGGGCAGATGAGATTCTTGATTTATTCCATAAAATCAAACAAGTAGGCAAGACGCTCGACAAAGCTTCCTCTGCCTCAAATGAAAAACTGGATACTTCGCATATCCAGATTGCAAAAATGTATCAGTTCCGTGACTTGGATGTTTTAATCCGTGCAGGCAAAGCTCTTCAGGGATTCTACAACGGTCGTAATTCGATTTTTAAGGATGAGATGAACAAAGAGTATTTTCTTGTGATTTTCAAGTCCGATCATACTCCGGAAGAATTTAACAAAGTCTGCAATATTCTGTCAGAATATGGAATTCCATGCAAGTTTTCCTCTGCAGCTGAAGCTTATTTTTCAGAACATTATACTATGATTCTGGGTGATTCTGCCCTTCAGCAGCTTGCCTCCCTTTAATTGAAGCGATGCTGGAGCATACAAAATGGAATTAGAATCTCCCATGACTGAAATCATGAATATTCCCGTCTGATTGACAGAAAAGGGACACTGGGATGATATCCCGGTGTCCCCTTTTCGTCAGAATTTTCATTCTGCTCTCTTTGCTATTTATTTTTTTAAGCTATCTAAAAATGCGTTGATTCTTGCCACTAATAAATCAGGCTCTATTCCATGAACCAGTGCAGCCTCTTCCAGAGATTCTCCCTGAGCAGACGGGCATCCGATGCAGTGCATTCCGCTTGCCATCAGAAATGGAGCCATCTGAGGATCAATCTGAAGAATTTCTCCGATTAACATTTCTTTCGTCACTGTCATAATTCGTACCTCCTTCGCTAAATATTGTTTCATTATAATACTTTTCTATTCTTTATGCAATACTTGGCGAAAATTAAAAAGTTTTCTCTTGTATAATTGATACAGATGTATTAGAATAAAGAAAAGATCTCAAAATCAGATCTTATTTGACAATATAAGGAGGATATTTACTATGGCATACGTTATTACAGATGAATGTGTAAGCTGCGGAACATGTGCAGATGTTTGCCCAGCAGAGGCTATCAGCGAAGGTGATGGAAAATACGTTATCGACGCAGATGCTTGCTTAGACTGCGGAACATGCGAATCTGAATGTCCAACAGGCGCAATCGTAGCTGAATAATTTTGACAGACGTTTAAAAAACGAGTAGGAGTTTTTCTCTCTACTCGTTTTTTCTTTTCTATATAGCAGACTTCTTTTTTCTGCGAAACAGCAAAAACTTTTTCTTTGGTATTTCTTCCTTTGTCGCAGCTGCAAGTCCCCTTCCTTTTTGATGTGCTCGAATTGCCGCATCGAGCTGACGATACCGCTCTTCCTCTCTCTCTTCCTTGAGCTTCATCAGGTATGTCATTTCCCTCTCCACATTCTTGCTCACCATCTGGACGAGTTCCTTATTGTTTTTCTCTAAAGCATGAGCTAAAATCTGATCCATAATCGCCTGAAACTGACTGATATTTTCAGATGGCGCCGGATTGTTCGGAAACTGCATCACCACAGAAGTCGTATGTTCCTGTTTCTCCTCTGAATCAGAAATTCTGCTTTCCAGCTCTTCCGCCGCTCTTTGAGTCAGCTTTTCTTCCAGATCAATAATATGGTCTGCACTCTTTTGTCCTTTTTTTATGATCTCAGGCAGAAGCACTTTTATCGCTTTCAGCTGAAAACCACGTTCTTTTAGTTCTTTAATACTCTGAAAAATCCGAATATTTTCTTCGGTGTAGTATCGGTGTCCCATCTCATTTCTGGCGATCGGCAGTTCCAGCTCTTCCTCCCAATATCGGAGTACATGCGCTTCCACTTCTACCTTTTTAGCCGCATCAGAAATCATATATCTGGTTTCCTCCATACTTCGCCTCCATCAGAAATATTCTTTTATTCGCCGTCTATGCAAATCGGCTCTTGGAACCGTGCTTACTGCGTTATCTTAAGTATATCATATTCATTCTCAAATGCAACGGGTAGCTTTTGTAACAATAGCGCAGTTTCTGTCTATTTCTGTATATTTGCGAATTTCGTATAGTTTGGCAGCCATACAAGATTCACCGTGCCGATCGGACCGTTTCTCTGTTTTGCGATAATCACTTCTGCGATTCCTTTCATATCAGAATCTTTATTATAATAATCATCTCGATACAAAAACATTACGACATCGGCATCCTGTTCAATCGCACCTGACTCACGCAGATCCGAAAGCATCGGTCTGTGTTCCGGTCTTTGTTCCACCGCGCGGCTGAGCTGTGAAAGTGCGACAACTGGAACATTTAATTCTCTGGCCAGCTCTTTCAGCGAGCGGGAGATATCAGAAATTTCCTGCTGTCTGGAGTCTGTCTTCTTGCTCCCTGTCATCAGCTGAAGGTAGTCGATCATGACAATTCCCAGATTATTCTCCAGTTTGTATTTTCTGCATTTGCTCCGAAGCTCTGAGATGGAGATACCTGGAGTATCATCAATAATCAGATTCGATTTTCCGATTGTTCCAGCTCCCTCGATCAGTTTCGCCCAGTCGTCATCCGAGAGGTTTCCGGTACGGATCGCCTGTGAATCCACCTTGGATTCCAGAGAAAGCAATCGGTTGACAAGCTGTTCTTTTGACATCTCCAAACTGAAGACAGCAACTGTCACATCATTGTGAAAAGCCATATACTGAGCAATATTCAAAACGAAAGCGGTCTTTCCCATAGAGGGACGGGCCGCAATCAAAATCAGATCAGATGGCTGAAAGCCTGATGTTTTATAATCCAAGTCAATAAAGCCTGTGGGAATTCCTGTCACGCTTCCCTTCATGCGGGACGCCGCTTCAATGCGGTCAAGAGCATTTAGCACAACCGTCTTAATCGGCACAAATTCTTCGCTTCCTGTCTGCTGAAGAAGCTGGAAAATCTTTTTCTCTGTCATTTCCATGATGTCTTCCACTTTTTGATTTCCCAGATAACACAGATTGGCAATCTCTTCGTTCACTTTAATCAGTTTTCGCAGCATGGACTTCTCTTTGACAATCTTTGCATGTTCCTTCACATTTGTTGTGATGGGAACTGCTGCGATCAGGTCTCTGGCAAATTCCAGACTGCTCACTTCAGGCGGAACATTCTTTTCTCTCAGGCGATCCTGTAATGTCACAATATCGACCGGTTTTGACTCATTGTACAGTTCCGTCATTGTTTCAAACAAGATTCCGTACTGCTGCTGATAAAAGTCTTCCTTGTTCACGATCTCCGAAGCTGCCATGATCGCCTCTTTGTCTATCAGCATTGCCCCAAGGACCGACTGTTCTGCTTCTATGCTGTGGGGCATTACTCGTTTTATAAGTGCCTCATCCATCGTTGTTCCTCCCAGGCTTAAGCTTCTTTTACCATAACTCTCAGTTCTGCTGTTACCTTCGGGTGAAGTTTAATCGGAACCATCGTTGTTCCCAAAGCCTTGATCGGGTTCGGGAGCTGCATTTTTTTCTTATCAATTTCATATCCAAGCTGTGCCTTTGCTGCCTCCTGAATTTCTTTTGAGGAGATAGAACCGAATACCTTTCCGCCTTCGCCCACTTTCACAGACAGTACGACCTTTTTATCTTTTAATTCCTCCGCAAACGCTTTTGCCTCAGCTAAGATTTCCTGCGCCACTTTCTCTTCATGCGCTTTCTGAAGCTTCAGATCATTGATATTCTTCGGAGTTGCTTCCAGCGCATATTTTTTTGGAAACAGACTGTTTCTGGCATATCCGTCACTGACATTTACAATTTCTCCTTTTTTTCCAAGAGACTTCACATCTTCTATTAAAATTACTTTCATTGTTAAATCGCTCCTTCTTTCTTCATTTCTAAAATTACTTTTTCAAGTTTTTCTTTTGCTTCATCAATGGAAACGCCTTCCATCTGAGCGCCTGCGATATTCATATGTCCGCCTCCGCCCAGACGTTCCATAATAATCTGAACATTGACTTCGTCAATCGCGCGGGCGCTGATATAGATTCTGTTGTTGTATTCCGTGATCACAAAAGAAGCCTTGATACCGATGATATTTAAAAGTTCATTTGCTGTCTGCGCTCCCACAATCGTCGGGCTTTCCAGATTCTCGCTCGGGCAGGTACTGATTGCATACGCATTTTCAAAAACTTCCGCATGGCGCACTGCCTCGGCGCGCGCTTTGTAAGACTGCATATCGTTGCGGAACATTTTTCGCACGCGTGTTACATCCGCCCCGCATCTTCGCAGGAATGCGGCTGCTTCAAATGTGCGCACACCTGTCTTTGTTACAAAGTTATTTGTGTCTATAATCATTCCGGCATAAATGCAGTCTGCCTCAACAGCCTTTAATTTGATTCCCTCTGCAAAATACTGCAGAACCTCCGCAACCATCTCACACGCCGATGAAGCATACGTCTCAATGTATGACAGCACCGCATTTTGTATCACATCGCTGCTCTGTCTGTGGTGGTCGAGCACTACGATGGTCTTTGTCTGTTTCAAAAGCTGCTCGCACTCTGTCATCTTCGGCCTGTTTGTATCAACTACCACGACAACCGTCTTCTCTGAGACAAGTTCCATAGCTTCCT
>ERZ506558.56-NODE-56-length-17913-cov-3.68893_pt1 | contig 17913 bp, 17 predicted proteins | sample MGYA00512397_ERZ506558 | MGnify/ENA metagenome assembly ERZ506558 | reverse complement strand
CGAATCCAGCTACCCCAGCCAATTACGGACAATATTGAGCAAAAACAGCTTGATTTTGTCCGTTTTTTGTTGTTTTCTGAATGGTTTTTGGAGTATCCCGTCTCGCTCCGTTGGGAATTGGGAAGTAAATTGGGAAGTTTTTGGGAAGTAAATTCGGGGAGAGAAGACCGCGTCCTGAGGGGAGTTTTTCGCGGTTGAGAGCCGCTCTTCCGTGCTTCATCGCGTATCTCAACGAAAACAAACGAGCACAACGGGGCAATCAGGCTTCATGCGGTTTAGTCCATTTTGTTCGTACCGGAGAACATAAGGGGCGGCGAACGATGATGGCTGTAAGCCTGCTTTAGTGTTTCGTCAAACATCCTCATAGAGAGAAACGACCGCGGCGGCGGTCGTTTTTGAATGGCTCAGATTTACAGTCCGGCGTCTTCGCGTTGGCACAAGGGTTATGGAAACAGTCGGCGGGGTCACGATCGGTCTCAGTCCGTCATCGGCATTGCCGGTAACGCCCCTGCGGGAATAGCGGCGGCCGCATCACAACTCGTAGTTCACTTTCTCTGCTTCGGAGAGGATGAACTCTTTCGAGTAGTCGGTATAGCCGCGGTCCACGGCGGAGGTTTTCACGTCCTGATCGCTCGAATGACCGTCCCACAGCATGACGACCTCGCCGGAAACGCCTGCTTCCTTGCAGCGGGTGATGTAGGTGTAGCGCAGCTCATGGGGGTGATGGTTCGGGAACAACCGTTTGAACGCCGAACGCAGTTTGCAGAGGTTCACGTTTTTCGCGGCGTCAAAGTCGACAAGCGCCTGCACCCTGCGGAACATCGGGGTGAAGGGGATCGAACGCAGCGTCACGTTCCTGCCCATGCGCTCCTTGCTCGTCTCACATTCGAGGAAGCCGTCTGTGACGTTCAGAGAGACCAGCTCGCTCTGCCGCAGCCCGAAATATAACAGCACCAAGAGGGCGCTCGCAACGTCGTCATGACGCTTTTGGCAGTACTCCACGAGCTGTTTTTCCTCCGCCTTCGTTAAAGCCGAGCCCTTCTTGCTCTCATGATAGGGGAGGACGATCTTCTTCATAGGCGAGGGCAGTTCGAAGTCCTCGGCGGCCATATCAAAGATGCACGAGAGCATGAGTTTGAGCTTCTCGGCGGTGCGGTGCTTGCCCGCCTCCACGAAGGTAAAGAGGTATTGTTGGACGAGCGGGCGGGTGATCTCGGCAAGGTGCAGATGCCCGAACGTCGGTTTCAAGTTCACCTCGAACATTCTAAGGTATTCCTTGTATGTAGACGGTTTCGTCGTCTGCTCCTTGATGGAGAGCCAGTCGCGGGCGTAGTCCGAAAAGAGAACATTTTTTGCGGTGCGGCGCTTCTCCTTGACGGGCGCGTCGTGCGGTTCGGCCTCGCCCGTGAGCTTTGCGATGAACTTCTTTTTCATCGTCTCGAAGTCCTTGGAAGCGACCTCGATGTTGAACCCGTCGCGGCGGTATCGCGCCTGAAACAGGCCGTTGTAGTAGCGGTATCTGACGAGCTTGTTGTTGGCAATGAACGCCTTTTGGAAAGATTTCGGCATGGTGTTCAACTCCTTTTTCGTGAAGGACAGCGTGCCGCTGCCATCGTCGGCTTCTTTTGAGCGAGAGGGGCGCGTCCGCAATTCCTCGATGGTATCGAGGGCAGCGGAACGGACGGCGAGCTGTAGGACGGCTGCCGTGAGGCCATTGTTCTCTGGTGCATTTGTTTGAATGAGCTGAAGTAGCTCCGTGAGCTGCTGTGCCTGCATATGGGGTCACGGGACCGCGGCTCTGACTGCACGATCCGAAAGCATTTTTTCATCGGGGAACGGGACGGTCTGAACTGTAAATTCATGGCGGCCTCCTTAATTTACGCCGTAGAGAGTCGAATAACGGGCGCGCATTTTCGTGAAATATTCGTAGACGGTCGAGGTTGCACGGGATAAGAGGCGGCCGATCTCGGGATAGCTCATGCCCGCCATGCGGTGTTCGAGCGCGAGCGTCATGTTCTCGGTCAAATTGAGAGATTCTACGATTTGGTCGGTGCGGGAGTAGTCGGGTTCGGTCTCGATTGATTCGTCGTATTCGATGGCAACGACGGTCATTTCAAGATTTTGGAAGCGCTTTCCCGTACTGTACTTTCCGCAGAGACTGCGGGTCATGAGAAGGTAACATTCCCTCTTGATGGTGACGCGCTTGCCGCTTTTTTTGGTCGTGTAGAGGTCGTCGAGGTGCGCGCCGTAGTGTTCACAGAGGAAGAGTGCGGTGCTTTGGACAAGGTCATAGCTGTCGGTCAGGACATATCCGCTTTCACCCTTACAGAACACATCGCGGCAGAGGTTGACGTGCGCATTTTCGGCAAGTTTGCCCATGTACGCCATGAGCTTCTTCGTGGCGATCATCGCGAGCATCTCCGACATCGCAAGGACGTTTTCGGGAGAAATTCTCACTTGCAGAACTGCTAAATTTCGTTTCATCTGTTTACCCTCCAAGGTTTCTTTTGCCCTTCGGCAGGGCCAAAACCAAACGAAAAGGCGGGGGCATAACGTTAGACGGCGGCAAATTTCCGAAAGTCAAGGGCGGCGCAAGCCGTGCATTTACCCTTGACTTGCGGCGGCTTTTCGTTTAGGCTGCGTCTCTTACATTTTGAAGAAGCCCTGAAAAAGCCGAAGGGGAAAAGGGGGAATTATCCACAAAAAAAGAGCCGCGGCAATGCAACTTGCTCAGCTCTATAAAATGAATAATGAAAATGATGAACGAGAAATGAGGGCGAAGTGGAAGGCGGGGAGCCGCAAGCGGGTCAGCGCGGCTCGCCGCCGCTCGCCGTCAAAGGGTTCGGGCGGATGGGGGTGGAGATTTTCGGCGGTTGAGGGAGGCCGGGTTGGCGGAGATCGTGTTGGAATGGGCGGTTTTAGGCGGTCTGTCAGGTTTTGTGTGTGCGCTTGGTCGGCGCCCGCGAGCGCAGCGAGCGGGTGACGGCGCGGCGCAGCCGCGCCGTCAGCTGAAAGCCGCCGCTTGTTTATAACCAAGCGCACACACTACCGTCATTTGTGATTTTTTAACATTGCGCTCGATATTACGATTGCCGCGCAAGCCTGCAGTTCTGTGACAAGGAAACGAGCGTTTGACTCTCGGAGGATGCCTGTAAAAATGGCCTTATTTAGCGATTTTTTCCGTGCACCGAAAATTTTTCAGAAAAATCTTAAAAACCGCTTGACAAGCGGGCTTTCGCGAAACGAAAGCCCGCCTGATTAAGCAGGCGGGCTTTCGCGGTGTTATCATATCGGTGTGGGGGACCCCACGAAATAAGGAGGAAACCAATGTTGACGGAAGCAATCGGTCAAAGAGAGAAATCGGACCCCAAGACAGCGCCCGTGAAGGACGCTAAGACAGCAACAGGGACGCCCGTGAAGGACGTCAAGACGGCGGCAGAGACGCCTGTAAAGGATGTCAGGGAGGCCCCCGCAAAGGCCGTGAAGGCAGCCCCCGTGAAGGAGGATAAGGAAGACAAGCGGTCGATGTCGAGTGTGCTCTATGACGAAATCGAGCGCGTCATCGGCGGCGACAACGACAATCAGTTCTTCTGCCTCACCATGCCCGGTCAGGCGCTGAACGCCGCAGATTATTCCTACGACTACAAGAACGGCGGGACGAAGGGACCCAAAGTTGAAGCGAACGAGTCGCGCCTTGCCAACAAGCTGTTCGACCCCTGCCGCGTCACGGGTGCGGACAACGGTATGACGCTGCCCTATCAGTACAGGTCGGCGCTCGATATGCTCTCGCCTAAGCTCGATCTCAACGTGGCCGAGGCGAAAAACAGCTTGAGGAAACTGCTTTTGACGCCCTATCCCTACAAATTCACGGAGGACGACACCGCCGTGCACAGCCTGCAGGACGTCTATTTCTTCCTCTACGACCAATGGGTGGAAGAGGAGACCAAGTGGTCGGAAGAACAGAGCGAGCAGAAGCAGAAGCTCGGGGACGGCACGGACGCCTATCTCGATTGGTATGAGAGCGTTGCGGAGAGCCGCCTCAGCGCCATCGACGAGAAGATGTCTAAGGTCATCTCCGTCTTTACACCCAACGACATGAAGATCTTAGAGGGTATCCTCGACAGCGGTTCGGGCGCCGAATTGCAGGAGGCGCGGGCGATGCTCGACAATACCCGCAAGCGCGATCCCAACGGGGGCTATATCTATCCCGTCAGTTTCCAGCCCTCCAACTGGTTCGAGCTCCTGAGCACCTCCTTCACGCCCACCGATCTTCTCGACGACCCCTCCGCACTCGCGCAGAAATTAAAGCCGCTCTCCGTGCGCCGCATGACGCTCAATACGCAGATCGAGAGCATTTCCGCCCTTGTTCCCGAAACGGACCGGCTGAAGGAGCTGAAGGAAAAGGTCACCGATGCCGAAACGAAGGTCTCCCAAGCCGAGAGCGATCTGGTAAAGGATTACGGCGATGGCGTTCGGGATGTCTTCCACACGGTGTGCGACCTCGTCTCGGCCTTTTCGTCGGATGTGCCCAAGGAGGTCATAAAGCAGCTCGCGGGCGGAATGACGCTCCCGAGCGGAAAGAATATTGACGAGCTCGTCGATGCCCTGTTCAATACGGCGAGCGCGGGATATTCTGCCCAGCAGGCGTATGCATCGGCCGTGTCCGAGCTCGCCGATGCCGCGGCTGAGGAGATCGCGGCGCAGGGGCTTGAGCAGCTCTCCTCCGCTCTCATCCCGCTCAAAGCAAAGCTGGCCGAAGTGGACGAGGAGATCGCGGAACTCAAGAGCAAGATCCAACTCTCCTCCGCCGTCAACGGGTCGGGAGAGGACAGCCGTTCTGCCGAGGAGGCTGTCGGCGGCAACAGCGTGCCCGAGGGATACACGCGCATTCTCATCAGCACGAGCGCCTCCCACCTTTCCGAAGAGTCTTCGCAGGAGTCCTCTTCTACCGTCAAAAAGACGGGTGCGTCCCTCTTCTTCTGCGGCGGGAGCGGCACCAGCGAGAAGCAGGAATCTGCCTTTTCCAAGCTCTCTCAGTCGGCGGACTCCTCCATCGATATCGGCATGAACGTCGCCAAAGTGAGCATCGAGCGAGGATGGTTTGACCCCGGTGTCTTCGCTCTCACGGGGAATATGTTCAATCTCACGCCCCTCAAAGTTGCGCCGCCGAGCAGGACGTACGACAGCTTCGACGACCGCCTCAAGGATATGGCGAGCGGGAACTGCGTGTTTCCCTGTTATCCGACGGCCATGCTCATCGCGCGGGATATTTCGGTGCGGTTCACGATGACTTCGGATATCTCTTCGGAGGTCTCCTCGGCCATTTCCGAGCACGCCTCTTCGGGCGGTGGGTTCCTCTTTTTCAGCGGTTCGCACGGATCGTCGCGCTCGTCCTCGGATTCCGCCGTGCACTCCACGTCGACGGGCAGTTCGGTCACGCTTCGGTTCGATACGCCGCAGATCATCGGCTATTACCTTGAGTGTACCCACGCCGACGACAGCATCTACATCGACGACCCCGCTGCAAAGACGCAGATGCAGGAGTACGTCACCATCGCAGAATTTGTTGAGAAGTATCAGAAGCTCATAGAGGCCATGGCCGACGTCAAAGCGCGCAGCGGGGCCGAGTCATAAAAAATTTTAAGGAGGAAGATATGATCAGATTACTGAAGCACATGAGCATCCCGGAGGGGAAGAAGGCTGTTAAAAGCGACCTTATGATCGTCTACAGGCTGCAGAAGGGTGAGAACGGGAAGGCGGATAAGTACGTCCTCTACGATGTGTACTCCGAGGAGAGCGACTACGGCGGTGAGGCGCCTGCGGGAACGGAGGAAGTCGAATTCGTCGCCGTGCCGCTCGGCAGCACGGGGGCGGATGCCGTCACGCTCGACGGCTGCTATGTCAACGTCAAGGGAAGCAGCGCGGATCCGCACATCTGCGGGAAGTCATGGCTCCAGGTGCTTAGTATCTTGGGATGCGACACAGAGCATTGTCAAGCGGGCGGAAAATTCTACGTCGATGACAGTTATTTCCCGAATTATTCGGGAGACGTGTTGGAAATAGAGGACTTTAGCTGCGGCGGCAGGATGGTCGGAGGACATCTCGTGCCGCTCGGCTGTAATCAGCAGCCGGGAGAAAACGATACGGTGTATCTGGCAACCATCTGCAACAACCACAACACCAAGCAATTGCGGCAGTTCACGTATCAAGGCGTGACCTATACCGCGTCACAGTCGGGTACCGGCCTCGGGTTTTTTATGTACCTCGATGACGTCCTCGGGGCAGAACTGTACGGCTACATGACAAGGGACACCATCGAGGAGGCCATCCGGGCGGAGGACGACTTCGAGCGGAAGGCGGCGGAAGAGGGCGGTTCCCCCGAACGGGTGCCTCACGCCGTTCCTTCGGGACGGACTATCCGCAGGTGAGCTCCGTCGCGCGTACCCTGCGGGCGGCGGGATAGGTTGGCGGGCTCAAGGATTTGTATAGGCTTTTCTCGTAATTTTAGCTATCAATTACGAGAAAAGCTTTTTTTTTCATTGGGAGAAAACGATTAGAAAAATACAAGGCTGAAACAGTTGCCGCAGTGATAGCGACTGAAAGTGTTGGGCTCGTATACTTTACATTGATAACAAGTTGTGTTATAATCAAATTGGAGGTTTTCTATGGGGGACATTACTAGAAATTCAGTCGGAAACAGGATCGCCGAACTGAGGAATGCAGCTGGCTTTTCGCAGGAAAAACTCGCTTCCAAGGTAAATGTAAGCAGACAATCTGTTTCGAATTGGGAAAATGGCATACAGGAGCCATCGGTAGAAGCTCTTTTAAGATTATGTTCTGCCTTAGGGGTTACTGTGGGCGAGTTTTTCGCGGGGATCGAGGAGCCTACGGTTTCACCTGCTGTCAGACAAGCGGCGCTTCAAGCCGAGGTGCTTGCGGCGGACGCTGCCGCCCCGGTAGAGATTTCGGAGCGTGAAGAGGCAAGCGGCGACGTTGATAATGTTCTTCCGTCATCGCAGCCGAGTGAAGTCTCGGAAGAACGGCTTGCTGCAGTGAGCGCCGATCCCTATGCGGCGGTCAAGGCAGGCAGGAAGAATAAAATCATCAATGCCATATTGATCTCGTCGATTTGCGTTTTGACGTTTGGCCTTGTTATTGTGGGTCTTCTCTTTTTTCCGTTCTTACCATATGAGCAATATGGAGATTATTCAGTTCTTGTTATGGCAGGTCTCAACATTACGCAAAGCACGATCATCTATTTCGGATGCCTGTTTGTGCTTATGTCTCTTTTCGAGATCGCATTGATCGCTTATCTGTTTATTAGGAAAAAGTGCTATAAAAAAAGCGTTTTGTCAAGCCGACCTGACACAGATGTCAAGTAAAATTGTCAAAATGTCAATTCGGCTTGATAGACAAATCTTCCGGGATGGATATAATGATAGAAGAATAAATGGAGGTGCTTATGAAAAAAGCAAGAAAATTTCTTTTATCGGTTTTGTTGTCATTCACTTTTTGCAGTCTGCTTTATCCATCTCTAGGTATGGCAGAAACGCAATCAAAAGAGACGGCTTATTCTTCTTGTAGTTCAAGTATAGAGGATGAAGAGCGTGGGTTATTTGCGTCTATTGTCTTGTCTATTGAAGGGGGCAATGGATATGTGATGGGTACCGTAAAGAATAAATTCACTTTATTCCCTGCGGTTATTGTCGTTTACGTCGAACTGTATTCATCGGAAACTTATACGGAGGATTATACTAAGATGACTTTGGAGGGGCGAAATTCGACGTTGGATCTTAATCAGGGGAAATCCTTAGAGATTCGTGTGCCTACTGGCGGCAAGCAGAAGTATTGGAAGGCCAGGATGCGCTATAAGATGGATGACCGAGATTGGGAGGAAAGAGAAACTGTTTCCGTTCTGTATGGTGCAAATGGAGAACTCTTAGTGTAAAAATCACATAAAAATTGCAAATATGCGAGAAAGTCAAGCGGATTTGACATAGTTGTCAAGTAAAATTGTCAGCGATGTCAAGTCCGCTTGGTAGATTTTAGAGGAAAAATATGGTAAGGTAAATACAAGGTAAGCAAGGCGCCGTGCTTACAAATCTGAATTTAGGGAGGAAAAAAACTATGAAACAGAAAAGAATGGCATCTGTTTTAATTGCGCTCTGACTGTTGTCTGAGCCTTAGATGTCCTTCGTGGCGGCGGAGAGTCTTGTTTTCAAAGAGGTAAAATGTCTTCCGACGAGACTATCCAAAGCGCACTAAGAGGCATTGTGTCTGAATTTAATGCAATAAGGAGAGTGTGTATGACAAAGAAGAAAGTGGCAATCTTAGCGATCGTGCTTTCGCTTGTCGTGGTGATCGGGGTGGCGCTTGCGGTGTTCGTATGCAGCTGCTACTCGTGGTTTTATTCTGAGGAACAGCACCTTGCCCGCATCACGGAGCGCGCCGAGGAACGCTTCTTGGGGGAAGGAAGCGAATACACGGATCTCGAAGTGTATCCCGTCTATAATGAGCATGAGGAGTTACAGTACGCCCTCATCGAGCTTGCCCCTGAGGGGTTTATGTATGTGTATATCGCCGACGTAGATTATCCGTGGAGCGATATGTACACCACGTCCGATATAGAACCGACCCCTTGGACCCCTTTTCGCATGGTGGAGAAAATCGGCGATGACGGGCTTCCCATCGAAGGCTCCTACAAACGCAGCCTTTTTGTCGATGAGAACGGAGAGCCGATCGTTTACAATGAGAGCCATTTCAAAGTGGCAGGAATCGAAAATGAACGCCGCTATCTGCTCAGCACCACCCGAGGGCTCATCCCCGCCGTCAAACGCGGAGATAATGTGTACCTTGACCTTTGGGACGGGGCGCTCATAGAATACGACCCCGCCGACGCAGAGCACGACTATCCGGCTTATGCAAGCGGTGATATAGGTTTTATCGCTAAGCCGGACTTTGATTTATAAGGAGGGAAAAATGATAAATCAACAGAGGTTAAAAAAGTGGATTATTTTTGCTGTATTTGTTTTATTTGTTTTATTCGTTCTATGTGCTACCTTCTTGGTGACCAATAAGATATTTGCCTCGGCAGAGAGTTTTGACGAGCAGATTTCTGATTTGAACAACGAACAATCACAAAACAACGATGAAAGTTTTTCGTCGTCAGCATAATCTTTATCGTATTCCGTTGCCCAGCTCAATTTTACGATGTATGCTTTCATCTTTCATTCTCCTTTGCAAATTCTTTACCAAATTGCGTCATCTACGTCTATGATGATCCAGCCCTTTCCCCATTTCTCACGTTCTCGCGGAAGGCAGAGCCAATATTGATTGCCGGCTTCGTCCATATAGACTTTTTTCCCCGGGGGCAGTAATTTTCCCGTCATCTCATCATAGTCGGGAGCGCATTTTATTCGCTTTAATCTTCCTACTACTTCAAAACCAACTCGTTTTGCATACTCTCTTGCTGTCTCCATCGTTTCACCTCACACGATGCGTCTGATGCCTCCGCCGAAGCTCTGAATAAGGACGCTGCCGAACTCGCTGCACCAGTCGTCTGTCTTGTTCCAGACGTAGGCGAAGGCGCTGTGCATCCGGCCGTTGCTCTCAACGAGCTCGGGCCATTCTTCCTTGTATTCCGTTACGATCAGAAAGTCGTAACACTCTCCGAAATCGGCAAATTCATGCGTGATGGCATAAACGAGGCAGTTGTACCTCTTCTCGATCTCTTTCATCTTGGCATAGAGTTCAGGCTCTTGATCCACCCAAAAGCCGCCGAAGTTCTCATAGAAGCATGGCATATCCTTCCTCTCGAACCGTTCGATGTACGGCTCGTAGATATCCATTCGCTTCATGTAGTTGATGGCAACCTTCTTCATTTCTTCTTGAATTACGTTTGAGTTCTTTTACGTTCGTAAGCGTGAGTTTCATGGAAGTATCCTCCTTATTCGTTCTTTAACTTCTTTACGGCTTCTTCATGGTCGAGACGTTTCAACGTCATCTCAAGGACCTTCTGCGCTCGCATGGTGATGTAGTAATATTGGTAGTACGCCTCTTCCTTCGTTTCGCAGATGCTCAGGCGGCAGATATTGCCTTCCAACATATCCAGCTCAAAGCTCTTCTTTCGATTTTCTTCTCTTTCGTTGTAGACGTTCTGCGTTTCTCTTTTCCCGCTCAGGTCTTCTCTGACGCGCATCAAAATCTTGCCGAGCTTATTCTCGCCCACACCGTTGCAGACGCCCCATTCGGTATCGTTCCAGTTGTTGCCTTCTTCAAGCTCGGCATCTCCCGTATTCAGGAGCTTTTCTCTGAGGTCGGGATGCTGGATAAACTTCGCAAGGCAGATCTCGTACATGATCTGTTCCTTCACCTTCGTCCAGTCTGAACGCAGCTTTACGCTTCTGCCGAGCCGCTTCGCTTCACTAGGCCCAAGTTCCTGAAACTCGTCCGCTCTTTCTGGACACTTCATCGCTTGAAATGCAGACTCGTTATTCCAATACGTTTTCCCTTGGTAGTTGATCTCTGCATGGCAGAAATTGCTCAAGAAGAAATAGTCTCCTCTGAATTCGTTGATCTTTTTAGCCTTCATCATTTCACCTCCTCAAAGTCGTCGATATGGATGTGTTCCCGGCCTGCAACGCCGTACTCGAAGTACTGACCGTTGCTGTCATGATGCAGTTCGTAGTCCGAAACGGTGATCTTTCCGTTCTTGGTCACGGCGAGCGTGATCTTATCGCTGCCTTCATACAGCGCAACGATGTTGAATACGACGGTATCTTCTCCGTCGAAGAATGCAAATTCTTTGAGATAAAACTTGTTCATTTTCTTCCTCCTCAATCAACGTATTTGTACCAGATGGAATATTCGATCTCAACTTCTCTCGTCTCGTATCCTGTGCTTTCGCCGCTCGATGTCTTCGTCTCAAACTCGACTTCGCGGATCTCGTAGTGAGGACCCTTAAACTCGCCGTCGCGTCCCTGAATGGCGTGGCAATTCTTGACGCAATCTTCAAACACGCGGATATAAGCCTTGCCGCTCTTACCGTTCTGTGCGATGATGAGGTCGCTATCGGTGACAAAACCGAGACCGGTCATCTTGGTGCTTCCATATCGATTTGTTCTGGAAACGGAGTAAACTACTTTTTTCATCTGAGGAAACCTCCCGAATTTTTTATTTGCCTTTCGGCAGGGACCAAACGGCACTGCGGAAGTTTTAATGCTTCATCTTTGGAAGGAGGAGCCCGGATGTCAACGGCCCACGAAAAAATTTTGCGGTTGCCGTTCAGGATGAAGGAATAAAAAAAGACCGGGCAGGTCGCAAGACCCGCCCGGCATCGAACACCTATCTGCTTCATCTATAACTCAGTAAAATTTTTTCGCGTTGACATCCGCGCCCGCTGTGCCAGACTCCCTGCACGAAACGGCAAATAATTCGGGGGTAAGAGGAAAAGCGGTAGGCCTTCCTCTTCTATGTTTTTGTACTTTGCCCGAACGCTTGCGAAATCATTTGGCTTATCTCTCATATGGCATTGACTTTTCTCGTAATCTTGGCTTTTATTTACGAGAAGCGTGTTAATTTTAAGATATAACAATGTTCTGTCCGTCGTATAAGTCGGCTAACATAAAGGGAAAGAGAACGCTGTGCCGATCATCATTTTTGAAAGGTTCACGACAGAAATTTCATGCCGCTTTGTATATCCCATGTATTTTCATCGATTTATGGTTTTGCATAGGATTTTGCTCGTAAAACATGATAAAAATTTACAAGAGACCGATTGACGACCGAGCTTAAAATTGGGACCAAAAACACACTATATGGTGCATATATAACAGAATTGTGACTATATATTGTGGTTTTCGGGTTTGGGGACTGCCTCTGACTCCGTCATTCGTTGGTTCGAATCCAGCTACCCCAGCCATTTTGGAATAATTCGAACCTCTTCGTGATCAGGAAGACGTTCGGATTATTTTTTACGATCGAAAACTTCAAGACCTTTTCGAAATGAAAGAAGGCGGAGCCCGTACGGACTCCGCCTTTTGCCGTTATTTTGGGTTTATGATCTTCGGCGCAACCTCTCAAATCATATAAATCTTATATTATTATTGCCGTTTCAGCCGCCTTGCGCTTTTCTCCACTCGGCGTAGTCTCTGCGGCCCTCGTCCGATGCAAGGTACTCCCGCAGCGAGGGGAGCAGCGTTCTTGCCAGCGACCGCATGGCGGTATCGGAAATGCCCTCTCCCTGATCCATTCTCTCCTTTTTCCCCGTCATTCGTTATCCGATATCCGTTCCTCCTGTTGTTTTTCATTTGCTCCATTGGTCGTTCGACGATTGGAAGGGCGAAGCGCGTTTTGCGGCTTTTCGTTTGTTGACCGCCTCGATCGCTTCATCGAGTTTTTCGGGCGCGTGCCGCCTGATCTCCCGCAGAAGGTCGGCGCTTCTTTGCAGTTCTGCGTTTTTTCTCTCCGCCTGCTGCAATTCCTGAAAGAGCCCGTGCTGGTCTTTCGTGCTGTATTGCAGCTCCGTCTTCGTCCTGGCGAGCTCCGCAGCCAGCGCGGGGACGTCCTTCTTGTTTGGCTTTCTTGTGCCTTCCGCATATTCCCGCAAGGCTTCCGCGGCGGCTTGCAGAGGGGAGACTTCGCGCTCCAAACGCTCTTGTTGCTTAAAAAGGTCTGCCGTGCGTTCTTCCGCGCGGGCTTGCCGCTGTTCGGCGATCGAGGCGTTTTGCTCTGCGAGCAACGTGCGCTCTTCGGCGGCGTCCGCCTGTCGTTGTGCCGTGACGGCTGCCTCCTGCATCTTCTTCAACTTGAACTCCACCGTATTGAGATGCTGCGCTTGGCTGCCTTCTTGTCCTCGTTCCAATCCCCAGTGCCTGCCGACTTCCCTGTAAAGATCGGTCTGCAATGCGACGAGCGCCTTGCGGTCGAACAGCTTCTTGGCGCATGGCCTGCCATCGAGGATGGGCATCAGGTTGAGGTGCAGATGCGGCGTCGTCTCATCCAGGTGGACGACGGCGGAGATGATGTTCTCCCTGCCGTAGCGCTCGGCAAAGAAGTCCGTGCATTCAAAGAAGAAGGCGTCGATGTCGTCGCGGCTCTTATCCGTGAAGAACGCAGGACTTGCGCCGATAAAGAAGGATGCCATGAGCACGGCGTCGCCCTTCACCTTGCGCTTGGGCGCGAGCTCTTTAAGCCGACGGTTGATGAACGCGGTGTAGCTGCCGTTCGGGGAGATGAAATGATGGTTGAAGCGCGTGCGCTCGCCGTCGATCTGCGGGTTGGTCTTGGAGCGATAAGTTTCGTCCCGCTCGTTCTCGTGCTCGACGCCGACGATGTCGCTTCGCTGAAATTTTTTCATGTGACAGATGATGTATGCGATAGATCTTCCTCTTGTAGTTTTTTATTTGCGGCGGCAGAGGGATAGTGATTTGTTTCGATGGTTATCCTTTGCGCCTGGCGGAAAGGTATAGCTCACTATACCAAAGCCGCTTCGCGGTTTGGTGCCGTTCGCCCTTGCAGGGGGCTATTTCCCTGAAAGAGCGGACGGGTTGTCTTAGCAGAACAGCCGGTTGCTTGTCGATTTACGGCGGTTGCTTTCTGTTTGCTTTCCTTTCTACGGCGGTCTAATCGTCGTTTGATTGCTCATAACGTTCCTCCTTCTTGACATGATCTCTATCTACTCCCGCACTCGAAAGGGGCGAGAAAGCAGCTCGGAACAAAACAAAAAGTCCATAGAAAGCTACCCTCCTATGGACTAAAATAATTATGGATCGCCCAAAAAACGGTATGCTTATAACTGCCTTTGTCTGCGTCAAAGAACGCAACAAAAGCAACGGCGGAAGTCGTAAACTCCACCGCAAGCGGTCGCAATGACCGCCCGTTATAAACAGTGACAACTATCTCCGCGCTACCCGCAGAGCGGGGTCACAGCGCAGGCGAACAGCTATTCTTTGTAACCCGTCGTCGCAAGCCTCGGCAGCGCAACTGCATTGCCGCTGCAAGAGAATCGTGATGCAGCGCCGAACGGGCGCAGCTTGCTCGGGTACCGTTTTTTGTTTTGCAAAATACCGCCTTTACGACCGATTCGTCGTCAGCCGATCAGGTCTGTTAAAGCCATATTTGCCGAACAGCCGCAAACTGCATAAGGCAATGGGAACAGACTTGACCGCTCGTCTCTTTCACCGATACGGGCATTTTGCTTGATACATTTCGCATTATAGCACAGCGCAACCTCGTCAGTCAAGCAAATATGAACGTATGTTTGTAAATTTCACCCGATATAAAACAAGGGCTATTTTTTGTAACCTATTGCGCTTTTCGTAAGAATTTGGTATAATAAATCTAACGACAGTTCGCAAAAATATTTTTTTGAAAGACGGAAAAATATTGGAAAGTGGCGCGCGGGTGCCTGTTTATTATGGTATGATGGAAAGGAACGTGCGGCAGCATGATCTACAAGACGGCAAAATGATATAAGGAGCAATACGATGGCAGACAATCGGAAAGAGCAGGAGCGCGCAGAGCTCCATAAAATGATCTGGAATGCGGCGACCGACCTCGTCCATGCGGGCGGCGTCGATGCATGGGACTTTAAGCAATACGTCCTCGGCACGATGTTTTATCGCTACATTTCGGAAAACATCACCGAATACATCAACGAGGGGGAACGGAAGGCGGGCGATGCCGATTTTGATTATGCCCGTTTGCCCGACGAAGAAGCGGAACAAGCCCGCCATGACCTTGTCGAAGAGAAGGGTTTTTTCATCCTGCCGTCCGAGTTGTTCTGCAACATTCGCGCAAGGGCGCCGCAGAATGAAGCGCTCAATGAAACGCTCGAACGCGTCTTTCATAATATCGAAAATTCCGCACAGGGGAGCGAGAGCGAGGACGCCTTCAAAGGGCTGTTCGACGATTTCGACGTCAATTCCAATAAATTGGGCGCGACGGTCGCCAAGCGCAATGAAAAGCTCGTAAAGCTCCTCGATACCGTCGCCGATATGAAGCTCGGAAAATATCAGGACAGCACGATCGACGCCTTCGGCGATGCGTATGAGTATCTGATGAGCATGTACGCCTCCAACGCGGGCAAAAAGGGCGGGGAGTTTTTTACGCCGCAGGAGGTTTCCGACCTGTTGACGCGCCTTGCGACGGTCGGGAAGACGGAAGTCAACAAGGTCTACGACCCCGCCTGCGGTTCGGGGTCCCTGCTTCTGAAAGCCGCCAAGATCTTGGGCAAGGAGCATATCCGTCAGGGATTTTTCGGGCAGGAGATCAACATCACGACGTACAACCTCTGTCGTATCAATATGTTCCTGCACGACATCGGTCCCGACAAATTCGACATCGCGCACGGCGATACGCTCACAGAGCCCGACCATTGGGACGACGAGCCCTTTGAAGTCATCGTCTCCAATCCGCCCTATTCCATCCCGTGGAAGGGCAGCGACGACCCGCTCCTCATCAACGACCCGCGCTATTCGCCGGCGGGCATCCTTGCGCCCAAATCTAAGGCAGATTTTGCCTTTATCATGCACGCGCTCTCTTGGTTGGCAAGCAACGGCACGGCGGCGATCGTCTGCTTCCCCGGCATCATGTACCGCGGAGGCGCGGAACAGAAGATAAGAAAATATCTCGTTGACAACAACAAGATCGATTGCATCATCCAGCTGCCCGCAAACCTTTTTTTCGGGGCGACTATTTCCACCTGCATCATGGTGTTGAAGCACTCCAAGGCGACCAACGACGTGCTCTTCATCGACGCCTCCAACGAGTTTGTCAAAGTCACGAACAACAATAAGCTGACCGAGGAGAATATCGAAAAGATCGTCGCGGCGTTCACGGCGCGGGCAGACAGCGAGTATTTTGCCAAAGTCGTCTCGAATGCACAGATCGGCAGCGAAGAGCACAATTATAATCTCTCCGTTTCTACCTATGTGGAGCAGAAGGACACGCGCGAGAAGGTGGACATCCAAAAGCTGAACGCGGAGATCGCCGAGATCGTCGCCCGCGAGCAGGTGTTAAGGGAAGAGATCGATAAGATAATAAGGGAGATAGAGGGGTAGATTATGGCAGAAGAAGTTATAAAACTAAAAACTCTTTCCGAAATAAAACATGATGCAATACAGAAGCGTTGGATACTAAAGGATAAGGCTGATTATCCAAAAATATGTGATTATCTCCAGAAAATCAACTATTCAATAAATGATCTAAATGATGAGATACCTTGTTTGACCAAGACGGAAAGGAAAGATATTGTTTATGTCATTTCCTTAATTGACTGGATTATTGAAGCATTTGTCGCTTGTAAAAATGCGATACGAGAAGTAGTAATAGAAAACTTTAGTTTTTCCAAACAAGGAGAATTGAATAAAGCGTACGAATATTTTAAGGCGCTTCGTTCATTTGTTGTTGCTCACCCCTTATCTACCAATAAGCACAAAAACTATGGCTTTGACGGGGATTTTATTTGCATAGATATTGCCGGATGGAATTCGGTAATTGATACGTTTTATCCTGAAACATATTATTATCATCTTGATTATGACGGCATTCACGATGGAGTCAAAGAGGCAGAGGATGATATAATTTTGCGTTCCTATTCAGGGGGAAAAGATAATTGGCGGTTTTCGCATTCGGTTACGTGCAAAATGAAGGATATTTATCATGTCGCGGAATTGTATATCGATAAAACACAAGAATTAAATAAATATTTATCGAGGCAAAAGAAGGTAATGTACGAGGGGAAGTAAATGTCTAAACTTGAAGAATTGATAAAAGAGCATTGCCCGAATGGGGTGGAAAAAGTATATGTGTCTGATATTTGTTATATTTCGCGTGGGGTAGTGATTTCAAAAGATGACATTAGAGACAATCCTGGGAAGTATCCTGTTTTTTCATCACAAACGGAAAATGGAGGATGTCTTGGGAGAATAGGGACATATGCCTATGATGGTAAATACATAACATGGACGACTGATGGCGCTAATGCGGGAACTGTTTTCTATCGTGAAGGGAAGTTTAGTATTACAAATGTATGCGGGTTATTAAAGATAAAAGCTAATAATGTAGACATAAAGTATTTGTATTACATATTAAGTATCGAAGCGCCGAAGTTTGTTAATTCAGGGATGGGAAATCCAAAACTGATGAGTAATGTAATGGCGAGGATTCAAATTCCGTTGCCGCCTTTGGCGGTACAGCGGGAAATTGTCCGTATTTTGGACAAGTTCACGCTGTATTCCCAAGAGCTTGCAGCCGAGCTTGCAGCCCGGAGAGTGCAATACGAGTATTATAGGGATCAGCTCGTTTCATTTAACAATAAAACCGAGCAAATAAAATGGGTATTATTGCAAGAGATATTAGAGATTAAAAACGGTAGCGATTATAAAAGATTTGGCGAAGGACAATATCCCGTGTATGGCTCTGGCGGTGTGATGACTTATATAGATAATTTTATTTATGATAAGCCGTCGGTACTGATTCCTCGTAAAGGTTCTTTAAATAATTTATTTTATGTTGAAACACCATTTTGGACTGTTGATACTATTTTTTACACAATCATTGATACAACAAAAGTAGTGCCCAAGTTTGTATTTTACTATTTGCAAAATCAACACCTTGAAAAATTAAATAAAGCGGGTGGTGTTCCCAGCCTTACACAATCGGTTTTAAATTTAATAAAAATCCCGATACCGCCGCTTGAAGTTCAGGAAAGAATTGTTAAGGTGCTGGATAATTTCGACGCGATATGCTCCGATCTCGGGATCGGCTTGCCCGCCGAGATAGAAAAAAGACAGCAGCAATATGAATTTTATCGCGATAAACTCTTGACATTCGGAACGGGTTCGGCGACAATCTTCACAGACAGACAGACAGACAGACAGACAGACAGACAGACAGACAGACAGACAGACA
>ERZ506558.14-NODE-14-length-48966-cov-6.49674_pt1 | contig 48966 bp, 51 predicted proteins | sample MGYA00512397_ERZ506558 | MGnify/ENA metagenome assembly ERZ506558 | reverse complement strand
GCGACCATTGGGTTGGAGAACACCCAATGAGGTACTCCTAAATTATTTACATTCTCTGTAACATTTGTTTGACAAACCTACAATTCGATTAAGAGATATATTGAACCTCTTTTTCCGTCTCCTCAATATCTTCTTCCGAAAGATTTGAATCGGAATCGTCCAACACATCCAAAAAAACCGACTCCATTTGCTTTTCTTCTCTTACAAATGAAACTTCTATATTTAGTTCCTGTAATGTCTTGTAGATTTCCGCATAAAAGGAACGACGATTGGTAAAAAGGGATGTTGGCAAACCGTATGTGGTAAAAGCCTCACTTAAAAAACCGAACAAATATTTTTTCAACGAGGTCGGCGGAACCTGCAAAATCTGTGAATAATACTGATTTCTTTTCGGATAATAAGCCACTAAAATCGAGGAAGCGACCGTATCCGATTCGATTTGCGGGATGAAAGAATGGAAAAAATAGCAGGATTCATCGACATAGACCGAATCGGCAAATTCCGCTGCAAAATTCAAATCCGCTTTTTTCTTTTTCGGAAATACTTCCAGTGACGGGAGCGGCATCGCCGTCATATCGTAAGTCATCGTTTCATTGTCAAAGCGGGCGCAAACGGATAAAGTGTCGGAAAAAATTCGTTTCAACGCTTCTTTTTCATTGGTAAAAAGCGAATCGACATAGTAAAGATAGGCAATCATTTCTTCCAATTCCTGTTTGTTTGCATACCGATGTCCATAGCCTTCTTTGAAAACAGAAGGAACAATATTGATATCCGCCTGCCGCCGAATCTTATGAGACGACAGATAACCAGAATCTTCCTGACTCAGTTCATGTAAAGAAACAATCGAGATAACCATGCATTCCGCATCATAATATTGCAAGGTTTCGACATATTTCGTCGTAAGCAAATCATGAAGGTAATTCAAAGCGGTATTGCCGGCAAAAATTTGAATTCCGTAGCCGTTAAATACTTTTTCCGCAAGCAACAAAACCGCTCTTTTTTTCTCGTCTTCCAAATAGAAAAAATCGTTGGCCGTATAGTTGGAAAACGCTCCTTCTTTCTTGATTTTTAAAACGAGTTTGCGTAATTCTTTATAAAGCATTTCATAAGAAGTCATGGTCGATGCCTCCTGTAAATTAGGATTCGTTTGATGCCGTACGTTTTGTCTTTTTCCAAATAAAACTCACAATATGATAAAGGATAAGCACTCTCTTTGGCCAGTTCAACGACAATCACCGCATCTTTAGACGTATGCGGATAAACTTTTTCCAACAGGTTTGTCGTATCGAATAATCGGTACGGTGGATCTAAAAAAATCAGATCAAACAGCGGGAGTTGCTGACGAAAAAAATCGTTGTAATCTAGTGTAAAACAGCGAAAGTCCGTAATGTTTAGTTTGCAACAGTTCTTTTTCACCGTTTGGATCGCCTGACTTTCTTTATCATTGAAATAAAGAAACGACATACCTCTGGAATAGGCTTCGATCGCAAGCGCCCCGCTGCCGGCAAACAAGTCCAAGACCGTCCCGCCGTCAAAGTAAGGTCCGATCATATTGAAAATCGCCTGTCGCACTTTATCTTGTGTTTCTCTTGTTGTCGGAAGATGAACCTCTTCAATGAGGCGATGACGCAACTTCCCTCCGATAATCCGCATTTTTTCACATCCTTTCTGTATAGTTTTATTTAAAAAGAACATACTAAAGATGTAAATCAAATAGATTTACACTTCTCCCTATTCCAATTTGATAAGGAAAAATGCTAGATTCTCTAGCATTTTTTCTTTTTTTGATCCAATCGTTTTAAACGAATGACTTTACCATTGTATTTTTTTCCGTTGGCCTGCTTGATAAAACGAAGTGCTTGTTCATCCAATTCAAAAAGGGTTGCGGTTTTACCGATTTCGATTTTTCCGAAATGTTCCCGATGAATTTTGTATTCGTCATGCAGAAAAACAACCAACTGGTTTGCCCGTAAATGGTCGGCAGTACCCAAATTCACTTCAAACGGGATTTTTCGGTTTTTATTTTTCGGATTGGATTTCAGCACGTTCTTCTTTTCTTTAATCCGAAGGGTGTCAAGTGGCGGATACGTTTTGTTTGGAAGTCCGATCAAAGCCAACAAGGCCAAAATAATCGGTTCCGGATCTCTGGTTTTCAAAGAAAGTTCTACCAATAAAGACTGATATTGACGAATGTCCGGATCGTCCATCTTTTTTACGATCCTATCCACTAAAGTCTGTTCGCGTTTTTTCGCAATGGCTTTGGAAGAAGGAATTTCCATTACCGTCATTTTGCACTTGGTGTAACGTTCGATTTCCTTAACTCTTGAAGTTTGCCGGTAAGTAGCCAGTGAAATCGACATTCCTTTGGCACCGGCCCGTCCGGTACGGCCGATGCGGTGTACGTAAATTTCATCTTCGTTCGGCAAATCGAAATTAATGATCCCCTCGATTCCGTCGATATCGATTCCTCTTGCCGCTACATCGGTGGCAATCAAAATCTCGATATTCGCAAGCCGAAACGACTGCATGACCCGGTCACGGTGCACTTGTTTTAAATCCCCATGCAAGCCGTCTGCGGAATACGATTGTTGCTGCAAAAACAAAACCAGTTCATCGACCATGGCTTTGGTATTGGCGAAAATCATGACACTTTTAAACTGATAATAATCGAGTAAGCGGATCAACAGATCTTTTTTCTGTTCTTTTTTAACATAGTAGAGAACCTGAGAAATGGCCTCAACCGTCAATGTTTTTTTCTCGATTTGGACCATCACCGGATCGATCATATACTTTTGAGCGATTTTTTTGATAAATGGCGGCAAAGTCGCCGAAAAAAGAGCCGTTTGGCGTTCGTGGTTCATTTGACTTAAAATCGTTTCCAAATCTTCCTGAAAACCCATTTTCAGCATTTCGTCGGCTTCATCTAGCACCAAGTAGGAAACCGATTCAAAACGAAGACTTCCCCGCGTCAAATGATCGATGATTCTTCCCGGTGTTCCGATGATGATCTGCGGATGATCGTTTAAAGCCTTGAACTGCTTTTCATACGATTGACCACCGTAAATCGTCGCCGTACGAATGCCTTTCATACCGGATGAAAGTTTTTGTACTTCCGTAGCCACTTGCAGCGATAATTCTCTGGTCGGACAAAGAATGAGCGCCTGCACCGTTCTTTTCTTCTGATCCAAACGTTCCAGTAAAGGAATCGCATAAGCAAACGTCTTTCCGGTTCCGGTTTGAGCCTGGCCGATGACGTCTTTTCCTTCTAAAAGAAGCGGAATTGCCTCTTTTTGGATCGGAGTCGGATCCGTGATATTTATTTGATCAAGCGACTGAATCATCGCTTCGCTTATTTTCAAATCTGTAAATGAATTTTCCATCTCTTATCTCCCATTTTCAACTGTCTTATTATAGCAAAGAAGGAAAAAAAATGCAAACAAAAAAGCCTGAATCTTTTTCAGGCCGTTCTTTTTAAAAACCAAAAGCTAGGAAGGTCGAGAAGACTGAAAATGTCTTCCAATGTTTGAATCCGCTCTTAGCACCATTTAGGATTCCCAAAAGAGGGCTTTCAACACCTGGTACTCTTGGATTCGCCTTCTATTTGTTTGAGCTTCACGGTCATCTTCCTAGCATCTTTATTATAGCATAAGCCTTTTTGAAAGTAAAGACTATGCAAACGATAAAACCAAAGACAAAATCGAACAAAAAATCAACACCAATCCGACACCAAGCATCAGTTTATCGCCTTTGGTATCCCCCGAATAACTTTTACTGGAAACATACGGTAAATAAATGGCAATGCAACCGATAATCAATAAGATAATCGGAATAAAAAAATGTTTGGTAAAAAACGATTGTTGGCCGTTTGCCGCTTCAATGAAGTAAAAAATACCCAAACCGAAAATGATTAACATTCCCAGCGTCAAAAGAATTTTCGGAATCAAACCGACTTGCTGTTTTTTCAAATTGCTACCTCCTATTTTCTTGGTATTCAGTATACCATACAATCGAAATTGTTTCAAGAATTTAAAAAGTCAAGCACTTGCCGCAACAATTCTTCGTCGATCTGTCCCATTCGGTGCCAATCGACCGATTCTAAATAATTCTTTTGTTCTTCTTTAGAAAGCGTCTTTTTGTGCGATTGGACTTCTTTCATATAATCGATCGCTTCGGTTGTATAATCCGGATTATGATTTTTGCCGTTTACCACCAAAAAACTAGTTTGATCCGCCAATTTCTTTTCCAAAACGGCTGTATGTTGCCGGTAAGAAACCATTTGATCGTCTTTGGAATGAATGATCAACGCATCGACGGGGCTGTTTAAAAGCGTTTTTCTTATGCTTTTAAACGCATATTTGCCGTGGTAAATCCAATCCCAAAACAAGAAAAACGGTACCAAGATATCTAGTGCTTTCGGCAACAGATTCAAATAAATTTTAGGCAGACTGATAAAACCGCTCATTACGACGACTTTCTCGATGTTTGGATGAATGGAAGCGATGGTACCGGCTGCAAAACCGCCCCAAGAATGGCCGAAAACAACAATCGGTAAACCGCGAAACCGCAAATCACTTTCCGCAAAACTTACGGCCGCATCCAACGAAACCAAACTTTCGGCCAGCCCTTTGATGTTTTTTCCATCGGACTGATCCGTCCCGCAATAATCAAAGCCGATCACCAAATAACCGTTTCTGGCAAAAAATTCGATTTCCTGCAAATAGGCCTGATGATTGGACCACATACCGTGTGCGACGATCATCACTTTTACATGCTTGATGGGATACGAATAAAGATAACCCCGCAAGATAATTTTTTTACGGGAAAACGCAATCGCCTCTTTCCGAAGTCCTTCAAATTCTTCTATTTGATAATAGCGGACGAGCGGATCGGGTATAAAGCGGTGACCGAACAGTTTTTGTCTCATCCAATAACTGACCAGCAACAACAAAATCACTACGATTAAAACGACACTGAACAAAATCCATCCGATCATAGTTGTTCCTTTTGATTCAGTTCATAAATTTTGAGTAATCCTTGAAGGGTAAGATCCTTCAGATGGATCAATTCGTTTTTACAAAGCGGAACAATCAGTCCCGCCAACCCGCCGGTTGCGTAAACCTTTAAATCGTTTTGATTGAGTTCTTCTTTGATTCGGTTGATCATTCCGTCAACTTGACTGGCCGCCCCGAATAAAACACCCGATTGGATCGAAGTGATCGTATTGGTTCCGATGACTTTTTTCGGACAAATCAATTCCACACTCGGTAACAATGCCGCCCGATTCACCAAAGCCTGCATGGAAATCGTAATTCCGGGGGCGATACTGACGCCGTGGAAAACTTGATTTTTTTGATAAATATATTTTGTAGCCGTGCCGAGATCGACAATAATCGCCTCATCGGCCAGCCCTTTTAAAGCCGCCACATCGCAAATAATATCGGCACCGACCGTCTTGGGATCATCTACTTTCAGTTGAACACCGGTTTTAATTCCGGGTCCCATGATGAGCGGTGTTGTTCCGTAATGATTGACAAAAACTTTTTTTAAAGCACTGGTAATGATCGGCACAACCGATGAAATGATGATATCTTGAATCGGGTAAGCCTCTAAAATCGGTCGGATCTGAAAGTAATATTCATCGGACGTTTTGCTTAAAACCGATTTTAAACGAAACGTCTTTTGAATTTGACCGTCTTCGGCCAATCCTAAAACAATATTGGAATTTCCCACATCAATCAATAAAACCATATAACCACCTTAAAGATAACTTTATTCTTTAACCGTCGATCCGATTTGAAAATGTTGCGATAAGATCCGCACAATGTAAATGATGGTCGGCGATAAAAAAGAGTTGATTGCAAACTCTACTAAGAAGTTGACACCGATCATCGTCAAAAACAAATAAGAAAAGACATTGCTTCCACCGGCCCATTCTTTCAATGTATCCAAAAAGAACAACATGCAGCCACCTGCGAAAATTCCCGTATTGATCATCGGGCAAGCAAGGGATGCGACAATGATCGCGGCCGAAAAACTTTTCTTGCGCAACGCTTTAAAGATCCATCCGCAAATCAAACCGGCCACGGCTGTTTTAAACAGACACAAAAAAACGGTAGCAAACGGATTTACAGCCAAAAACGAACCGGTTGAGGGTGCTGTTAAAACAATAATGCCCATGATGATTCCAAGCAAACATCCACCCAGCGGTCCATATAAAACGGCTCCGATAATCAGCGGTACCAAAGCCAGCGTAATACTGACGCCCCCGATCGAAGGGATGTAATTGGCGATCAACTGCAAGACGGCTACAATCGCCGATAACGTAGCCAGTCCGATCATTCTTTTTACTTTTTCACTATTTTTCATATTTTTTTCCTTTCTTTCTAGGCCTTTTATAAGGTCCCATAAGCCTTTTTCATTATAACGCAGTCATCGCGTAATTTCAACAAAAAAAACTCCCGTTTTTAAAAACAGGAGGAAACAATTATTGAATTTGAACGGAATCTTGCGGTCTTTCATCTTCAAGCGGAATTCGATTCGGTTGGGTCGGAGCTTCTTTTCCGTCGGTTGGAGCATCAACGATCGTTTCTGTTTTCTTACGTTCCAAAACGATTTTTTTTCGATACCGGTAATAACCGATTCCACCGTCTCCAATCAAAGCAAAACTACACAAAAAGGCAATGACCGCTATGACCAAAGCGATCCACTGACTCGTGATATTGTTCAAAGCACAAAGAACCATGGTGATACTCATCAAAAGGATATGGACAAAAAATTTGGTTCGATCGGTTTCTTCTTTCATCAAAACCGTACAGGCAAAATAAGATACGACGCGAATATACAGCAACAAGGCAATGAAAAAACGATAATTTTGATCATTGAAACGGGAAAAAGAGGATTGACTGTCGCTCCTTAAACTGAAGGCTGCCAAAATCAAATAAACCGCCAAAACGATATCCAGTAAAATTTCCACCGCATTCACCGCTTTGGATTTGCCGCTTTTGAGCGTTCTCATGAGCGGAATAAACCGAACGAGTGCAAAAATGATCGCCACGAAACCCGTAAACAGCAAAACGATGAATTTAGCCGAAGCCTCATCGGCTAGCAACCAAATTCCAAGCGTCAACAACAACGCCGCTCCAATGAATTTAACATAAAACTGATAGGTTTTAAGCGGATTTTTCATATCTCATCTCTCCTTGTTTTTCTCCATTATACTATAAAATCTTATCAAGAACAAGATGGCGAATTGTATTCCAATCCTACTTTTTTTGTGCTATAATTGTAAAAAGAGGTGAGAAAAATGAACTTTATTTTCATTTCTCCGGCATTTCCCAAAAATTATTATCGGTTTTGCGATCGTTTGAAACGAAACGGCGTAACCATTTTAGGAATCGGGGATACCCCTTATCAAGAATTAGACGACAATGTAAAAAACGCTTTGATCGAATATTATCGGGTTCATTCGCTAGAATCGTATGAAGAAGTTTATCGTGCGGTGGCTTTCTTCGCGTTCAAATACGGAAAGATCGATTTTTTGGAGTCCAACAATGAATACTGGTTGCGGCAAGATGCCCGCTTAAGAACCGATTTCAATATTCCCGGTGCTAAAACCGCCGATGTCGTTGCCTTTACATCCAAATCCGAAATGAAAGACTTTTATATCAAAGCCGGTGTTCCGGTTGCCAGGTATGCGTTTTGCAAATCGTATGAAGAAGATTTGCAATTCATTCAAGAAGTCGGTTTTCCGGTTGTTGTCAAACCCAATGTCGGTGTGGGTGCGGCCGCAACCTACAAAATCAACAATGAGGCGGATTTGAAACAATTTTACGACCGCGGTTTTCAAGTGCCTTATATTATGGAAGAATTTATCGAAGGAAACATCATTTCCTTTGACGGTATCTGTGATTCCAACAGCAATGTTTTATTTTCGGACAACGAAGTATTTCCGCCGTCGATTATGGATATCGTCAACGAAAATCTGGAAGTTTCTTATTATGTCAATAAAGTTGTCCCGGATGATGTTTATGATATCGGCTGTCGCGTTTTAAAAGCCTTTCAAATTCATTCCCGCTATTTCCATTTGGAATTTTTCCGATTGACCAAAGAAAAAAAAGGATTGGGAAAACAAGGCGATATCGTCGCTTTGGAAGTGAACATGCGCCCGCCCGGCGGCGTTACGCCGGATATGATCAACTACGGTCAATCCGTTGATACCTATCAGATTTATGCCGATATGATCACGTACGATAAAATTGTCCATGTCCGTTTGGATCATCCCAAATATTATTGTTGTTATGCAGCCAGACGCGATCGCTTGCGCTATCAGTATTCTTATGCCGAAATTCGATCCAAATACGAAGGCCATTTGATGATGCATGATCGAATGAGCGATGTGCTTTCCGGTGCGCTTGGAAACGAATATTTCATTGCCAAATTCGACACATTAGACGATGTCCACGAATTTACATCCATGGTTTTAAAACATGCGGAATAAAATTAAAAAAATAAGAATTCAGACAAAAAATACATTCTAAAATTGAGTCAAAGAAAAGCAGGATTTGAAGTCAGTTCAAGTCCTGCTGTTTTTTATGTCATTGTCTCTTTAGGTAATAGACCAGAAAAGCTTTTCCCTCTTCCGTTTTCAAATCAATTAGTCCATCTTGAAAAAGGCCATCTTCTCAAATTTATCTTCTTCAGTCTTAAATATAATAAAATAGTGCTTTTTGACGCTAATGTTTGCCTAATAAATATTTTAACTCATATAAACTCGTTCTTAAATTTTATCCCCATTAATGGATATTTGATTGCCGAGATTTACTTCCGCCGTTAAGCATTCCCTTTTATTAAACCAATCGTTGATACAATTGCGATATCTATCCGTCAAGCATAGAATGCGCTGATTAGTAGAACCGAGTATTTTGCGATGATTATCTGCTCTATCTTCTATGAATTCGCCATCAAACACAACATCACAACCGAATAGAATATCTTTTACCATCTCATACTTTCTACCGGTAAACGATATAACTCCCAAGCCTAATTGATGGATTTCTTCGGTTAAGTAAGGCAGCCCTTGTTGCAAAGTCGGTTCGCCACCGGAATAAGTAACTCCTTCAATACCGAATTGATCTTTTGCTTTTGTTATTATCGAAACAAGTTCTGCAAGTGAAAGAATATTTTTCGGCACAAGCGGTTGGTAATCGGGATTACAACACCCTTTACAAATAATGTTGCAACCCTGAAACCATATACACAGTCTTTTATACGGCCCTTCGACTTCCGTACACTGGTTGATACTTGCGATATTAAATTTAATCATTCTTCGAAACTGAACGCAAGTCCGTCCTTCGTTGTCTTTACAAGAATTTTTGCGCCCTTCATTGCAAACAAATCCTGTTTGTTTTCGAACATAAACATAGCAAGTTCATCAAGTAACTTATCGTTTATGGCATTCAGAATATCACGACCGCCCTTGCTGCTATCTGCTCCGCCAAGAATATAATTAATGAACTTTAATTCATCTTCAAATTCAAGATCTATCCTGTACTTTTCAACAATTGCCTTTTGAATGGGACGCAGTTTTGACTTTGCAATTTTAATACTGAACTCTTTGTCCTTGATAAAGTTGAACGGCACAATGTTATTGTATCCAATACGACCAAGTATTTCGGGACGCTTGATTTCATTGTCAAAGTAATTCTTTACTACCTTAATAAACTCTTGCGCTATTTCTTCATTCGTACCGTTTGAGGCAACTTCAGAAGCACCAAGATTGGATGTAAAGATAATGATACTTTCGCTAAAATAGACAGTTTCGCCCTTGCTATCCGTCAAACGACCGTCTTCAAGAATCTGCAAAAATATATCAAGTATTCTCGGATTGGGTTTCGCTGCTTTTTCTATCTCGTCAAACAAGATAATACTGAACGGTTTTTCCTTTACGGCATTAGTAAGTTGACCGCCTTCTTCATATCCGACATATCCCGGAGGTGCACCGATGAGTTTTTGATCGCTATTTTCCTGTGCGTACTCCGACATATCGAAACGAATACACGCCTGTTCATCCCCAAACAAAAATTTTGCAAGTGCTTTTGACAATTCGGTTTTACCAACGCCCGTAGGACCGACAAAGAACAGTACGCCTTTTGGTGCGGATCGACTGGACGACTTATGTATTCCCGTAAGGCCCATATAAGCCTTTACGACAACCTTCTCTATCTTCTCTATCGCTTCTTCCTGCCCAACAATACGCTCGCCAAGTATCTTTTTAATATTTTTTACAGCTTTATAATCGAGTTTTTCCCATGGATTGTCTTTTTCACCGTACTTAAACAGCAAATATAGTTGTTCAAACGGTAATTTTTCTTCTTTGCGTGAAAGCCTTGCCATTTGTATAATTTCACGGTTTGTAAAATCGTCGAGCATATCCACATACTCGTTCTTCTTGTCACAAGTCAAAAGTGTTTCACCCGGTTTAAGTTTTACTTCGAACCCACTTTCTATCTTTTCCAATATTTTTTCACGTTCTTCTCTGTCCGGTTTGGAAAGTGTAAGGCAAGCGACCTCTGGATTCTTTTGATAAAACGAAATTGGAAACATAGCAAGTTTGCTTGTAATCAAAATAACCGTACTCTCGTTGACTTCAGAAGATAAGTACTCCACTTTTTTATCCTTGATTGCCTTCCCAAGTAATGTCAGCATTTTTCTTTCATCGGGCAGAAGCTGACCACCCGTAGTGAACAGATAATCTGCCCAATTTAGAACAAAAGCAATTTTGCGATTGGGTGCTTTGAGATTCTTGAAAACTATATTAAAAATCTCTTCCGGTTCTTTGAATAGACCACTTCCTGTCTTTTCGTCTTCTTTAGATGTTTCCTCATCTTCATCAAAAGAATATTCTTCTCCTTCTACTTTGACATCATCTATGACGGAAAGTCGGGATACATCACCGTCCACACCGTCAATTCTATCCCAATACAACATGTCATCATATTCCATGTCTTTTAGCATATCCATAAGATATTGTTTTAGGTCAACGATTTGCTTTTTCTCATTGAGATAGACATCACCGACATTACCGTCAATGATAACGCATTTTTTAATACCGATTTCTCTTTTTAACCGATTAAATGTTGTACTGAGTGCCATGTTTTACTCCTTATTTTTTGTTTTTATTTGTATTCATAGCTTGATATTTCATTGTGGAAATTTTATCCGGATTACTCCAAATTTCTATTTGTTTTGTAACGTGAATACCGTAAACTTCTTCTAAGTCATGCATAAAAGGTTCAATGTCTTTTTGACAAGCCTGTCCTTCATATCCTCGAAAATCATACATGAATTTCCCGTCGAGAAACACTCTGAATTCTGCCTTTTGCCCGCTTGCTTTTAACGCGACTAAAATTACTTCATTAGTATCACGTTTGATTTTAACATTCTTTTTATCGACGATAAATCCGTACTTTTTAATTGCGTCTATAATGATATGCAATGATTTTTGCCGTACTTTTTCGCCAACGATTTCTTGTGTTGCAACTTCGCGTACTGTGGTCAGTCTTTCACGAGCAGAACCAATCGCACCATCCATTAGTTTCTCTACGGTGTTCCTATCTACTTTTGCCGCTTCAAGTTCTGCGCGAATCTTTGCTACTTCTTGTTCGTATCGTGATTCATACGTTGCGTTTAATGCACTTTCCATTAAAGCCCTGCCTGCGGCAATCAAATTATCGTCCGCAAGTGTATTGTCTTGCAAGTATGCAATATAAACAAACTGCTTCAACGTTACATCTTCTATCGAATCAAGTACGCTTTGCGTAATGCTGTCTATTGTTACAACTCCCCTATTGCGCTCACGCATTTTATCATAAATACCATTAATGCTTTCACCGAGAAGCGTTGTCAAAAGAGTTTGGAATTCTATCAACCGTTTCGAAGCAACGATATCTGCTGTTTGTTGTAATCTTTTCGCAACAGCTAAGGTATCGTTTCTATGAATGTCTCTTAAATTGTAATCATTTGTATATACGAGACCGAGTTTAGCGTCCTTATCAGCTTTTTCCCTTACCTCTTTAATTTGAGCGATAAGTTTTTTCTTTTCAAGTTCTATCGCCCTTTCTAATTCTTCCGAGCGCGAAGATAGAATACTACTTGAAGATTCCTTTAACTTCACAAGCAACTCATCAAGTTCTTTTAATCTTACTTCGGCAACCTCGCAAACACTTTGACATTGCGAAGCGATCTGTTTGTAATTAATTTGAACCTGTTGGCTCATTTCCTACCTCCTCGAATTGAAAATACTATATTCTTCCATTCCGAAATAGTTTGTCCATCAAAAACCGTTTGATTGCGTTCTGGATGTTGTAAACCATTTCTGCAAATTCGCAATTTATGTAACAAAGCTGTCTGCTTTTTATCTATAAGTTCTCGATTTCTTGCTTCTTCTATCAGTTCATTTGTCTGCATTGCTGCCTCATTCAGTATCTGCCGCAAATCGTATTGCAACTTGACAAGCAAATCACAGATAGCGACCTTATACTTTCCACGAACAATTTGCTCATCTATATACTCCTCTGTAATCTTGTCGGGTTCTGACGAGGCAGTTCTCTCAATAGAAAGCAAGTCGTGAATTGGATCAAAAACATCCACATACCTTTTTAACTCATCATAGCCTTTTGTTGCATACTCCTTATATTTTTTAATCGTTTTGTAAGTCGATATCAACGTACTATATGCATCAAAGAACTCGTCCACGTTATAGTCGTCTTTAATTGTATAATTTGATATATTTTCTATCCCCAACATATCATTGAGCTTCCAAAGATTAACCCGAAGCGTATTAAACTTCATAGCAATTTCCGTATCGGCTAAAATGCTTTCGTTATCAAGAACAGCCTTGATATAAATTTCTACCACGTTGACAACGCTCAGTATTTCTTCGGTAGTAAAGCCTGCGGTTTCAAGTGCTTGATAGACAAGCGTAGGATCTTCAACTTTTTTTACATTTTCCGCAAACCTTGATATATAATTTATATTGGATATATTCATCGTATCCTTTAACGGCGACAATACGGTGTTCTTGTAAATCATATTATCAAGTTTGATTTCCGAAACGCTTTCCGAAAATAATGTTTCTGAAAGCTTTTTAAAATATGGTCTCCACATTTCTGCTTTTTTAAATACGTTATTTAATTGCAACAACACGCCGATTTTCTCATCCACCGTATTGCACTTGTTAAGTTGTACGGCTGTATATTCTTCAAAGTACTCAGGCTTATGCAAAACTTCAACTGCATACAATATTACCTTGCCACCTTCGTCACTCCAAGACTGCTCTTTATATAGTTCAAAAATACTTTGCATTACCATATTTAGAGTATCTTGTGGCAATGTGTTTTCGACGAGCAATTGCATTTCAAAAGTGTCCCCGAACTGCTTACAAGGAATAGCAACATTCAAAGCACGATAATAGTTGCATCCAAAATCCTCTAACAAGGCAAATTCTGCATTCTCATCTATCCTGTTCAATATTTTATTCGCCCAAACACCTTCTATTTTAATTGTATTATCTACTCTTTCGTAGCTGAAAGTCTTACGACTTATATATATCTTACAAGGACGACCTGCCTGTTTCATTAGATCGTCTGGAATATACAAATTTACATTTCCTAAATCTTCATAGCGAATAGTCGGAACTTGTGCAGGCTCACCGAAAGCATTATAAAACTTATATTTCTTTTTGATGAGCATTACTTCTTTCATGATGTTAGAAGAATAATACTTATTGAAAAAAGCATTTTCGTTGCTCGTCGCAAATACAAATTCAACACCAGAACTTTTTATAATGATCGAAATATTTTCCTCTGCACACGTTCTTTTTTTTTGCGGTTGTTCGATTTGATACGAAACAATTATTTCCTCTGCTTTCAAGCCGATTTCACTTTTGTTTGCATTGATATAATCTTCCATCCCACTTATATCAATGTCTATGGTATCGACAAAATCTTCGCCAAGACACGAACTAGAAATATCCGAATAAGGTAGCGAAAAATCTATATCAAATTTACGACTTACTGGATCGAAGTATATATTTTTTACTTTTGTTTTCTCTGCCCCTGTCGGAATTGCACCATCACGGAACATTTTGCGACCTTTTTCTGTTAATGAGACGTCTTCTACTCGTATTTCACTAAAATAACGCGGATTGCGAAAGTGTTCGGCCCTATAGCAAGAAGTAATAATATCTGTTCCGATTAAGACAGCAAGTTCGTTTCCAAAGATATAGTGCAAATCGGTAGGTATTCCAAATTTCAACAATATTTCGGATATCCTTTCGGTTGACGAATGCGACTTTTCTATCAGTTCGAGTAATATATATGATATCCCCGATGCTTTCCTGACCTCATTATATCTAATGCTCGTTTTATAGATAAGCAAAGGAAATGGGCAAGATGTTTTAATGGTCTTAATAACGTTATCTTTCATTGTCAACCTCCTATAATATCGCTTGCTGTAAGGACACGTCCACGGAAATAAACAGTATCAATTATTTCCTTATAAACGTGGAAATTTATCTTATCAAACGCTTTATTGCCTTCAAGATCAGGAAGGTCAATTATACCCTCATCTGAAAGGAACTTTTTTGCACCTACAATAATAAGCATCTTACGGGCACGCGAAAACGCAACGTTGATACGTTCAAACTTCTTGATAAACTCTGCGTCAAAGCGCTTCCCCGGTGTGGGATTACGAACCATTGACACAATGATTATATCTCTTTCGTCCCCCTGAAAGTCATCAACCGTACTTATAATCAAACGCTCATCTTGTTTTTGAGAGAAACCAGAAAACTGCTGATACCTGCGTTTCTTCTTGATTAAACCAGCTTGATCACCGTAAGTACATATAACTCCAACACTCGGTCTTTCGTCGATAAGCTTTTTGGCATCTACCTTTAGTTTGCCAGTTCTCACAAGTTCACTGCTTGCCTTGTAGTTCTTTCAAAAGAGCAATAGCAACTTCCGCTTCCTGTTCATTGATTTTTGACGTACTTCCCTCATAAGCGCTTGATTCCTTTTGATCACAATCTACAAAATAGATATGATGTTGCGGATCTATTACAGTATTCCCACCTATCTTGACCGTTAAGTTGTGCGCTTTTTCGTCATCTTGTTGTTGCTTGCCTATGACAAGCCCTTTTTGGGAACCACCGTAGAAATGATTAAATACTTCCATTATGTGACTATGGCAACGATACTGTTTATTAAGCATTACTCTGAAATCTTCGGAGACTTTTTCGTATAAGGTCTTAAAGAAACATTCTTCGTATAAATTGGTGTATTCAATGTTTATATTGTCATTAATAATATCTTCATCAAGACCTTCAAAATCACTTTCTCGTAGATAACGTAAATCATACGTAGGCGGCAACTGTCTGTGATCTCCAACTAAAATTACCGTCTTGCCGTACAAAATAGGAATCAGCAAATCAAGAAAAGATGACTTGGAAACCTCATCGATTATTACGACATCTATTCCTTGTGAACGAATATCTACATCATCGATACCGTACTTTCCGAGTTCAACCAACTGATTTTTGGTAAATCTGTCACGACTCGTACAAGTAATTCCGAATACATTTACACAATTATACAATTCTCTTGTATATGCCTGCCGATCTTCTTCAAGAATATCTGTTTGCCTCAGATACTTGCAAATGGCTTTATAAACGGGTATCTTCGTTTGATTTTCTTTTTTCGTGGCTTTATAGTTGTTTTCGAGTTTATTCCACTCCTCTTTGATTATTTCAAATGCCGTTTCAAGGTTGTCTGTATCGTATTCTCTTACAATGTCGAAATCACGGAAGAAACGGGTAATCTTCTGTCTTAACGTAGAATTGAGATCCCCGTATTCTTCTATTCCTGCATTTTTTCCAAGTTCTTCGTATCTATGCTTTTTATCGCTTATCTCAAGCTGCTTTGCGTCTATCTTCCCGGCAATGCCACGCTCTTGTTCTATGTAGCGTTGCATATCTTTTTCAACCGCAGCTTTTATTTCCGAAATAAGTGATTGCAGGCTGATTTTGAAAGCAGTTAATTGTTCCGGTAATTCACGCAAAAGGTCTTTATTCTCTGTAATCGTAGGAACAATCGCAAATACAAGACTTGACGACAAATCTATGGAAGAAGGGTTTTGTGTGCTCTTTATTTTTTTGCCAACCTCAATCAATTCTGCCTGATATTTTTTATAATTTTCATAATTGTCTTCCCCCTCAATAGGCACCTCGTCCGTAATGGGATCACGTAAATCGGACAAAATTTTACGAAGTTCGATTTGCTTATTTTTTAATTTAACAAAATGTTCTTCCGATAAAACAAGCGAAAGTTCTTCCCGTATAATTCCGAGGTCAGCTTTTGCGAGTTCACTTACCTTTTCAACAGGACAACCCTTAAAGCAAGTATAGCTAGACAACAATTCTTTCAGCTTGCGAATAAACAAGTCTATATATTGTTCTTTAACACCTTCTATGGAAAAACGATAGCTCTCAATGTATTTTATCGTTCTCCGATATTGGTCAATAATATCGATAACATCTGTACGATCTTTGCGTAAGGATTGCAATTCGTTATTAAGTCCATTTACAACTTTACTTATCTCATCTCGCTCATTTTCGATTCTTGCATTTTCCATTTTTAAGCGCAGAAGTTTATCGTATTCAAAACGTAGTTTCTTCATTTCTTCGTCAAAGGTAACCTTTGTTTCTTCAAAATGTTCAAATCTGCTTACTTGTCGTTCAAGGTTACGACTTATATTCAGATAGAAATTATCTACTAACTGTTCAGGGCTATAATTCGTTTTTTTCCCGTTTTGCGATGGAATAAGACGCAATGGTCTAATTTCGGGTATTTTAGGAAGTCGCTCAAATACATTGTCGATCGCCTTATGCGTTTCAGATGAAATAAGAACCTTCTTCCCCTGTTTGACAAGTTGTGCTGTAATCTCTGCAATAACCTGTGTTTTCCCTGTGCCGGGTGGTCCTTGCAGTAGGAAAATACTTTCGCTTGAAATCGCACGTTTAACCGCCGTTTTTTGACGATCATTCAAACTTTCCAAACACCAATCCGGTTCTCTTTGAACTGTTTTCGTCGTTTGAGCAAGCATTTCTGGCGCAAATAAATATGCAGGCAAGTAAGGATTTTTGATGTAACCACAAAGAAATGCATTTAGTGCCTTTTCTTGTCTTTCTATTTTCGCTTTTTCTGCACGATTGTCATAGGTCAAATAATGTGCGGAACGTTTTTCTATATCTTTTTTTATCTCGGGAACTTTAGCGGTTATATCATTGGGACGGAAATAAATCTGATACCTACGGATTGTTTCATTTTCGATTTTTTCTGCCTTATCTGCCTTAAACTTGCGGTCAAGTTTTTCTTTCGCTGCCAATTTCTCGCTAGTAATCTGTCCTTTATATTGTACTTCAAGTTGAGATTTTTTCTCTTTTTTGATTTTATCGAGTTCTGCTTGTAATTCAATAGACAAGCTTTTCCGTTTCTGTTCCACAAGCCTATCATTACGAGCAACGTAGAACGGTAATAACTCTACCCTTTCCCTTACCGTTGCGACTTTCAATTCATATTGTTGCTTGCAAACGGACAATTTCTTTTCCAAGTCAAAGACGACGGATTTCTTTTTTTCCGCCAGTTTCATTCTTTTGATTTGATCGTTGATCTCGTTTTCTTGTTTTTTGTATTCTGCTTTAATTGGCGCGATACGCCTTGCAACTTCGGCCTCGTATTCACGCTCAACTCCTTTATCCTTATTTTCTGCTACTTCCCATTTCAAATTAGCGGTAAGTTCTTGACGATACTCCTCTACCTTTTTATCGTAAAAGGCAGAAAGCGACTCTGTTTGTCCCACTATAAAACTTTTAAGTGCGCTATTTATAATTCCTGCATATTTATGATCAATCTGGTTATTTTCATTTGAACAATCCTTTTCAAATCCGCGTTCAAGCGCCGAACAATCAGGCTCTATATCCACAAATGCAAATAAATATCTCTCACCCAAAGGATATTGAAAAAAACTTGCTCCTTTTGGTAAATCTCCGTTCTTATCATACGTCGGCTGTGTAGACGATATCCCCATAGAATCTCGCGTGTATCTTTGCAACCATGATTCATATTTCGGCTTACCTTTGCCGAATTTACCGACCGTTTCACTAAAAAGCGATTTTCTATTGCACTCAATATCTACTCTTATAAGCGGAAAACTGTCTGCACCTTCTACTTCCTTTGAAAGAATTATCTGCTCGCCTTTTGCAAATTGCGCTATTCCGTCAAGTAAGATTTCCGTGTATTTTTCCTCATTACGTTTGAATACATCCTTTGTTATCATAAAAGAATCGCAAACCGATACGTTTTGAAATTCCTCACAGCTTTCGGACTGTTTTCCCAAATAATATCTGCGGAACTTTAAATATTTTTGCCATTTATCAAATATGGCCAAAGCCTTTTGCGGATGCGGTACTGGAAATAAATTCATACACAAATCATTTACGAAATCATTTGTAAAAACAGAATCGTGCATTTCTTGTACACCGTAATCGGGAACAGTTATGCTGTTGCCCATTCTATCGAAAAAAGTTTTCGTTTTAAAAGCACATGCGGCCGTACAACAAACTCGCTTTTCTCCAAATTTGGCTACATTAACATCAATCAGTTCTATACCTTTTATCGTGATATCTATAACATTTCCAAATGTCACATCACCAATGATAATAATGTCGTAGTTTCTTGGAAGTCTATATGACAAGATATTATCCTTTTCCGGACGAATGACAATATTATAAATACATTGTTTCCCTCTATGATTGACCTTCATGCTACGGTCAAATCCCGGAAGCGAAATGTTATAATACTTATCCATAGATGGAAAAACACTTGCTATAAATTCTTGAAATGTGTCAGCAACATAAACACCCACCAATTTAGGCTTTAATCTTTCGTATTGCTCTTTAAGCGAGCTAGTATAAAAGTCATCCCAACTTTTACTTCCATGTTCAAAGTTCTCTGTAAAGTTTAGATACAAATATCCCATATGATGTACTCCCCATGCTTTCTTTTTTAAACATTTTCCCATAAAATAAGTCAGTAGTCATTACTATAATAATACCCCCCCCCCGCATCATTTTGTCAAGATGTAGAGCATTATGTAGTGTAGTGCTATTGTAGTGCTATTATAAAAGTAGACACTATAGGGGTAATTTGTAGGCAACATGATAGAATAAGGATGTACAACATATGACCCAATATGCATTAAAACACTCAGCGAATAAAAATCAATAAGTTCCATTTCCGATTTAAAAAGCGGGAGACTTTCTTTTACCGCTGTTTTTTTATGAGAAAGACTTGGAATAAATATTGTATTCCTTCAAGAAATGAAAATCCAGATAATCTTAAGTCTTAAAGAAGAAAAAGTTGACATCGATCATAAAGATTTATCAGAACTATTCAAAGAAAAACTATTATACTAAGTGCAATATCGAAGTAAACGTTGTGGAAAAAATGGCATTAAAAGAAAAGGTTTGGATTTATCAAAAGGAACCCCTCTACGTAAAGGATCAATCGTCAAAACGAACAATTTATTCTCCTTCTTCAAAAGCAAACGAATATAACAAGACTGTCAGTAAAATCGTGAGACAATTTTTCAACAAGATAGCACTTTAGCTACTGAAAAAGACAGGCAATTAAACTATGTATATCCCACAAAAAAAAACGACATAGTGGAATACTATGTCGCTTGTCGCAAAGTTCTATTTAATAGATGTACCTATCTGCATTTTTTTACGCCATTCTGGGGCTGCTCCATCATCAGACCAATATTCATCCATCTCTATAATCAAATTATCTTTAATACGAATGAAACTTACCACGTGAAATGATGCGCTATTATCTACAGGAAATACTCGACAAACTAGGATGACTGTATTATTGATTTTTTCAATACGTTCTATTTCTCCATGCCAATCATTTGGATATTCACAATTTGCTTTTATATATTCCTGTACATTAAATAGTTCATTCGTGCAATGCCATTTTATAGATGCATTTTTATGAAAATATTTTTTCAATTCTTCTTCGTTTTGTGATATTACAGCATCAAAAAAATTTTCAATATTCAACTGGGTCACCTCACAAATTCAATTTCAACCGCTTCCAGATAAATGGCAAAGACGCTTACATCGGACGCTGAAAAAATTGTCCTCATTATAAACTAAGACATCATTGATTATATAAATATCTACATCATAACAATGAACTTTTATCACTGTTTTCATGAAAAAAATATCCTCATTGCAAACTTGCAATTTTGAAGTCTCCAGTTTTTAAATCGTTTCTTTTTTTTAATTGTTTTATCTACTTAAAAGGTATCATCTTATTGTATCTAAATCGTTTTTATCTTCTTTATTAAGAAAGTTTGGATTCTTGCGTTAAAAGAGAGCTATATTACGAAAATACCAACTTGCGCACAGACAAAGATAATCAAAAACAAGGACAGTGCCGAACAAATCGAAGTCCAAACGACCAGTTGACCGGCCAATTCTTCATCGCTTCCCATTTCCGATGCCATCGGTACACTGGAAACGGCAACAGGTGTACCGAATAAAGCGATTAAAGACGGAAATTCATTGGCTCTAAAACCGATGGCATATGCGACCAATAAACAAAGAACCGGTACAAAAACACAACGGGCAATCGTTCCGATCAAAATCTGTACTTTCAATTTGGAAATCGCTTTGAATGTAAAATCGCCTCCCAACGCAATCAGTGCTAGCGGAGAAGCAACCGCGGCCAGTTGCGAAATCACTTTGTACAAAAACGGCAACTGATTTTCAATCGAAAAAACCAGGACTTCTTTTCCGTCTACAACGTGTGTTGGAATCGCTAAACGAATCACCAACACCACCAAACCGGCAAAAACACCGATAATCAGCGGATTGGTAACGATTTTCTTCAAAATAGAAACGACGCTAATTTTCGAATCGCCTTCTTTGACAAAAATCGAAAGGGAGATAATCGCCAAAATATTAAATAGAGGAATGGAAACCGCCGATACGACGGCTGCAAGACCGGCTGCCACACTGCCCGTTCCGGCTAACGATTCTGCCAATGCAATCCCGATGATTGCGTAATTGGAACGGAAAAAACATTGTAAAACAACGCCTTTTTGCCTCGGGTCTTTGATCAACAACATCGTCATGAAAAGACCGATCGCGAAAATAACGACAATCGCTGCCACCGCAAACACGATAATCTGCCAATTTTCACCGATTGCCTGAATGTTATCGACACTGTAAATATTGTAAAACAATAAAACCGGCAAGCAAAGGCGAAAACACAGTTTGTTCGCCATTTTGAAAAAATTTTCCGGTAATAATTTTATTTTTTTCACACCGTAGCCGATCAAAATCATCAAAACGATCGGTAACACGGCATTGCATGTAAAAATTAATTTATCTAACATCGTTCCTACTCCCTATTTTGTATCCATCTTTTCTATTTCTTCTCCTAAAAGATTGGAGAATGTCACATTTTCCAATTGCAGTTTTTCGACATTCAATGCATAAATCCCCTTCCGACACATTAAAATCGGATGTTCGATCATAACCGGATACCCCGGTTCGGCATCGCTATTGTAATCAAACGAAACATTTTGAAACGTAACGCCGCGGATCGGTTCTTCCGGTAATCCCAAAAAAACACCGGCCGCATATTCAATTTGCCGACAAACCATGTTTTTGAAGGTAAAATGTCCTAAAATCGGTGTCCGTTCATCGACGGAATAATATTTAGTCGACCACACGTATTCTTCATGTCCGCCTTTTGGACCCATATTGTAATACATATTGATGACAAACGGTGTCTTGACCCCATCCATGTAAATGTTGGTAAACGTCACATCGTCAATTTCGCCGATCCGACCCCTTCCTCGTCTGGTTTTGATTCGAAAACCGCGATCGGTCTTCAAAAAGATACATTTTTCAACCAAAACATGCCGAATTCCACCGGAAGACTCACTGCCAAAGACAACACCGCCATGTCCTTGCTGCATTAAATTATTGCGGATCGTAATCCGTTCACAAGGAGTGCGGTATTTTTCGGCCAACGCAATGGTTCCGCTTTTAATCGCAATACAATCATCGCCGACATTAAACGAACAACCGGCAATCAGACAGTTGCTGCAACAATCCGGATCCAACCCGTCTGTAGTCGGCATAGCCGACGGATTTTCGATTCTCAAATTCAAAAACTTTAAATTTTTTGAAAAATAAGGATGGATGTTCCAAGAAGGAGAATGATGAATGTAAAGTCCTACCACATCCACATCCGAACAATCTTTCAAATACATCCCAAATCCCCGCCAAGCCGTTCGGCAAACTCTATGATCGATATACCAGTCTCCGTCTTCGGCCCGTTCGTCGATTTCACCGCTACCGGCAATAATCAAATGGTGGGCACCGATTGCCGTGATGGAGGATGCGAAATTATCAACTTCACTGCCTTCCCATGTTCCAAAAGAATACGAACCGGCTTTACCCGGTAAAACCGGGAAAGAGCGTCGATCGGTCATCGCGATGATCTTTGCTTCTTCTGCCAAATAAAACATCATGTCCGATTTCAGAAAAAGACAACTGATCAAATACGTTCCTTTCGGCAAATAGACGGTTCCGTTTTTCGGACAGCAGGCAATAGCCGCTTGGATTTTGACCGTATCATCGCTGATTCCGTCGCCAATCGCCTGGAAGTCTTTGACATTCAGACAAACGGATTCGCATTTCGTTTGAACTTCCAAACATTTGTCCGCAACTTTGATTTGATATACCGTATCCGGTGATAAATCAAACAGCGTAAAGACATTTCTTTTTTCCAAACGACAAAACGATCCGTTTACGTAAACGGAAAATTCTTCTTCGGCGTAATACGGTCGGTCGTTTTGCAATTCCAGCGTAACGGTCCTTGGCGTAACACTCAATACTTTCAACATCAACACCCCTTATTTCTTTAACTATACCACAAATCGTAAAAAAAGGGCGGAAAAAATACCGCAAAATCCATCTTTTCACCAATATTCGCCCCAATATGAAAAAAGCTTTCAAACGAAAGCCTTTTTTCTATTCCATTAAGTCGTGCAACCGCTCAACGTATTCGGATTCCGGAGAATGCTTTTTAACAGCTTCTCTTTTGGACAGTTCCACCATGGCCCTTGTTTTCGTAGCCATTGTGATCGTTCCTGCTCCGCTGGCACAACCAAGCGGGCAAGCCATACCTTCCAAAAGGTATCCGTCGTATTTTCCGGCTTTGGCATCTTTCAGCATTTTTTTGCAGTTTTCCAAGCCTTGCGCCGAGGCTACTTTGATTTCAATGTTCGGATTGAGCTGTTTGGCCGCATTGACAACGGCTTGGGCAACACCGCCCGCTACCGCAAATCCGCGTCCGTCGGCAGACGTTTTATTTTCCAACGGTTTTTCTTTTAAATGGTTGAAATCCACGTTTTTGGCAACAAACATTCCCATTAATTCTTCAAACGTCAAAACAAAATCGACATCACTGCGGACACTTTTCCGGGAAGCTTCCAATTTTTTCGCCGAACACGGTCCGACAAACACCACTTGCGCATCCGGATGTTCTTTTTTAACCAAGCGAGCCGTCAAGACCATCGGTGTTAAGGCCATGGAAATATTTTCTTTGAATTCCGGGAATTCCTTTTTGGCCATAACGCTCCAAGACGGACAGCAAGATGTTCCCATAAATCGCAGTCTGGAAGGAACGTTTTTCATAAAATCTTCCGCTTCGTCAACCGTACACAAATCCGCTCCGATGGATACTTCGTAAACGCCGGTAAATCCCAATTGACGCATGGCATCATCGATCGTCTTTAAGTTTACTTTCGGTCCGAACTGGCCGACAAAAGCCGGTGCCATGATCGCATAGACATCCCGATCGGATTTTAAAGACTGTACTACTTGAAAAATCTGCGATTTATCCGCAATTGCCCCAAACGGACAATTTACCAAGCACATTCCGCAACTGACACATTTATCGTAATTGATTTTTGCCCGACCGTTTTCATCCGATTCGATCGCATTCATTCCACACGATTTTTCACAAGGACGTTGCCGGTGGATGATTGCTTTATACGGACAAACATCTTTACAACGACCGCATTTGATACACAACTCTTGGTTGATGACCGATTTTCCGTTGATGATTTTAATAGCATCTTTCGGGCAAACGTTCGAACAGGGGTTGGCCAGACAGCCTTCGCATGCATCCGTTACAAAATAAGATTCCGTCGGACAGGCATTGCAGGCAAAATCGATGATATTAACCAATGGCGGTTCATAAAACCGATGCGTGCAAATCGCTTCTTCGATTCCTTTGGAAATCGGGGTATGTTCGTCGGCACTACGAACCGGTAACCCAATCGCCAGTCTCAGCCGTTCGGCAACAATCGCGCGTTCTAAAAAAATGGATTCACGGTATTTCGCCTGGCCTTTTAACATTTGATACGGAATTTCCTCGATTCGTTCGTAATCGCCGTCATAGGCCAATTTTGCCACTTCTTCAAATACTTTTCTTCTGATTTTTACCAGTGATGCATAACTATCCAGCATACTATTACCTCCAAAACACCTTAATTATATCATGGATTGTCCGAGAAACAAGTCTTTTGTTGAAATTACGAAAAAAAGAGTGTCATTTTTTCATACACTCTTTTCGTCTTTTATTTCGAAGATTTTGGTTGCGGTTTTAAGTAAACAACGTTTTCTTTTTGAACGGCTTTCGGTTTTTTAGCCAATGCTTTTTTTGCTGTATCGCATAATTTCGCAAAACCATCGGCATCATTCACTGCCATTTCGGCCAACATCTTCCGATTGATTTTTATATCCGCTTTGGAAAGCCCGTTGATGAAAGCAGAATATTTCATATCGTTTAATTTGCAAGCGGCATTAATACGGCTGATCCATAACTTACGGAAATCTCTTTTCCGATTTTTTCTGTCACGGTAAGCATACGCCAATGAACGCATCACTTGTTCGTGAGCCGTTTTGTATAACGTATGTTTAGAGCCGTAGTAACCTTTGGCTAATTTTAAGACGGCTTTACGTCTTCTTCTTGTTGTATATCCACCTTTAACTCTTGGCATCGTTTTTACCTCCTAAAACTATAGTAAATTGGAAATCAACGGTTTGATCCGTTTTTCATCCGTCGAATGTACCAATGTACTCTTTGATAAATTTTTGTTTTGCTTATGGGTCTTATTTACTTTCAAGTGACCCGTATACGCATGACCACGTTTGATTTTACCAGCGCCTGTGATCTTGATTCTTTTCTTTAAACCGCTGTGTGTTTTTTGTTTTGGCATTTTTCTTACACTCCTTATTCTTTTGTTGTTTTCGGTGCTATTACCGCAAATAAAGTTCTGCCATCCAAACGAATCGGGGATTCTAAATTGGAACAATCCGCCAATCCTTCGACAAAACGTTCGATGACTTCTTTTCCCAAATCCTGATGAACGATCATTCGTCCGAAAAACCGCAGAGAAATTTTGACTTTGTTTCCCTTTGCCAAAATCGTTCTGGCTTTTCGTGATTTGGTATCGAAATCGTGTTTTTCGATGGTCGGAGACAACTGGATTTCCTGAACAACCACTATTTTTTGGTTTTTTCTCATTTCTTTTAATTTCTTTTGTTGTTCGAAACGAAAACGGGAATAATCCATCATTTTTGCTACCGGCGGATTGGCATCCGATGAAACAAGCACAAGATCCAACCCTCTGTTTTCGGCTTCAATCAAAGCCTTTGAACGAGACAGTACGCCTAACTTTTCTCCCTTATCCGTAATGACGAGCATTTCCTTGCAGCGGATGGCTTCGTTAACCATATCCTCTGCGCCTTTTCTTTGCTTATTAATAACTTCCACCTCCACATGTCGTAAAAAATAAAAGAGGACGCAAACGCCCTCTTGTCTTCATCGTGTCTTATTTATCTTTGTGACTTTTTGCCTACCAACTCATCAATCAGGCGAGAAACGGGCGTTTCTTCTTTCCACATATTTATTTTACTCTCATACTATATCAAAAAGAACGCTTTGTGTCAATACTTTTTTCTTTTTTAAATTTCTTTTTTTTGAAAAACGCTCCATGAAATCAACCATAAATCCAAACAGACTGTCCAGTGGATGATTCGTTTCGAAAGACCGATCGTTTTTTCATGTTCTTCCGAGGTGAAAATCGGTAAAAAAACGGATAGAATCTCTTTTACGGATTCATGTTCCGAAAGAATCAGCAATACAAAATAAAGAAAAAAACAGAAAATCGGCAAAAAAGAGTGATCGAAGAATAAGGAAAGGATATATCCCAACAATAAAAATTCCAAAAGATAACAAAACAGATAATAGCCGGTTTGAAAAAAAGAAATCCCGGGAAGCCATTTCGGATAACACAGCAATCCGATCCCCAACAGTATCAACCCTTCATAAGCCAATAAAAGAAACAGAAAACCACATTTGGCCGATAGTTTCGCAAAAAGAATTTGCCCTCTTGTGGTTTGTGTTAAAAACATACTGTCGAACGCCTCTTCTTTTTTGCGATCTCTTCCCAGTAAAAAACAGACAACACCGCCATTGATGATTTTAAGATAGAACAACGACTCCTTCAAATACGTCTGATGAAAATCGTCGGGCGAGTGGATGTAGTCACTTTTCGGATAAGGAAAACCCGTATTCAAAAACGCGATCAATGCCCAAAGTAGGAAAAGAAAAAACAATAAGAAAAAAGTTCTTTTCGAAAAATAAAAACAAAGATACAAACGAAAGATTTTAGGACGGCTTTTCTTCAAAACAACGCCCCTCCTTAAACGTATAAACAATCGGTTGAAACATTTCATACCGAACCGGATGATGCGTACTGATGATCACGGTTTTTCCATTTGAAAGGAGTTTATCCAAATCTTCTTTCAAATGCGTCATCGCCGCTTCGTCGATCCCGTCTTCCGGTTCATCCAAAACATATAAAGCGCGATCTTGCATCAACGTTTGGATCAAACCCATCTTTTGAATCATTCCTTTAGAAAGCGCATGAATTTTCTTATTTTCCACCCCGTATCGTTGCATCTGCCTTGAAATCTCTTCTTGCGAACAAGAAGGAAGATAATATTTTAAAAAAGTTTCGACATATAGTAATAGAGGATAGGCTCTTTTATCCGCCAAATACGCTATCGTAGGAAAATCATGGAAAATTCGACCGGACTTCTTTTTTAACAAAGCAGCCTTCACAATCAACCGAATCGTCGTTGTTTTGCCGCTGCCGTTTGGCCCGACAAATAAATACAGTTTGCCGTTTTCCACACAAAGAAAAAGATCTTTTAACACGGTTTGTTTCTTAAACGTTTTGGTAACCTTTTCCATCTTCAGCATAAAGAACCGTTCCTTCTTTTTTCATATTCGGATAATCGTTTAAATGGATCGTATTGGAACAGTATAAAAAATTATCCAAACAATAAACCGTTCCGTCGATCGTCCATAAGATACAAGGAGAAAGCGTTAAAAGCAGGCGACGATAGGCGATGGGAATAAAATATTCCGTATCCTGCAACAAAACGCTTTGAGTAGGATCGATCGGATCCAGCAAGTTGGGATGATTCAATTCTTCTAACGACAGTTCCGAATCTTTCCCACCGATTTCCATTTCTTCTAACCGACCGCAAGCTGCCGATAGATCGACTTTTTCAAGTCGGTTATAGGAATCATCCAAACGGATACTGATTCCAACCATGTGCAATTCGTTTTCCACTACGGCATAATTTCCGTATAGCGAAGTGACGTTTAAAAGCGGATACGACGAGCCAACCAAACGAAAACTGCCGATTTCCATGCGAAGTGTATAATGGCTGTTTTCGATGCGTAAAAAGCAAAACGGCATGATGAGTTCTTCCGGTAAAGAAAATAGCGGCACTTCCAAGCGATAGCCGTAGGACGCTTTATCTTGATTTGCTTCCGAAAACGACGTCGTTTTTATTCCTGACAGTTTGAACGATTGTGTTTCATCTTCCAAAAAATAACGATTTTGGTCCGGATAGGCGATTAAACTGTTGCGTTCATTGCTGTAAAGATCAATCGACATCGTTTTTTCCTGACCGGAACAATAAGCATAATTCTGCAATATCGTATAAAAACGGATGGTTTTCGGCCCTTGAACAAGAAAACGAAGCGATAAACTGATCAATAGGAAACATCCTAACAGCATACTCATTCCCAAAACGATCTTCCTCATAATGCGCGTTTCTCCATTCTGGGATATTGATTGACCAAAGTAAAATATTCAAAGCCGCCTTTTCCAAGTCCGATCCAAAATTTATAACAAGAACAAACACCGTTGGTGATTCTGGCCGTTCCCATCAAATAAACAATGGCCCGGCTCTGCTTTTCGATGATGATCTTCATTTTCTGCGTTTCTTTACGCGATGCGGTCGTCGTTTGATTGTATTCTACTCCTACTTTTGCCGATAATTCCGTTTTAAAACTTTTGATTGTTCCTTTGGCACTGCCACCCAAACTTCCCGAAACATTCCAAGTTGTTTTATTTGCCGTTTCGACGACAATATCCAATTCGTACGTGATATCGCTGTTGCCGCGGTTTTCCACGCTGTACAACGTCGATGAAATATAACTGGCAGCCACATTTTGATGGACGACATAGGCATTGACTCCCCAAAAACGATTGCCTGCGATATTCTTATAATACTGTTCGTATTCTTCTTCCGTAAAATTTGCGAGCAATTTACCCGATACCATCATGATTTCATTGTACGTCAGATAGGAATCGTCTTCCGCTAGGACCGGCAAATCCAATTGAAATGACAGTAAAAACAAAATCATCAACACCCCGACTATGCTTTTTTTCACATTTTTTCTTCCTTTCTTTTTGGCGTTCATATCAATAAATAGTCGGATCGGTCGTTTTTTTAAAAAAAATTTTGTTCGAAAAGGGGAAAAGGAATGTCTTCTAATCCAATTGTAAAGATCAATGAGTTATTGCTCAGTTTGTCACCTTTTGAATTGACAACCTTTGCCTTTTTACTCGGAATCCTTTTTTCAGAAGGACTGAACAGCAACCAACAGCAGGCACTCGGAAATTTTTACGAACAGCTCGGACAGACCATTTTAACGGTCGGCGGGCAAATGCAAAACTTAAATGCCCCGGTTCAGCCCAATCAAAAAATCGATGAAATGCTGGCTTTTTTGCAAAGAAAAAGCGCCAAGATCGAAAAGATACTTGACGACTTAAAAAATTTATAACAACTGTTCTAAAAGCGCGGCGGTTTTCGTTAAAACAGACGTATCTGCTTCTTCAATGTTTCCTTCATCCATTAATAGAGCCGTATTGGATTCGATCGGTAGGCAATCAAGGGCCGCTAAACCATATGTTTCGGCCACTTCCTGTAATTTCGATGTTCCAAACGGATACAGTTTTTCCTGACAGTGCGGGCAACTGAAATAACTCATGTTTTCAACCAATCCCAAAACCGGAACGTGCATGGCCGAACACATATGAACGGCTTTGCCCACAATCATCGAAACCAAATCCTGCGGTGTTGAAACCATCACAACGCCATCGACCGGCAGCGACTGAAAAACCGTCAACGCCACATCTCCGGTTCCGGGTGGCATATCGACAAACAAAAAGTCCAATTCTTCCCATAAAACATCGGTATAGAACTGTTTGACAGCCCCACCTAAAATCGGCCCCCGCCATAAAACCGGTTTGGTCGGATCGTCGATCAAAAGATTAACGGAAATCACTTTGATCCCCGTTTTGGACAGCGGCGGAAACATCAAGGTACCGTTACCGACGACCTCCTGTTTGATGCCAAACGCTTTTGGAATCGAAGGACCGGTAATATCCGCATCCATAATTCCAACTTTAAAGCCGCGTTTGGCCATTTCGACTGCAAGCATGGATGTTACCGTCGATTTGCCGACGCCTCCTTTGCCGGAAACCACGCCGATGATTTTTTTAATATGATTTTCCTTTGCCGTTTCTACCAGCAATGATTCGCTTGTTCGTTCATCGCAATGTTGATTGCAAGAAGAACAATTATGATTGCATGCCATTTTATCTACTTCCTTATCCGTTTCTATTCGCATTTTTTGTTGTTCGACATAAAATAAAATCAGAGGAGGTTAAAAAATGAATTATATGGCGCCGAACTATCCCTATTTTCGTGGCGATGATAACCGAGGGCTTTTGCTTCCGCTTTTAGTCGGGGCCGCCGTGGGATTCCCATTCGGATATATTGCTAGCAACACCAGCAAAAACAATATGCCGTATTACCCGCCGATGCAGATGCAACCCTATCCGTATTATCCAAGTTACCCCGTTATGCCGCAACCTTATCCGATTTTACCTTACTAAAAGATAGAATACGATTGCCGTATTCTTTTTTTATTGTTCTTTTTTTTGATGTAGTTGAGCGATCAAATCGCTGATATGATTGCCGTATTCCAATGCCTCGTCATGCTTAAACAGTAACTCGGGCATTTTTCTGGCTTTGAGTTTTTTCGCAAGTTCGCTGCGCAAATAACCTTTGCAGTCCTGCAATGCTTTTTCGTAGTTTTCCACTTTACCGGAATAAAACGTGTAATAGATGGTCATATAAGATAAATCATTGGTAATCCGAACCTCCGTAACGGTCAGATTGGAAAGATAATGATTTTTGGCATCTTTCCTTAAAATCAAGGATAATTCCCGCAATGCCAACGATTCCAACCGCTGAATACTTAAGCTCATTGCCTTGGAACCTCCTTCATGACCGATGCCTCAATGATATCGCCTTCTTTGATATCATTGTAATTTTCGATGGTAATGCCACATTCAAAGCCTTGTTTTACTTCTTTGGCGTCATCTTTAAACCGTTTCAAAGAAGCGATCTTTCCTTCGAAAATCACCACACCGTTTCTTAAAACACGAACCAGCGATGCCCGTTCGATCACGCCGTCGGTTACGTAACAACCCGCAATGGTTCCGACTTTGGAAAGTTTGAAAATCGTCCGAACTTCGGCCTGACCGATCACAACTTCTTCAAATTCCGGATCCAGCATGCCTTTTAACGCCGCTTCAATATCGTTTAAAACATTGTAAATGATGTTATAAAGGCGAATTTCAACGCCTTTGGTTGCCGCTTCATTACGCACGGAAGCCATCGGTCTTACATTGAAACCAATGATAATGGCATGAGATGCTTCCGCTAAGGAAACGTCAGTATCGGTGATTGTACCGACGGTCGAACGGATGATATTGACTTTCAGATCTTCGACATTGATTTTTTCCAAAGACGCTCGTAAGGCTTCAACAGATCCTTGAACATCGGCTTTGATGATCAAATTCAATTCTTTTTCTCCGGTTTCATCCGTTTTCTTGAACAAATCTTCCAAAGAAGTGGGTTTCCGCTGAGCCGCTTCGGCATTTTTAGTCCGGGTGGCTCTTGCCGAGGCAATGTCTCTGGCTTGTTTTTCATCGGTAAAGACCATGAATTTATCACCCGCCAAAGGAACCGCATTCAAACCGGTAATCGCCACCGCCATCGACGGCGTAACCGATGAAAAACGCGTATTGCGGTCGTCTTCCATCGTCCGAATTCTTCCCCATGTATCGCCGCATACCACAATATCGCCGACTTTAAGCGTTCCGTTTTGAACCAAGAACGTGGCAATCGGTCCTCTTCCTTTATCCAATTGGGCCTCGATTACCGAACCCATTGCCAACCGATTCGGATTGGCTTTTAAATCTTTCATTTCGGCAACCAATTGCACCATTTCCAGTAATTGATCGACACCGGTTCCTTTCAAAGCGGAAATCGGAACGAAAATCGTATCGCCGCCCCATGCTTCCGGAATCAAACCAAAGTGCGAAAGTTCTTCCATAACCCGATCCGGATTGGCCGTCGGCTTATCGATTTTATTAACGGCAACGATAATCGGACAGCCGGCTGCTTTGGCATGGGCAATCGCCTCTTCCGTCTGCGGCATGACACCGTCATCCGCTGCGACAACCAAAATGACAATATCGGTAATCTGTGCTCCTCTTGCCCGCATCTGTGTAAAAGCGGCATGACCCGGCGTATCGATAAACGTAATGGAAAAACCGCCTTTTTGAACTTGATAAGCACCGATATGTTGCGTAATTCCGCCCGCTTCGCCATGAACGACACGCGAATTGCGGATGGTATCCAAAAGTGTGGTTTTACCGTGATCGACATGACCCATAATCGTCACAACCGGCGGTCTTGAAACAAGATCTTCTTCCTGATCTTCGATGACGATTTCATCAAAACGTGTGGCATCCGTAATCAGTTCGTCTTTTAACGAATAACCGAATTCAAGCGCAACCAATTCGATGGTTTCCCGATCGATGGTTTGATTTTGATTTGCGACAATGCCGGCCTGCATCAACTTCATTATGATTTGCGCATTGGTTTTCCCCATTCCGCTTGCGACCTCTGCAACGGTCATCCCGTCTTTGTAGATCAAAACTTTCTCCCCAGAAGGAAGCGGAGTACTTTTTTTCTGTACAGGAATATTGGAAGTACGCTTTTCGAATTTAGTATTTTTTTTCGCCACAAAATCACCCTATTTCTTTAAAATTTTCAGAAAGCCTGGATTTGTAATCCCGATTGTCATACGGTTTTCTTTTCCGATTGCCTGCGACAACTGATTACAGGAGTAGCTTTCATCCACCTCCACATGATAAAACTTGGCTTTATCTAGTATTCTTTTTTTTGTATTTTCCGATGCATCGGATGCCAAAAAAATGTAGAAAATCCGGTTGGAACGCAAGCCTTCCAAAACCAATTCTTCTCCGGAAATCAATCCCGATGCCCGTTGACACAATCCTAAATTACTTAACCTGCGATCCATTATTTTAAATACCCGAGCAGTTCTTCATAGATCGTATCCGGAACGTCGATTTCCAGTTTTTTATCCAGTATTTTATTTTTCTTGGCGAGCATAATCACAGCGGCATCTTTTTTAAGATATGCCCCGCGACCGTTTTGCTTTCCCTTTAAGTCCACAACCACTTCTTTTTCCGGTGTTCGAACAATACGAAATAAATCTTTTTTCTCGCAAACCTCTTTGGATACGACACACGTTCTTAAAATCAATTTTCTTTCTTTCATGTTAATCCAGTCCCAAAATATTGATTAATCCTTTTTCATAGGCTTCCGAAGTCGGCATGATATCGATTTTCCAACCGCACGATTGTACCGCAAGCCGAACGTTTTGACCCGATTTACCGATGGCAAGTGATAAATGGTCATCCGGAACAACGACCTGCGACGTCTTATTTTTAACATCGACGTTCAAAACCCTCGTAACCGATGCCGGTTGTAACGAGTTGGCAATCAATTCTTCCGGATCGTCGCTCCACTTGTACAAATCCACTTTTTCTCCGTTTAACGCATCGACGATTTCCCTTATCCGACTGCCGCCTTCACCGACACACGAACCGATCGCATCCACTTTCGGATCGTTGGAAAAAAGCGCGATTTTACACCGATCGCCGGGATCTCTGGCGATGCCTTTGATTTCAATAATACCGCTTTTGATTTCCGGAATATAGTTTTCCATTAATCTTGTTACCAAATTGCGTTCGTTTCTGGAAACAATGACTTTCGGTTCTCTGGTCGTCTGTTCTACTTTCTTCACATAAACCCGGACAAAATCGCCGATTTTCAAATGATCGTTGACCAACAGTTCGGCTACCGGCAGCAAACTGGTCACATTATGCCCCAATTTTAAAGTGACGAACCGATCGCCGATATTGGATACTTCGGCACTGATCATTTCGTTTTCGAGTTCTTTGAAGTAAACATAGGCTTTGTCGCGTTCTAATTGACGTACACCTTGTTTATAGACATTTCCGGCCGTTAAGATCGTCGTCCGACTGTACGTTCTTAAATTTTCCTGTTGAAAGACAAGATCGCCGACTTTGTAAGAGGATTTGATTTTTTTCGCTTCCGATAGCCGCATCGGCGCGTAGTCGCATTCCTGTTTTTTTACGGCATTTTCATCTTCACCCTCACCGGTATTTTCTTCTGTTTCAAGCGGTTCGTCTTCGACAACCTGATGAACCGAATAAAGCAGTATTTCGTTTTTTTCCGGTTTGAATTCCACTTTGCAAGACGTATTGCCGTGCTCTTTTTTAAAAGCCCCGATTAAAGCTTTTTCCATACAAGCCAAAACTTCTTCAACGGCAAATCCCCGTTCCTTAGCATCTTCTTCCGCCATTTTGAAAAAATCTTTATTGATCATTTTCTCATTTCTCCTTCAAATTTATATTTTAACCGCAAGTCTGATTAACTTGATTTGATCGTAAGGGATAAGGATTTTTCTGAATTGTCCTTTGGCATTGTAACGAACTTCCAAAGAATCGTTTTCAACTTTTTCCAATGTTCCTTCGTAAATTGCGTTTTCCAGTTCGATATGAATATAATCATGAACATGGCGGCAAACTTCTTCTAACGATTTCAGCGGTTTTTCCGCGCCCGGTGAAGAAACTTCCAGCATATATTCCGGCATATCCCCATCGATTTTTTCAAGTTCCGCAGAAAGGAATTCATTGCAAGCGGCCAGCGTATCCAAATCGATTCCGCCGGGTCGATCGACCGTAAGTCGCAAAATGAGATAACCCGATTCTTTGACGAAACCGATCTCCTCTAAAGATAACTTGTGTTCCTCCAAATAAGGATTGAATAATTGTTTCACGGCTTCTAAATCCATTTTACTCCCCTCCATTCAAATAAATAAGAGAGGTTTTCGCCTCTCTTCCTTTAAACTATCTATAATTATATCATGAGTTAATGCCTAATTCAAGCAAAATTCAAAAATCAATCGAAAAAAGACGCTTGACGATACGGATGATGCTTTTTGTATTCTCCCGTATAAAAATAACGATAAATCCGGCGATAACTTTCCGCATTCATTCCATCCAAATGATAGATTTCTTCAAACCGGATTATGCGGTGGCGAATATTTTCCAACGAAGCGATTTGAATATCGTCTAACTCGGCATACGTTTTAAGATGCTTAAAATCATCGTCCTGAAAGGCCTGAATCATCTGAAATTCGAGATTGGACGGACCTTCCACATCAAAACAAATATAACAATCGATCGGCAGCGGTTTTAAATATTTTTCCATGAGCGGCAAAATATTTACCATTCTCAACCCATCCTCATCACATCCAAGCAGCGGGAAAGCAACTTCATGGATGTGAAATTCTTTGTAATTCTTCACGAAATACTTCAAAGCTTTTTCCACCGTCGTCATGGTCGTAGGAAAGGCATACGAATCATAACAAACCATATTGATAATTTTTTGACCGTCTTCTTCAAACAGATAACTTTGATGCAGTTCCAAACGGTTTTCCCGGTAACGATTTAGATAATCTTGATACATTTTCGGAAAACGAATCGAAAATTCCATTCCGGATTGAAAATCCATATTCCCGGACAGGTTTACCTGATTGACAATGGCCGAACATTTCGAACTGATACAATCGCAGTTTAGATATTTGATCATAAGATCACCCGCCTTACTGTTATTGTATTACAAATTTGCGAAAAATACAATCAATTTAGATATACTTCGTCAAAACACTTAACAATTTGTTCTGTTCGATCGGCTTGGAAATATGATCGTTCATCCCGCATTCCACCATTTTGACGACATCTTCGTTAAACGCATCCGCCGATATGGCGATAATCGGAATCTTCCGATCTTTTTGACGGATGCTTTTGGTAGCCTCGTATCCATCCATATTCGGCATTTGGATATCCATTAAAATCGCATCGTAATGATTTTCTTCAAACTGTTTCAACGCTTCTTTTCCGTCACAGGCAAAATCACAGCGAATCGCCGCCGATTTTAAAAATTCTTCCAAGATCATGCGGTTGATCGGATAATCTTCCGCAACCAAGACATATTTATCTTTTAAGAGTTCTTTATTTAATGGCACAGGATTTTCCACAATGCATTCTTTGGAATGCTTGAGTGGCAAATAAACCGTCATCGTCGTTCCCATTTCTTCTTTGGACTGAACATGAATCGTTCCGTTCATCAGTTCGATCAAACTTTTGCAGATACTCATCCCCAGTCCGAATCCTTGAATCTTGTTGATTCGGCTGTCTACCCCGCGTTCATAAGGGACAAACAATTTCGATAAAATCTCTTTGCTCATCCCCATTCCGTGATCGATGATATCGAAACGGTAGTTTGACGTATCCTGATCGATTTGATGTTCTTTTACGTGAACTTCGATGGGAATCGATTTATCCAAAACGTATTTGCAGGAATTGGACAGCAAATTATTGATGATCTGCTGGATTCGATCTTTATCCGCCAAGACATTGGGATGAATCAAATCACAGGAAACGATGATTTTCTGACCGACATTGGCCGTTTCCATATTCTGGGCGATCTGTTCGATAAAATCGTCCAATTTAAAATTGACATACTTTAAATAAAGTTTTCGACTTTCGATTTTGGATACATCTAGCGCATCGTTGATCAAAGATAGTAAGAATTCCGCCGAATGATTCATCCGCTCGATGTACTCCAACAATTTATCTTCCTGATGAATATTCGTCTTACATAAAGAAAGCAGACCCATAATGACATTCAAAGGATTTCTGATATCATGACTCATCCGCGATAAAAATTCACTCTTGCTGCGATTGGCATCTTCGGCGGCTTGCGTATCTCTTCTAAGTCGAACCAACTCCTCGTTTTCTTTACTTTGAATATCATTGATATCGTTGATATACAAATACAAATATTCCGCACCGGGGCGATAATTTTCCGCCTTGATCAACTGTAAGCAGACAAAACGGTACTGGCTGTTAATCAACTGTCGATACCGAAACGACATTTTCTGATTGGTTTCAAAATATGTCCTTAAGCGCTTTAAATCCAAATGATAACTATACGAATCCATATCTTCCATAAACACGTATTTGCTTCGAATCATTTTCTGTGTCCATTTGGAAAAATGATGTTCGTCGCCGCTTGAGGCGATGTTGTTTGCCAAATGCAGTTCTTTCAAATAATCATTCGTTAAATTCACATAGGCTATTTTGAGCAAATTATCTTTTAATATTTTGGTAGCGTGCTTTAAATTTCCTATTTTTTTCATACTTTTCCCTCCAACATCTCTATTATAAAGCATAATCAGTCAAAATTGTGTAAAAATTAAACAAAAAAACGGACATTTTTTTTATAAAAACAGACTTTTTTCTGTTATAAATGGCTATCCTTCTACATTTTTAACAAATTTGCACTCCGTTGGCAAAGAAAAAAACGTATTTTTCGAAAATCGATTCCCTACAAACAAAAAAAGCATATTGCTATGCTTTTTACCCTTTTAAACCATTGGCCTGCCGCTGCATATTTTCGATGACGATATCATGAATATCACCTAACGTAGAGGCATATTCCAATACTTTCCAAGGTGTATTGGTATGAAAATGGATTTTGATCAATTCATCGTCTCCGACAACCAATAAACAATCGCCCGGAATGGTTTCGGTGATGAACTTGATGATTTCATCTTCGTCTAAATTTTTTCCCGCAATCAATAACTGCGTATCAAAACAATATTCTAACATCGCTTATTTCCTCCCTTTAACAAATTCCTTGGGCCAGCATCGCTTTGCATACTTTTTCGAAACCCGCAATATTGGCCCCCATCATCGTATCGTAGGGATTTCCGTTTTGAAGGGCCGTTTGGTAAACATTCGTAAAAATTTTGATCATGATCGCTTTTAACCGTCGATCCACTTCGTCAAAATCCCAACTCATTCTCGCCGAATTTTGAGCCATTTCAAGACCCGATGTGGCTACTCCGCCGGCATTGGCCGCTTTTCCGGGACCGTAGATGATCTTTTGGTCGATGAAATAACGCGCGGCTTCGTTCGTACACGGCATATTCGCCCCTTCGCAAACCGCCATCACGCCGTTTTGATGCAACCATTGGGCCGCTTCCAAATCCAGTTCGTTTTGGGTGGCACACGGTAAGGCGATATCGCATGGAATCGACCAAATTTCTTTCGGATTTTTACCGAAACGGGACAGTGGATGCGTCAACGTATATTCAAAAATACGTTTACGTTCCACTTCTTTTAAACGCTTGATACAATCTAAATCAATACCATTTGGATCGTAGATGTAGCCACTTGAATCCGACATGGCGACGACGGTTGCCCCCAACTGCCGAGCTTTTTCACAAGCGTAAATCGCCACGTTTCCGCTACCGGAAATAACAACCTTGCTTCCCGCAAAAGACTTACCCAAATAGGTTTTCAACGCTTCTTCCGTAAAATAGCATAAGCCGTAGCCGGTCGCTTCTTTACGAACCAACGAACCGCCGTAAGTCAAACCTTTTCCGGTCAAAACACCGACCGATTCATTGCAAATTCGTTTATACTGACCATATAAATAGCCGATTTCCCGCGCTCCCACACCGATATCTCCGGCAGGAACATCCGTATCCGGACCGATGTGACGATAAAGTTCCGTCATAAAAGACTGACAAAATGCCATGATTTCCCGGTCGCTTTTTCCTTTCGGATCAAAATCGCTGCCGCCTTTTCCGCCGCCCATCGGCAAAGAAGTAAGCGAATTTTTCAAAACCTGTTCCAAACCCAGAAATTTAATGATCGACGGCGTGACGCTCGGATGAAAACGAAGCCCACCCTTATACGGACCAATCGCCGAATTATACTGAACACGGAAACCGCGATTGACTTGAACTTGATTTTGATCGTCCACCCAACAAACACGAAAACTGATCAGTCGTTCCGGTTCCACGAAACGTTCTAAGATTTTTTCTTTTTCGATTTCCGGATGGGTTAAAACATACGGTTCCAAAGAAAATAAAATTTCTTCGGCCGCCTGTAAAAATTCTTTTTCAAACGGATATTTGTTTTTAAGATCGGCATAAACCGCCGAAACATACGTTGATTGAAACATCGTAAATCGTCCTTTCTTTTTACAATTTTACTTTATTATACTCCAAATCCTCATCCAAAATCCATAGGCAAGTCAAATTCGTCTTACGAGGGATACTGATTTTTGATTTCTTCCAACTCAACATACCGTTCGATCAGACGATCGTTGGTCTTTTGTTTCTCATCAAGCGCACTTTGAAGTTCCATAATCTTATGAAAATCCGTCGTTTGAGAAGCGATTTGTTCTTGTAGATCGTTGATTTCCTCTTCTAAGTGCGTGATTTGCTGCTGAATCTGTTGGTATTCATTCCGCAACGATGCCGGCATCTTATTTTTTACAACCGGCTTTTTTGTTTCTTTTTTGAAAAATTCCGTTTTTTCCTTCATCAGAAATTCACTGAAACTTTCGCTGTGCATCGCTATCGTAGCGTTTTCGAAAACCAGCAACTGATTGCAGACTTTATCCAAAAAGTACCGATCGTGGCTGACAAGTAAAATCGGACCCTTGAAATTCAATAAAAAATCTTCCAAAATCTCCATCGTATAAATATCCAAATCATTGGTCGGTTCATCTAAAATCAACACATTCGGTTGTCCGATCAGTACCTTGACCAACTGCAGGCGACGCTTTTCGCCGCCGGATAGCATTTTCACTTTCGAATATTGCAGCGTTTTATCAAACAAAAAGCGTTCCAATAATTCAGAAGCCGATATGCTCCCTTCCAATGTTTCCACCCATTGATCGTCAATATAGTCCATCACGCGGATTTCCGGATCGATCAAGTCAAGATGTTGGGAAAAATAACCGATTTTCAGCGTTTCTCCTAAAATCAATTCTCCGCTATCCAGCGGTTCTTGCTGCATCAAAATCTTAAAAAACGTCGATTTGCCTGCTCCGTTGGCGCCGACAACGCCGATGATGTCGCTTCGCTGCAAAGAAAAAGAAAAATCCCGAAACAAAATTTTATTTCCGTAGCGCTTTTGACCGTTTTTGATTTCAATCAGTTTTTTCCCAAGATAAGTTGTCAAAGAAGAAAAGGCCATCTGTTTTTCTTCTTTAAATTCGATTTTCGAGAGTTGTTCAAAGCGTTCCAACCGTTTTTTGGATTTGGTTCTTCTGGCTTCCACACCGCGGTTGATCCATTCTTTTTCCGCTAAAAGAATCTGTTTTAATTTTTTATTCGCTTTTTCCGTATTTTCCAATCGTCTGGCTTTTTCTTCCAAAAAAGCGTCGAATCCCATTTCATAAAGATACGTCTTTCCGTTTTCCAGTTCCATGATTTTATGACAAACGCGCTGTAAAAAATACCGATCGTGCGTTACCATCAGCAGTCCCTTTTTCCATTTTTGTAAATATTTCTCAAGCCATTCGATCATGCCGTTATCCAAATGGTTGGTCGGCTCATCCAACAGTAAAAAATCGCAGGGAGTGACCAAAACGATCGCCAAAGCCAAGCGTTTGGCTTCTCCGCCGCTTAATACATCGGTCAAAACCGATAAATCCGTCAGTCCTAATTTGGTAAGAATGGATTTGGCTTCATACGGAAGAATCGGGTTTTGGGAAGTAGAATGACGCATGACTTCTTCTAAAATCGTTCGTCCTTTTGAAAAAACAGGTTGTTGCGGTAAAATACCGAACCGAATGCCGCCGCTTTTTATGATTTTACCGGATATCGGTTTTTCTTCTTCCCAAATCAGTTTCAATAACGTCGATTTTCCACAACCGTTTTTTCCGACAACACCGATTTTATCTTGATCCGTAAACGAAAAAGACGCTTCGTTCAATAGTTTTTTTTCGATATAGCGAAACGATACTTTTTCAAAAGTAATCACCATCTTCTTCATCTCCTTTAGGTTGTCATTATACCATTTTTCAGTCGCTTTGAAAAGTAAAGCGTTTGGAAGAATTCCCTTAAAAAGAGTCCATTTAAATAAAATTTGTTTAATTTGACACTTTCTTTTTAAAGTGATAGAATTTAATCAATAAAAACAATCGAGGATATAAAAATGAAAAAGAAAAAGTTTTCGCTTACCAATCTCTTTCTTATCTTCGCCGTTATTGTGTTTCCTTACACACTCTTTCTCGCACTTTACTGTCTTTACAGCGGTTTTTTGATGGACACGGTTTTTCATAACAACGGCTATCTTTTGTTGGCTGCATTGGCAATTATAGCCATCCTATGTAGTTTTCTTACCGTTCTTTTATGCCTCAAACTGTTTTTTTCAAATCGCAGTGGAAAATCTTTACTGACCTTGAATCTCATTATTAAACTTTGTCATATCCCCGCTTATCTGATTATTTTTATCTTAAGTTTGATCTTTCTTATTTCCGTTTGGGGAACCATGGTTGTCTTCGTTTTTATCCTCTATGATTTATGGTGCATTGGCATGAGCGGAAGCATTGCCGCCGTTTCCCTTTACAAAACCATGCGTTCCCATCAGTTGACCATTCGGCAGACGATCCGTTTCGGTATTTTGGAATTCCTTTTTGTTATCGATGTCTTTTGCGCCCTTTATCTGTTTTTTTATGTCAGAAAGAAAACCGTACAACCCGAGTTAAGCATGCCCCAATAAAAAACGTCCGAAAAACAGCGTTTTCTTCCCTGTTCTTCGGACATTTTTTTGTTTTATCGATTGGAATCGAATGTAAATTCTCTCTACTTCTTCCAAAAAGTAAAAAGATCAGCCTGGATGAAAAAACTGTTTTCGTTTCTTCATCCGAATTACCGCAATCCTTTTTTAAACTTAACAAATCAATGTTTTTCTATTGAAGTTGGTTGTAATGTTCGTCACTGACTTCTTCCAACCATTCCGTCGTTCCCTCTACCGCCGGCACTTCTACTGCCAAATGAGAAAACCACGAATCTTTCTTGGCACCGTGCCAATGCTTGACGCCGGACGGAATATGAACGATGTCGCCTGCTTGAAGAGGTTGAGCCGGCTTTCCCCATTCCTGGTAATAGCCTTTTCCAGCTACACAGATCAAAATTTGTCCGCCGCCTTCTTTGGCATGATGAATATGCCAATTGTTCCGACATCGAGGTTCAAACGTCACATTGAAGATCGAAACTTGCCGAACGGAAATCGGGGCTAGATAACTTTGACCGATAAAATACTTTGCAAATTGACAGTTGGCATCTCCGATCGGAAAAACCATTTGAGCGGCATGGGCGGCTTTTTCACTGCTTGAATCGTTCTTATTCCATACCTCGACGGCCATTCGAAACGCGGCCCATGCTTTGGGCCACCCGGCATAAAAAGCGGCATGGGTTAAAATCGCGGCGATTTCTTCTCTGGTAATCCCATTGTTTTTGGCATTTTCCAAATGGTATTTGAAAGAGGCATCGACAAGGCCTTGCGCCATCAAGGCAATTACGGTAATGATCGAACGTTCCCGCAACGAGATTTCATCGCCCGACCAAACCTCACCGAATAAAACATCGTCGTTTAAGGCTGCAAACTGAGGGGCGAATTGCCCCAGTTCTTTTCTACCTGCCGTTTGTTTTACTTTCATTTGTTATCTCCTTCTTTCGAATTCTTTCAAATAATCATCGATGACACTTTGCGTGACGTTACCGGAAAATCGTCTTCCTTCACGCCAATTGGCTCCATCGGTCGAAGATGCCAAATGTTGCGCACTCAAACCGATCCCGCTGCTTCCGGATGTGCAAAACGGGAGAATGGTTTTTCCGGAAAAATCATACGATTCCAAAAAAGTATAGATGATTTTAGGTGCTTCACCCCACCAAATTGGATAGCCGATCAAAACAACATCGTATTCGGCCATATCCAAAAGAGGGCCGTTTATTTCCGGCCGACAGGTCGGATCGTTTTGTTCTTGGCTGGTTCGACTGTTGCTGTTGTTGTAATTTAAATCTTCTGTCGTATAAGGAATCATCGGTACGATTTCATACAACGTAGCTCCTATGGAAAGAGAAATTTTTTCCGCGACGCTTTCGGTCGTGCCGGTTGCGGAAAAATAAGCAACCAAAACCGCATCGCTACTTGAAATCGGATCATTTGAATTCGTTTTACAACCGAACAAAAACAAAGCCAAAACAGAACAAACGACCATTTGAATTTTTCTTTTCATATATACCTTCTCCAATCAGACTTGTTTGGAATAACAAGGGAAAGCCATAAATTCGCCGTAACTGTGGATTTTATCGATTTCACACAACGTTTTCATATCTTCTTCGCAGATTTCAAAATCAACGGAAGCATTGCTTTTCATATGCAAAGGATTGGCTGTTTTCGGTAAAGAAACCAGTCCCAATTGCAGCGTATAACGGATACAAAGTTGCGGGATGGAAACGTTGTATTTTTCCGCCATCGTTTGAATTTCTTTGTTTTCCAACAACACGCCGTGAGCGATCGGCGAATAGGCTTCCACTACAATCTCATTCTGTTTACAGTAGTCGATCAAATCGAAATCGGTATTGGAAATATGGCACAAAATCTGATTGACCATCGGTTTGATATCCGAATTTTTAATTAAATTGTCCAAATCTTCTTTTTCGAAATTGGAAACACCGATGGCTTTGATTTTACCGGCTTTGTAATAGTCGGATAGGGCTTTCCAGGCTGCCAAATTACCGGATTCGTAATGATTCCCGTCTCGGAAGTTCTGCCAAGGCTGCGGAGCATGAATGATCATCAAATCAATATAATCCACACCCAATTTTTCGAAGGAACGCTCGATTTCCGAAACGGCTTCTTCGTACGTTTTCACTTCCGCGTGTAATTTCGTCTGTAAAAAGATCTCTTCTCTTTTAATACCCGACCGACGGATTCCTTCTCCGACTCCACGTTCGTTTCCGTACGCTTCGGCCGTATCGATATGACGATAACCGATTTGAAGGGCATTTAAAACGGCATCGGCGGCATCCTTATCGTCTATAAACCATGTACCCAAACCCAACTGAGGGATTTTCACCCCATTATACAGTGTTAATTTTTGATTGAACATACTTCTTTTCCTTTCGATTCTCAATTTAGATTGATTTGCCGAGCAAATAGGCTTCTTTCATATGAGGACTGGCTTTGGTCATGGCAGGATTTCCGCAACCGGTTCCCAAAACCATCCCTACATTCTCGAAATTCATATACCGACAGATTTTCTTGTAATGTTCGGCCGTATACGGCATGACATCCGGATCGGTATCCCAAGCGGCTGTAATCAAAATTGTTTTCAGCCTCTTTTCCGAAAGGCGCATGGTGTAACTGTAAAAACGATCGATGACCGCTTTTAATTGCGCACTCATACCGAAATAATAAATGGGCGTTACAAAAACCGCCAGATCCGTTTGTAAAAGAGCATCCCGTACGGTAAGATTGTCGTCTTTATGCACGCATCTTCCGTTCATTTTGCATACATCACAGCCCAAACAAGGATGGATTTTCATATGCGCAACATCCAAAACAACGACATCATGCCCGTTTTCTTTGGCTCCTTTGATGAATTCATTGGCTAAAGTATTGGAGGATCCGTTTTTATGCGGACTTCCCAGTAAAACCGTTATTTTCATTGTTCTCACCTCTTTAATAAGTCTACCGTTTTCTTTAAATAAATTAAAACGTTTTGATCTTCTGTTGATAACGACTGAAAAACTTCCGCTTCTTTTTTATAAATTCCATCTAACAACAAATTCGCATAATTTCGCCCGTCTTTCGTCAACAGAATCGTCATTTCTCTTCTTTTTCCTTTGATCGGCCGAAGCACAAGATAGCCGTGTTGTTTCAGTTCCGTTATGATGGTATTGACGGTACTTTTCGGTAATTCCCAGTCCTGACAAATCTCTTTTTGCGTATGCGAACGGCCGTCATTTAACGCATACAAAATCCAAAGAAGCGTCGGGGCAACACCGCTTTGTTTGGCAAAATCATCATACACGGCATCGATATGATAGATTACTTTTCCCAATTCGTAAAAAAACAGTTTGGCATCCATCGGTTGTCTCCCTTCTGTTAAAAGTTCTGTTTCGTACTTTAATTATAGTACGATTTTGAACTTTTTTCAACTATTTTTCTTTTTTACAATAAAAAAGATTGTTCCTTTGTAAGTTGAACAAAGAAACAATCTTTCGAAAAAACGCTATAAATTATTTTGATTCTTTACTTTGATAAAGTGCCCCGACAATTTCATGAGGAGCGTACAATTCTTCCAAATAGGAGGCATCTTCATCCGATAGATTTAAATCCACTGCTTGAACCGCATCTTCAAAATGGTTGATCTTGGTTGCTCCGACGATGGCCGAGGCAATTCCTTTTTTAAATAACCAGGCAAGCGCGATTTGGGCCATGGATACTTGATATTTTTGGGCAAGTTCGCTGACTCTTTCGATAATCAATAGATCATTTTCTTTGGCATGGTCATACTTACTTCTTAACGTTCGGTCGGTTAAAGATCGCTTGGAATCGCTTTGCCAAGCCAAATGGGTCAAGTGTCCTCCGGCAAGCGGCGAATAAGGAATTAGGGAGACGCCGTATTGGTTGCAAATCGGAATCAATTCCCGTTCGTCTTCCCGATAAAGTAGGTTATAGTGATTTTGCATGGTGCTGAATAACGTCCAGCCGTTTTTTAACGCCACTTCCTGCATATTATGAAATTGATAACCGAACATCGCCGAAGCACCGATTGCCCGTACTTTTTTCGATTGAACCAATTCATTTAAGACTTCCATGGTTTCTTCAATCGGTGTATCGTAATCAAACCGATGGATTTGATAAAGATCCAAATAATCGGTTTGAAGTCGTTTCAAAGTCGCATCGATTTCTCTTAGAATGGCTTTTTTCGACAGTTTTCCTTCATTAAAATACACCTTGGAGGCAATGATGATCTGATCTCTTGGGATTCCTAATTCTTTCAACGCATTCCCGATGAAAATCTCACTTGTCCCATGGGCATACGTATTTGCGGTATCTATGAAATTAACACCCAATTCCCATGCCCGTTTGATCATGGCCGTTGTTTGTTCTTGATTTAATATCCATTCATGAAAATCACTGGACGCTTCTCCAAAAGACATTCCGCCGATGCAGATTTTGGAAACCTTTATTCCCGTATTTCCCAATTCAACATACTTCATCTTCTCTCTTCTCCTTCTTTCATTGGTTTTTCTTACTTTCAAAACAATACCGTTTGTTTCAATCGGCTTTTACTGTTTCAGTAAATCTTTCAACAAAACACCCTCTCTTGTTTTCCAAGAAGTATATCCGTTTCGACTGGAGAATGTGGCAAAACAGATGGCCCCGGAAGGACTATCAAATAAGATATCTTCTAACAATTCTCCTTTTTCATCAATTTTATTGGCATATTGATCTCGTTTTTTCTTGATACTTTGAGGGCAGCTTTTGGTCGGCGCCAAGGCCAATAAACTACCTTTTATCAATACAAAACCTTCTGTTGTTCTAATGCAACTAGCAGCAATGTTTCGTTCATGACAAAACAATTCAACACCTTCTTTTTCCGGTCCCGATTGATCAAAACAATCTTTATTTTTTTCGATTAGCGGTTCAAATACCTTATGACCAAAAACAACCATCACCGTCTTAGCATAATCAATAAACTCTTCCAGTTCGCTTTCTTTTTCCTCTGTGATATTTCCGCTTGTCGGATCATTCGCGTTTTTAACTTCGTATCGGTTCGCTTGTCGGGCAAGATTGCAGAATGTATGCTCAAGATAGCTGATTTCGGTGGGACCAAAGGAATCGTTTTGGGTAGTAAATACAACCGCTTCATTCCAATAGTCTTTTTCGATACTGCGATTGTGTTCCAAAAGACGTCCTAGTATACCCTCTCCATTTTTTCTGATGCCTGCTTGTCCGATATAAACGACTTGTTTTTCTGTTTCTTCATCGGTTCCAAAAAGAAAGTAAACACCACTTTGGCTAAGGTCTTTTCGATCGCGGCTTCGTTCGATCTCCGTTCTTGGAATTTTATAAGCAATCCCCGTCCAATTGGCTATGGTACATTTCATTCTGCCGATCGCTTTTCCGTCTATCAAAAATAAATTTATATTTTTACCGCTCACTTTAAACCCTCCAATAAATTTTTTTAGTTTTTTATTCATTATAATAATCCTATTGCAAATTCGTTGAGATTATCATTATAACTCCCAATAGTAAAATCTAAGTATGCAGGGACTTTTGTTTTTTCTCTTAAAATTGAAACAATACTTTTTATCATTTTTAAAAAAACGTGTGTGCCAAAGTTTAGTTTCTTTCCCAACACCACCGATACAATTTTCGGCTTTATATGTATCATCTGCAGCAATAACCACAATTATTTTGTCGTTTTTGGTAATACCATCCACTATCATTGTGTCTAGTTTTCATCCCAACGAATGGGATCACACGTGGCTTCAAAAGCATCTTTTTGAATGCATATCATTGGTTAATTTTGCTACCCACTTTTTATGTTCTTCCTTATCCCAAAAATATGACGTAAATATTTTTTTGGCCATTCGTTTCTCCTTCGGTTTTGATCAAATCCCTTTGATTTTATCCTAAGTATATAGGAGAATTTCCGTCATATTTTTAATTGTTATTTTCTTTAATTCGCCACAATGCCATTGGGTGCGAAAAGATACGGTTTAAAATTTCCTTATCGTCAAATAAAAGTTCGGGGCGATAGTTTTTATTCGCAAACTCTTTGACAAATTCTTTTTCGTTATCGCTAAGCACAAGTAAGGCTTGTAAATATTCTTTTATTGAAGCGATTGCCACGTCTTTTTTGAAACGCTCATTTTTGTTAAGCATGGGTTTTAATTGTCTGTTGATATCCCTATCCGTAACACCGTCTAAAATATCAAGTGAAACGTCGCAAATACTAGCCTCTCCACCGATACAGTTATAAAAAATGGTGCATTTTTTTAGCATTTCTTTGTCTTTGATCATGTCGCTTTCAATTAAACCGTAAACGTCGTAAATATCTCTTGGCTTGCAACGACCTATAAGTGCTGCAAGTTTACTTCCATACAGTTCGCACGCGCTTAAAACTTTTACGTTGACGTCGCTTTCAATGGCGAAAGTTTTAATCGGTTTATCGCTTAACGGAAGGATGTGTTTTCTATCAAGATAGTTTATTTCTATTTTGATATTATCTCGATTGCCCGCATTATTGATATATTGAAAAACGGCGGAATCCAAAGCGAAATATCGTTTACTTTGCGGCGAAAACGAATAATTCTTTTGGAATAATGCCATTTGCAAGAAAGTCCACATTTCTTCCTTGTCTTTTTCCATTTCCTCTTTCGTGTCGCCGATATAGTCCAAATCAATATCTACTGAAAGCCTCGGGAGTTCACGATAAAATAAATTGATAGCCGTTCCGCCCTTAAGCGCAAGCTTGTCTTTCCATTTTGAAGCAAATAGAAATTCCAAAATATCCGCAAGGCGCATAACCTTTTCAAAGTTTTTTTCTAACACAGTATAAATCTTTACTCTTTCCTGCAGTAGTAAGATTATTTAAATTAATTACAGATAATATTTTTTTATAGAATTTAGTTAAGCTATCATTTAAATTCAATGGATATTTATCAATTGATTCTAATTTCTCAAATTTATAATGTTCTTTTAGGAACACTTTCATGCTTATAAGTATCGGTATATATTTTGTCATAAGTGCTTCAGACTGTTTCTATAGCAAATGTTATATGTTCACTACAATCAATATAGGATTACAATAAAAAAAGATTGTTCCTTTGTAAGTCAAACAAAGAAACAATCTTTCGAAAAAACGCATAGGATTCATTTTGATTCTTTACTTTGATAAAGCGCACCAACAATTATAAGTTGTAAAATAAAAATTGACACTTAAAGAAAAAAAGAGAACCTCTTTAAGGATTCCCCTCAATAAACAATAGAAAAGACATACCGTTAGTTGTATCATGTAATTGACTA
>ERZ506558.5-NODE-5-length-102445-cov-6.41462_pt1 | contig 102445 bp, 86 predicted proteins | sample MGYA00512397_ERZ506558 | MGnify/ENA metagenome assembly ERZ506558 | reverse complement strand
ACAAATCATATCCGTATTTGGTCGTATCTTGAGAAATCAAATTGATTTCGTAGACGCCTTCTGAAACAGCCTGTCTTACTTCTTCCGTGATGGATTCCATCGTGCGGCTTTTCAAATTCCCGCGAATAAGCGGAATCGCACAGAATGCACAGCGATTGGTACACCCTTCCGAAATCTTCACATATCGCATATACGAAGGCGTCGAATAAATCCTTTGAAACGGTGAAAAACGATCTTGAAAAACATGGCTTGATTGACAGACTGCATTCAAAATGGTTCCCAAATGATCGTATTCGTCAATGCTAACAAAACGATCGACTTCCGGTAGCAGTTCGTTCAGTTGTTCTTTGTAACGCTGCGGAAGACACCCACATACGACCAATTTGCTTTGATGAAGTTTTTTGTAATCCGCCAATTCCAAAATGGTATCAATGGCTTCTTTGCGGGCCGGTTCGATAAACGCGCAAGTATTCAACACCATCAAATCCGCTTCCTGCGGTGTTTGAACCAATGTGACCGCATCTTTCATCACACCTAAAATCATTTCACTGTCCACTTGGTTTTTCACGCACCCCAAGCTTTGCATATACAACTTCATAACGTCTCCTTTAGCCTAAATATGGCACTAAATAAATGCAACCGGCAGCCAATAACGCGGAAAACAAAACTGTCAGCAAAACCGAAAATCCGGTTTTTTTATGACGTAAAAGACCGCATAAAGCCGGCAGTAAAAACGGAATCAACAATAAATAACGGTAAGTTGAAAAAAGTTCCGTGATCTCATCTTGCAAGAATCCGACTGAATAAAGAACACTCAAAACGACATACGAAACAGAAAAACTCAAAAAAACCATCAGAAGAGAACCGTAAAAGCGATAAAACCGATCGATTTTCCGACTGTATTTTTCTTCTTTGGCGGTTAGTTTTTTCAATTTATCCGTTTCTTTGGTTGTTAAAATCGCTTCGTTATTCCGTAAATACTTCAGTTGGCACAAACGGTTGTATTTTTTGGCTGCCGAACGTTTCAACCACAAAATCAAAAGCGAAAGGAGCAAACAACAGCCAAGTGCAACACCGAAGAATAAAAGCGCAAGCATCCGGTCGTCTTCATCGACTACCAAAAGATGAAAATCAAAGGAAAGCCAATCTTTTAAATCAATGAATTGAAGTCCCAAATAAACAGCCAGTAAAACCGTAACGAAAATGGAGATTTTCGCAAACCGACCATGTTGGACAATCGATTTTTCCAGTTTACGTAAATCATAAGAAGGTCTAACGGAAACAGGGACTTGTTCTTCGGAAAAAGAAACTGTTTCTTTGATCTTACTTTCTTCTAAAAAGCGCGGACATACAAACGTATTCAAATAGGAAACAACGAGGCTATACGCGTCGTTTTTGGTTTTGATCCTTCCTTTTTTAAACAACATAACGGCTTTTAAATATGTATCGTAACAAGCCTCACTCCAAGCAGCAACCGCCGATAAGGCCGATTTCTTCTTAAGAAGGTGCTTTCCTTCTTTTTTCAGACGCTTGCCGGATTTGCGAATTTTCTTTCCTTCTTTTTTAAACGAATAAAACGAAAGATGGTTTAAAAACCAAACACCGAAATGGTTTTGGAGAACCTCTTTTAAAAACGACTCATCCAAATAGGCTTGCACCATCTGAAGCCCTTTGAAAACCGGGCAGGAAGCCTGACGCATTTTCAATACTTCTTCAAGTGAATAACAAGAAACCAACTGCAACTGAAACGCTTCGTCCGAAAACAATTCCCATAGTTTTTTAAATGCCTGATCGTCGTTTTTTAAATCTTGAAAATACGGTTTTAAATCCGTTATTTCATCGTAATGACGGAAATTCAAGCAGTATTTTACAGCAAAAGGATCTTGACAGCATTCCTCAAATGTTCTAAAATCGGCTTTTTCTTTTTCATTCGGCCAATCCAAAAGAAGCGTATTGGAAAGACCTTGTTCACTTAAAAATGACAGCATTTTCGGATTTTGCCGTTCAACCATCTGCTGTAAAATCGTTATATCCCGACACTCCGTGTGATCAATGTATAAAATACGATCCGTTGTAAAATGATAAATCAAAATGCTTAAAACCGTTTCCAAAGAACGGGTTTTGTATAAAATATCCCGCATCGCCGGATACAGTTTTTTTTGTTTTTTGAGAAACTTCAAAAACGGTTTGGTTGAAATGGCTTTTAATGCTTCTTGATAAGATTGTTTAAAAGCCAATCCCAAATCATTTAAATTCGTATAGGTTTTGTTTTCAAATACAAAAGAACGCATCCTTATCTCTCCTTTATAAGCATTGTGAATCCAGTACTATCGTTACCGGTCCGTCGTTTATGAAATCGATTTTCATATCCGCGCCGAAAATCCCCCGTTCGACGGGAATTGTTTTTAAAAGCGTTTCGCAAAAACAGTCGTACAAAACCCGCGCATCTTCATAGGCCAAAGCCTTTGTAAACGAAGGCCGATTCCCTTTTTTGCAGTCGGCATAAAGCGTAAACTGCGAAATGCATAAAACAGAACCGCCCACATCCTGAAGATTGCGGTTGAGTTTACCGTTTTCATCTTCAAAAATACGTAATCCCAAAATTTTTCGTGCCATGAACTCGACCTCTTGAACGCCATCTTCTTGGGTGAAACCAACTAAAAGAAGGAACCCTTTTTCAATTTGGCCGGTGATTTGATTATCAACCAAGCATTTTGCTTTGGTGGTTCTTTGAACAACAACTCTCATAAATTATCTCTTTCTATATGATGAACATATTTGATTTTATTCAAATTGACGATCAGTTTTTCCAGTTCCTGAATTCCCGTTGTTAAAACTTTCAGTTTGATGATCGTTTCCAAGTTAGTGTTATTGGTCGCATGAATGGCCAAAATGGATAATCCGTTTACCGAAACGACATTCATGATTTCCATTAAAAGATTATTGTTGGTAACAGCGGTGATTTTAATGGAAACCGGATATTTTCGATTGGGATTGGTCGCCCACTGCAGTGAAATCAACCGTTCTTTTTCAAAATGAACAACATTGCGGCAATTGGCATGATGCACCACGATACCGTATCCTTTGGTGACATATCCTTGAATCGGATCCCCCGGAATCGGCGTACAGCAACTGCCCAATTTCAGTTGCGGATTGCGAAGTCCTTCCACAACGACCCTCGTTTCCGAATTGGTTGTCAAAATACGTTGCGAACGCTCCATCTGTTTGGCTAAAACATCCGCATGATTTTGCTTTTCCCCCAACAGTTTATTGACGACGGTTTTTGGAGAAAACGTTCCTTTGCCGATTTCACAATATAGATCGTCCAAACTATTGATGTTGTTTTTGGAAAAATTCTGTTTGATGAAATCATCGGTTAAAAAAGTCGATGAAAGTTTATTGTTTTTGAGTTCTTCTTCTAATGTCTGCTTACCTTGATTGGTCAAAATATCTTTGTTTTGTTTGTTTAAAAAACTCTTGATTTTATGGCGGGCATGGCTGGTTTTGGCGATTTTCAACCAGTTTTCCGAAGGACCGAACGAATTTTTATTGGTTTTGATGGAAATAATATCGCCGGTTTGAAGTTCGTAGTCCAACGCAACGATTCGATTGTTGACCATGGCTCCGACGGTTTTATTGCCGATATTGGTATGAATTTTATAAGCAAAATCCAGTGGCGTTGCCCCCCGCGGAAGATCGATGACCTCCCCAGTCGGTGTATAGACATACACATTGGTCTTTAAAATATCTTCTTTGATCGTTTCGACAAAATCCGTTGCCTCATCATTGGTTTCTTCTTCGGAAAACCGCAACAATTCTGCGTACCATTTCAGTTTTTGCGCGATTTCGAACTGTTCTTTTTCCCGTGAATATTCCACGTTTTCTTTATAAGCCCAATGCGCCGCGATACCGATTTCGGCAACCCGATCCATTTCTTCGGTTCGAATCTGGACTTCGAAAATCAATTCTTCGTTGCTGATTACCGTCGTATGAAGCGACTGATACATATTGGGCTTCGGTACGGCGATGTAATCTTTGAACCGTTTGGGTACCGGTGTGTAATGGGCATGGATAATGCCAAGAACTTGATAACATTCGGCAACGGTCTGAACGATGATCCGGATGGCCACAATATCGTAAATATCCTGAAAATTTTTATTTTGCGTTACCATCTTTTTATAGATGCTGTACGTGTTTTTGATGCGGCCTTTAATATCGAACTTTAAATTCGTAGGCGCCAGATACTGTTTGATCTCGGCAATGGTATGATCAATGCTGTTTAAACGAACTTTCGTATCGGTTTTCAGTTGGTTGGTGATTTTTTGATACCAAACCGGTTCAACGTATTTTAAAGCCGTATCTTCCAATTCGGCTTTGATTTGGAACATACCGAGTTTATGAGCCAAAGGAGCATAGATTTCCAACGTTTCCCTGGCGATACGAACTTGTTTTTCGGCCGAAAGCGATCCCAGGGTACGGATGTTGTGCAAACGATCGGCCAATTTGACGACGATAACACGGATGTCTTTGGCCATTGCCAACAACATATGTTGATGGTTTTCCGCTTGTTTTTGTTCAAGCGAAGCAAATTTCATCTGCGTCAGTTTGGTTACACCATCGACAATAGATGCGATATCTTCACCGAATACAGCCGTAATATCTTCTTTGGTTTCTTCCGTATCTTCAATGGTATCGTGTAACAATCCCGCGCAAATCGTAGCCGGACCGACCTGTAAATTGGCTAAAATACAAGCGACGCTAAGCGGATGAACGATATAGGCTTCCCCGCTTTTACGGAATTGCCCCTCATGGCTTTTCAAGGCGACATCGTAGGCTTTTTTAATCAAATCCTGATCTTCTTGACGATGGATATATTGTTTGGTAATGGCATATAAATCATCGTATACAACCATTTCGTTCACCTCCTTTTTCAAATAAATGAAATCAATACGTCATTAATGAAAGCACATCGTACTGTTTTAAAAGATCGCGACCCTTTAAATCCAAAAGTTCAATCAAACACGCCACACCGACAACTTCGGCCCCTAAGCGTTCACACAGATTGATGGTCGCTTTGACCGTTCCGCCGGTAGCCAAAAGATCGTCGATAATGACCACTTTGTCGCCTTTTTTCAACGCATCGGCATGAATACAAAGCGTGTTGGTCCCATATTCTAAAGTGTACTCCTCAAAAATGGTTTCTCTTGGCAATTTGCCCGGTTTGCGGATCGGAGCAAATCCGATTTTCAAATTCGTAGCGACCGGACAGCCGAAAATAAATCCCCTGGCTTCCGGACCGACAATCATCGTAGCCTGTTTTTCTTTGGCAAAAGCCGTAATTTTATCACATGCATAACGATAAGCTGCACCATCCCCCATCAAAGGAGTAATATCTCTGAAAACAATTCCCTTTTTCGGATAGTCCATAATCGTCGCAACATAATCTTTCAAATTCATTGTTTTACCTCCCTATTTCTGATACTTATTTTTATATTATATCATATTATGGCGTCTGAAAAAAGCATGTAACCAAATAAATTTATACGAAAAGAGGCTTCTACAATGCGAAAAAAAACAGCCGAAAAAATCCAGATGATTTTGCTGATCGGCGCCGTCATCAAAGTCCTCGGACTGGTCTATAAAATCGTTTTGACCCGTATTTTGGGAATGGAAGGAATGCGATTGATGTCCCTGGTTTTTCCGACCCTTTCTTTGGCGCTTTGCCTTTCTTCTTTATGCATTCCGGCCGTTGTCAATCAAAATATCGCCGCCAATTTGTTCACGCACCATACCAGGGCCTCTACCATTGTCAAAGCCGCTTTACGAATCACGTTTATTTCTTCTTCGCTCATCAGTTTGATTTTAATGGCTTCTTTTCCGCTTTATAAAGTGATTTTCGAAACCTCGTTCATCTATTATCCCCTTTTAATGTCCGTCCCGCTGATTTACATTTCCAACTGTACAGGTGTTTTAAGAGGTTATTTAGAAGCCAAAAATCGATTTGACACAACCTATTTAGCCAATTTATTTGAACAAATCACCAAGATCGCTCTTTGTTTTTTCCTTTTGTTCCTTTTTAAAGATAGCGATATCAAAACACAGGTCCTCCTTTGTTTTTTAAGCATGACCGTATCGGAATTTGCCTCTTTTTTCTACATTGTCGCCAAAATCAAAAAAACAACCCGCTTGCGCTATACGGATGTTTCTTCTTTGGGATACGAAAAAAAAATATTGAAACAAGCTTTACCGCTCACCTTCAATCAACTAGTGATTACCCTCGACAACTATTTGGAGCCGTTTCTGTTTTATTTGGTTGCAACCAAAGTCGGTATTTCCATCTACGATGCAACCGTCTATTATACCGAAGTGACCTCGTTTGCCATTCCTTTACTGATTTTCGCCCATTTCGGCGTCCAAAGTATCTCTAAATTCACGTTTCCAAAAATCACGGAATTAAGATGGCAAAAAGAATTGTTGCATCCGGTTTTACGGCAAGCTTTCTTCTTTTGTTTTTTAATCGCCGTGTTCAATTTCATGCTTTGCTATTTCTATGCCGAGGAAAGTCTTTTGATCTTGTTCAAAGACGCTTCCTCCTCTACCGTGGTATCTTCTCTTGCCGTGCTTTATTTTTTCGCGTACTTCAATCCGCTTTTTGTTGCGATTTTGCAAGCCTACAACAAAGAAAAAAGGCTGCTCATCACAACCATTGTTTCTTCTTTTTGTTCCCTTCTTGGAATCATCATTTGGACCCTGATCCCCACCATTGCTTTAGAAGGATTCGTTTTAGGATTGGCCGGCGGCAGTTTCGTTCGGTTTTTACTGCTGTTTTATTTTGCACACCGCGAAGTCCGCTTTAAAGTAAGAAAATTACCGCTACTCTGTCTTATATTGTTTTGTACCGGCTATTTTCTTGCCAACCTCATTTATCACCATTTACTGTATTTTTTACTGGTAACTCTAATTGCTTTCTTGTTAGCTCTGTTGCTTTATCGTCAGTTTTATAGAAATAATAAATCAAACCCTGACCGTACGATGCGTAAAGAATCGCTTTAGGATCGATTCCCTCTTTGGCAAAAGCCTCCGAAATGGTTGCTTCGTCGATCCCCAAAACGGAAAAACTTTCTTTTACCATTGTTCCGCTGGTAATAACCGGAAGACGGATCGTATCAAACTGGGAAACACGAAAAATCGACAGAGTTCCGTTGGTTTCCAAGATGGCCAACCGAATTTCTTCTATATCCATAATGTGTTCCAATCGCATCTGATAAATCAAGTCGTCGATGGTATAATGTTCTTTTTTCATATTCTGAACCAACAGTTTCCCGTCTTTGACAATCGTAACGGGGCTGCCGTCGATCCAAGAACGGTACTTTCCGTGATGCAGTAAAAAAACGGATAATACCTTTTGTAAAACGACAATCAAAACACAGGACAGCAATCCCATCCAAAGAAAATCGTCATTATCGATTCCCAACGAAGCGATATCGGCAATGATCAGCAAAACGACCAAATCGAAAATGGACAGTTCACCAACTTCTCTTTTCCCCAAAACCCGCAACATAACGATCAAACTGACATAAACGATCAATACTTTGGCCAATACCCAGATGTACTCCATACTATCACCGTTGTTAGTATTGTCATAATAAAACGGTATTATACATATAGTTAACTGGTGATCAAGCATGAAATCAAAACTGAAAAGCGGTCTTAAAATCTATCTTAGTCTGATTCTTTTTGTTCTTTTGGTTTGTTTTGTTTATGCATTCTATTTGAATAAAACCAATCAGGAATATCATCCTGTTTTAAAACTTTTCATCGGCAGCATCAGTTTTCTTTTACTGGGATTGTTTTATGGAAATGCCGTCCATAAACGAGGGATTTTCGTCGGATTATTCGTGGCGGTTGTTCACTTGTTGCTGTTAAAACTGATCTTTTTCTTATCCGTCGGAAACTATATGTTCACGCCACTATCTTCTGCCATCTATATTTTATCCTCCGGAATCGGCGGAATCTTGGGGATTTCCTTTAAAAAAATCTTTTAATGTGCTACAATAAAAAGCGGGTGATATCATGAAACCACTTGCTTATCGAATCAGACCGAAAACATTTGACGACATCGTCGGTCAAGATCATTTGGTAGGACCAAACGGCATTATACGCAAAATGCTTTCTAAAGATCAATTATTTTCAATGATATTGTACGGTCCGGCCGGTTGCGGCAAAACGTCCATTGCCGAAATCATTGCCGATCATTTCGCACTTTCCTCCTATTCTTTCAACGCTTCTTGCGATACAAAAGCCAAATTAAAAGAAATCGTCGAGGGAGCCAAACGATATACCAATACCGTTTTGATTATCGACGAAATCCATCGGATGAAAAAAGATGTGCAGGATTATTTATTGCCCTTTGTCGAATCGGGAATCTTAACAATCGTCGGTCTGACGACGGAAAACCCTTATCGAGCCATCAATCCGGCCATTCGTTCCAGAACACACATTTACCGTTTGAATGAAATTACCGAAAAAGATGTTTTAACGCTGCTTAAAAAAACCATTGAACAAGAACATCTGCCACCGGTTGAAGAAAATATTTTACGATACATCTGTACCGTATCTTCCTGCGAAATCCGCTCGGCGCTCAATATGCTGGAAATCACAACCATGCTCGATCCAGACGAAATCACTTTAGAACACGTCCAACAACTCATCGGTAAAAAAAGTTTTTTAATTGATGAAGAAGGCGAAAATTACTACGATGTGGCTTCTGCCATGATCAAATCCATTCGCGGAAGCGATCCGGATGCCGGAATCCATTACCTTTCCAGATTGCTTCAAACCGAAGATTTGGAATTCATCGGCAGACGGTTGTTGTGCTTGGCTTACGAAGATATCGGACTGGCCAATCCCAATATCGGTCCCAGAGTTTATGCGGCCGTCCAAGCAGCCCTTTATCTAGGACTGCCGGAAGCCCGTCTTCCGTTAGCCTATGCGGTAATCGATTTGGCCACTTCTCCCAAAAGCAACTCATCTTATCTGGCCATTGATAAAGCCATTGCCGAATTGCAGGAACTCACTTCCATGCAAATCCCTGCGCACATTCTCAATAAAGAATTAAAAAGTGGAAAAGTAACGTATCTTTATCCGCATGATTTTCCAAACGGCTATGTCAAACAACAATATTTACCGGATGCCCTCATCAACCATACGTATTACGAACCGAAAACGACCGGTTCGTACGAACGGGCCATTAAAGAGTATTTAGCCAAATTAAACCATTAAGCATTTCGTATGATGGAATCAAAATCTTGAATACTGATATAAGGAGTTTGTCCGTGAAATACTTTGCCTTTGCTTGCAATCAGGACATCTCCTTTTTTTTGCAATTTGCACGCCATTTCCGAGCCGAATAGTTTTAAAGAAGTCGATACGTCCGTCGTTTGAAAAACAATCAAATCACTGTGATTCAATTCCAATTTGCTCAACGCATTTCGGTTTCTGCAACAAAGAATCAACTGAATCCCGACTTTCAGCGTAAACCGAATGGCATAAGAAATTTTTTGAACAAGCGACGCGCTGACTTTTGTCACATCCAAATAAAGAAAATGAAATTCCGGCAACAGCGGTTCGATCGTTTCACCGCTTTTTTTGATTTTCTCGTTGGCTTCTTTGATGCTGATACAGTCCAAATACTTTAAAACTTCGCTTCTTCTTTCGTATTCTTCAAAGGCCTCATCTAAAGCAATCGCCGCCGAACGTTCGTTGTTGATGTATTTGATAAACGATCCGTCTAGCGTACTGAATTCGTTTTCCAAATCATAAAAATAAACTTCACGGTACGGAATCCCTTTAATCAAAAGACTGACCAATAAACTCCTTAAACAACTTTTGATGCCGCTGGATGGATCCCCGAACAAAACAATAAACCGCCCTTCTTCGATGTTTAAGTGAATGAGAGTTCCATCCACATCAAGCGCAACCGGCAATTCATTGTTTTTCTTTTCCGCCAATAAGACACTTTTTAGCGTCAGCAATTTACGAAACTGATTGGGCAGTTCCAATGCATAATCGTTTTCAAGTGGCAGAAAAAAACCTTGGCGATTGAAAAATCCGGCAATTTTCCGGAATTCCTCTTCGCTCTTATGGGCGAATTTCAGAACAATTCTAGATGAAGAATAAGACGTATAAAATGAATCGACAACACAGTATATTTTCTGATCCCGAACGTATCGTTTCAAATCTTCAAACCGCTCTTTGATAATCTCGTTTTGTAAAGTAAAATTCACTTGATCGTCGTGATCCGATAACATGGAAAGGCTTACCTTTTTATGCGTTTTGATGGTCGGCTTTAAATTCGGATAATGAATATTATCCAGATAGTTTTTGATTCCTTTATAAATTTTAATCGGAATCACCTTCAATTTGCCGCCTTTAATAAAGCGCAGCAAATCCAAATGGGAAAAGAAACTAAGCCCGATCAGAACAAACATCAAACCCAACAAGATCGTTCCTACTTTGCCAAGCAAAAAAGCCGATATCTGCACAAAAATCGCCGCAATCAAACCACCGCCGCAACTGTATGTGATCTCGTAAGCTTTCAAATAATGCTGATAAAGCGTCAGTGTTTTGGATAAAACGGTTTTAGAAGACATTTCCAGCGCCTCATACAATCCCAAATGCGCAAACATGGAAACGGCAACATATAAAAAAACACAACCGATAAAAGAAATATGATGAAAATCGATTTTCTTTTTAAAAAGAATGAACAAAATCGTATAAGCAAACACCCCGGCCAAAATAACCGTGGAAAAATCTCCTAAGATAAAACTTAAAAACAAGGCCAGGATACTCCCTGCTTTTCCCACTCTTCCGATGATCAAAAGACATAAGATCATGACGATGATCCCGACGGCCACATTAAAATAATCTTTCTTTTTTTCAATGACATGATTCTTGATTTTAGGCATGTTATCAACTCCGCATGTTTTATCCTACCATAAAATCCTAAAAAAAAACGCGAAAAAAAGAGCCTATTGGCTCTTTTGTGCATTCTTTTTCAACGCTTCCGTATCCGTTGAAATCAAAACCGGAATAATAATCGGACTTCGTTTGGTTTTCTTATAAATATAATGAGACAACTCGGCTTTAAGCGAATTTTTATATTCACTCCAGTTGACAAACTTATTGACCAAGTATTTGATGGATACCTTTTTAAACACATCGATGATCTCTTTGGTCAATTCTTCGTTTTCGTTCAAATAAAGAAATCCTTTGGAAACAATTTCCGGTCCGGAAACGATTCCTTTTGTTCTGGGATTGATATTGGCACAAAGCATCAAAACACCGTCTTGAGCCAACAACTCCCGATCCCGCATCACGACATCGCCAATGTCTTTGAAAGCCTTTCCGTCAATCAACACTTCTCCTACCGGAACATCTCCAGTAATACCGATGTATTTACCGTTTTGGAAAGAGGCAACATCACCGTTATCCAGTAAAAGAACGCGTTTATCTTCATAGCCGATGCAGTTGGCAACAACCCGAAGCGCATATTGATGGCGGTACTCTCCGATCACGGGAATCACGTATTTCGGCAATAAGATATTGATCATTTGTTTGATTTCCTCGCGGTTTGCCGATGGAAACGGCAATAAATTCGCCGTAAATTCTTTGACATTGGTCGTTACTTTATAAATAATATCCATCGTTCTAGCCGCCATTTTTTCGGTTCCCAAATACGGGTTGGTTAAAATAACAATGGTATCGGTCGGTTCCAAATGAATCAAACGGTCAATCTGTTTGGACATCCGCTGCAACATAAAATACGGTTCATGTCGCTCGCCGGTTACCAAAACGACTAAATCGTTATCGTTGTTTTGATGTTGCTCATCCAAATACCGTAAATTGGCCAAATTTTCTTCCGGAATATGCAGATATCCCAATTGCATGGCTTGGTTGACCAAACGTTGAGTTTTCCGTCCGATAATCGCAATTTTTTTGTGATGTTCGATCGAAATATCGATAATTTGCTGAATCCGTAAAATATCTGAACTGAATAATGAAAAAATCAAGCGATGTTCGGCGGTCGAAATCAAATTGGTGATCCGCAATTTGAATTCCAAAATCGTTCCTCGCGATTGTTCGTTGTTGGCTCCCAACGAATCCGTCATCAGCGCCAAGACACCGTCTTTGGCAAAAATAGCCAATTGCCGATACATATGCGCATAGTTGATTTTGGAGTTTTGATCGAAATTGTAATTGCCGGTATAAATAATATAGCCATCTTCTGTTTTAATGGCAATCCCCAAACATTCCGGTATATTGTGCGCCACATCGAAAAAGCGAATCTCTATATCCGTAAAACGCAAGACCGTTTTGGAAGAAACCGTGTGAAACAAGTCGCTTTTAACCGGAAATTCTTCGTTTTTCAAGCGATCCAGCAAGACCGCCATCGTGAATTTAGAAGCAAAAACCGGTGTTTCAAATTCTTTTAACAAATGGTAAACTCCGCCGATATGATCGTCGTGTGCATGCGTTAAAAAAACACCCATAACACGGTCTTTGTTTTCTATCAGATACGTAATATCATTGACGATGATATCCACACCGTAAAGTTCGGCCGTCGGATATTTCAATCCGGCATCCAAAATAAAGATTTTTTGATTGACATCTACGATATAAAGGTTTTTTCCGTCTTCTTGAAGACCACCCAAAGAAAAAATTTGAATATTTGCCATGTTAAAATTTGAACAGCTGATCGCGCGGTTCTTCCTCCTTTACTACATTTTTCGTGAATCGGAATCTCTTCTATTATCTTTCATTATATCCGATTTTCAATAACTTCTCAATACTTTTCCAATATTCTTTTGATAATTTTTGCTGCCGATGCCGGTGCGAATTTCGACGGAATAGCGCCGTAGATTTCATAATGGATCCCCTCATCCTGAATTCGATCCAAATCAAATCCGTACGGAAAAGAGGCGACATCCAAAATCGTTTTGTCTTTCCATAAAAGGTAGTCGACTTCCAGATTTTTCGGAATCGTATTGATGGTTATATCGTATTTTCCGGCATGTTCGATTGCTTCCAATCGGTATCCATCCAGTAAAACAAATTTTTGTTCGATATCATGCGGCGTGTAAATGGCAAAATCACACCGATAACAAGTTAAAAGTTGCGCCAGACTATTACTAATATGACCGTAACCTAAAAGAAATATACGCTGATCACAAACCGCACGGTCGCCTCTGTTTAAATAATCGATGATTCCGTAAGCGGTAAGACGTGCATTCGGAATCGTAAACTCCGGTAATTTCAACAGTTCAACCAATCGGATATGACGCTTAAGACAAAGTTCTTTTAACGCGTCATTGGCTGTGCCGGTATAAATTGTTTCCACGGCGTTTTCTTTTAAAATATCCAACAAATTCAAATTGCTTTGCTTGATATTCAAATAAGAATCGACTCCCGAAAAAGGCAAAAGCAATCGATCGATCCACAAAAAATCCGCCAAATCTTTCGAACAGACGCTGTCTTTGATCATTTCATGCAAATAATCAAAACGAATATCTCCTTTGACAATTCCCAACATATTTATCACCCATGTATAAAATATGCAGGCAAAAATAAAAGGTGCGGCAGGCACCTTTTGATTTTAATATCCGAAATTCGGTACTTCAATTTCGACTTTCATGCCTTTTTCGGCAACGAAAGTATGATTTAAAACTTCTTCGTTATAATACCCTTTTTCTACGTTGTTCCAATCTTTTTTCGCCAAAACCTTGAATTCAACGGTTTGTCCTACCGGAAGCATTTTGGAAACGGTATAACAACCGCATTCGTTGCACAAATCCAATTTTACGGCTTTACTCAATTCCCATTCGCCTAACGCACGAACATTTCCGATTAAATACAATTCATCAACCGGCTGATTGGTTTTAATTCTGAATTCAACTTTTGTATTTGCCATTTTCTTTGATCCTTTCTTCATTTCTTACACCATCAAGTATAAAAGAACTTTAAAAAAATTTCAACTGTAAAGCGTTTCCTTGAAAGGATGAAGTATTTCTTGAATACATAAAATACAAAATTCGGCAAAAAATAAGGATGCATTCTAAAAAAAATAAGATATAATTGAAAATGGTGATACAGATGAGTCTTAATTTTCCGACAATTAAAAAACAACGGCAAAAAGTTGTCAATAAAGCCAATTTGGGAATGGATTTAGAACAAATGATCAATGAAAGCAATACGTACTATCTCAATAACGATATTGCCGTCATTTACAAAAAACCGACGCCGGTGCAGATCGTCAGAGTGGATTATCCGTCCAGAAACAAAGCGGTCATCACAGAAGCCTATTATAAAGTTCCTTCTACAACGGATTACAATGGCATCTATCAAGGAAAATACATCGATTTTGATGCCAAAGAAAACCACAATAAAACCGCTTTTCCGCTGGCGAATGTTTCTCTTCACCAAATTGAGCATTTAAAACGCGTCCAACAGCACGGCGGCATCGCTTTCTTGCTGGTGGCTTGGAATTTATACAATGAGTATTATTTACTGCCTTTCGACGTCCTTTACCGTTTTTGGCAAGACGCTCAAAACGGCAGCAGAAAATCCATTCCGTATGAAGCCTTTCAAAAGGAAGCCTATCCGATTAAAGAAGGCTTTTTACCGAGACTGAACTATTTGAGGGTTATTGATGAGCACTATCTTTAAAAAACTCTTTTTCCTATTCAGCCTTTTTGTTTTTATCTTATTTTGTTTAGGGAGCATCTTTGGTATTGTTATTTTAAACCGTGCCAAAGGTGCTTCTTTGTCTATTACGACGACGACTGCTCCGATTTATATCTACGATCAAGACCAAAATTTGATTTCAACAGATAGTTATTATTACGAATACTGCCCGATTACCGAAATCAACCCGATGATCCTTCATGCGTTTGTATCCATCGAAGATCGCAGTTTTTACAAACATCCCGGTTTTTCCATCAAACGGATCGTAAAATCCGCTTGGAAAAATCTCATTTCCGGCCAAATCCAATCCGGCGCTTCGACCATTACCCAGCAATACGTCAAAAATGCCTATTTGAGCCGTGAACGCACCTTTTCCAGAAAACTAAACGAAATCGCTTATGCCATTGAATTGGAAAAAAAATATACCAAAGACCAGATCATGGAAGCGTATTTGAATACTATTTTGTTCGGCGGAAATATTTACGGAATCAAAATGGCCTGTCGCTATTATTTCGATACGACACCCGATGAAATTACGCTTGCTCAAGCAGCTGTTTTAGCCGGAATGATTCAAGGACCCAACCATTATCATCCGTTTTTAAATCCAGAAGCAACCGATCAAAGAAAAAACGTCGTTTTGCATGCCATGCTTGAAGAAGGCTATATTACCGATGCCGAGTATTTGGAAGCGATCGGTCAAAAAGTCGAAGAAATCACCAAAAAAGGCTTTACCAATCCTTCGACCAATTATTTGACACCGTATTTGGATTACATCAATCAGACACTGCCGATGCAGTCTTATCCGATCGAGAAAATCGAAACCTACCTCGATCCGAAAATTCAAAAAGAACTGTATGCGATTCTCAACAACGATTACAATTTGTTTAACGATGATGCGTTAAACTGTGCGATCGTCGTATTGGATAATCAAACCTACGGAATCAAAGCCATTGCCGGAAACCGATCCTTTGATAAACGCGTTTTAAGTTATGCTTCGGATGTTTTATTGCAACCAGGTTCGGTCATCAAACCGATTTTGGATTATGCACCTGCCATCGAATACTTAGGTTATTCGCCGGCAACCATTCTTACCGACGAACCGTATACGTACCAAGACGGAACTCCAATCAAAAACTTTGACGGTCAGTTTTTGGGAAAAATCACCTTAAGAAAAGCGCTAAGCAATTCAAGAAACATTCCGGCAGTCAAACTTTTCAATGAAGTGGGATATGAACGGGCCTTTGAATTTGCCGAAAAATTGGGGATCGAAAAAAAAGATGCGATCTACGAAGCAGACGCAATCGGCGGTTCTTCTTACGGATATACGCTGTTAAGTTTGGCCAATGCCTATCAAGCCTTTGCCAATTTGGGCTACTATAAAAAAGCCTCCGCGATCAAATCAATCGACTACAAAACAGCAACCGAACAAAACGATGCAAAACCGAAACTGGTTATGAAACCGTCCACCGCTTTTTTAATCAACTCTATTTTACACGACGTCTTCAAAGGCAGTACATTCGATCAAACCAAAACGTACATGATGGCCAAAACAGGTCAAACCAATTATGATGCCAAAACACAGGCAACCTATCAAATTCCCGATTATGCGACCAAAGATTCCTTGATCGTCGCTTATACCAAAGATTTAACCATCGGAATTTGGGTCGGCTATGAAAAACTGGCGAAAGGTCAATTCTTGGATTATTATAAAAAAAATATTCCCAGAACCATTATGAAGTTGCTGATGGATGATTTTGCTTTACCGAATCAAACGTATGAAATAATCGACGGAATCACCCAAGCCTATATTACCATTTACGAGGATCAAGCGTATTTGGCCAAAGAAAACGGATATTATGAATTTTTCCAAACCGGCAATGAACCGCTTTCCTATCCGGAATACAACACACCGCTTTAATAATAAAAGGAGCAGAAATCTGCTCCTTTTTACTATCAGGGGGCGGTCGTTTTTTTCGGAATGAAAAAATGAGGTCGATATGCCTTTTCCAGTTTTAAGAGGGCGATCTTTCGGTCAAGCCCACCGGCATATCCCGTCAAACTACCGGACGTTCCCACAACGCGATGACAAGGGATCATGATGGAAATCTCATTACGTCCGACCGCTCCGCCAACTGCTTGTGCGGATACTTTTTTTTGGTGCTTGTTTGCCAGTTCTTTGGCAATGGCCCCGTAGGTGGTCGTTTGTCCATAAGGGATTTGACGCAGCAATTCCCATACTTCCTTTTGAAACGGAGTTCCTTTCAAATGAAGCGGAAGAGAAAAGGAAGGTTCTTTTCCCGCAAAATAAAGATCCAGCCACCGAACTGCCTGTCTGAAAATCGGCAGGTCTTTTTCTTCTTGTTCTTTTTCCAAATAAAGACCGAAGTACTTTTGTCCCACAAACCATAAACCGGTCAACCCAATGTCATCCGCAGCCAAAAGAATTTTCCCAAGCGCAGACGAATAGGAATGAATGTATTGCACAATAAGTTCCTCCTTACTTTCAAAACATGTCGTTTTCTTTCTTGAACGCACCAACATGCAACCTTACAGATTCAAAAAAATAAGGGCAGCCAATCCGTAATAAACCAAAACGGCCAATACATCATTGATCGTTGTGATCAAAGGACCGCTTGCAACAGCAGGATCGATTTTCAATTTCATAAATAAAATCGGAATCAAAGAACCAACCAAACTGCAAACCGTCATTGAAAGAAAAAGCGATATACCGACAATTCCGGCCGCTTTCAAAGCTTCCAAATGACTGAAAACATCGGTTGTAACTGCCTGTTTGGTAACAAAAAGAAACAAATAAACAAAACCAAATGCCAACATCGCCAAAACCAGACCATTTAAAAAGCCGATTTTAAATTCTTTGACAATGGTTTTTAAGATTTCTTTTTTAGTGATTTCATCGTGCGACAACAACCGAATGGTAACCGCCAAGGACTGCGTTCCCGTATTGCCGGCCATATCCAAAATCATCGATTGAAAAAAGACAACGACCGGCAAAGCCGCAACGACATGTTCAAATCCGGAAATCAAACTGGAAACAACCAATCCTAAAAACAGCAGAATCACAAGCCAAGGAAGTCGTTTTTTCACCGATTGGAATACCGGCTCTTTTAAATCTTCTTCTTCCGTCAAACCACCCAACTTGGCGTAGTCTTCTCCCAATTCCTCATCGATGGCCTCAACGACATCATCGGCCGTTATGACTCCAATGACTGCGAAATCTTCATTTAAAATCGGGTACGAATCCAACCCGTAATCCCTACATTTTAAAAGGACCTCATCCACCGCTTCTTTGGCGGAAAAAGCCGGATAATTTTGTTTGATGACCGTTTGAAAATCATCGGTTTCACGGGCAATGATCAAATCTCTTAAATCGATGGCGCCATAAAAACGGTGGTTTTCATCTTCCACATAAATCGTCGAAACATTTGAATGAGTAGCCGCTTCCGATACAACGGTTTTCATGGCCGATCGAACCGTGTTCTCTTTATCGATCAAAATAAAGTTATTGGTCATTTTACTTCCGATCTGATCGTCGCTGTATTGACGGATGAGTCGGATATCATCCACACGTTCTTTTTCCATCAATAATACGATTTGATTTCGATTTGCCTCATCCAATTCAGTCAAAACATCCAGCGCATCATCGGAATCCATCTGCTCAATGATATCGGCCGCATCATGAGCGGGAATTTCTTCAATATAAGTTTCCACATCATCCAAATAAGAAAAGATTTCGGCCATCCGATCTTTTCCCAATATTTGATACAGTTTCAGCCGTTCTTGTTTGTCCAACTGCATCAAAGCATCGGCAATATCACTTTCATGATACGATAAAATTTTCTTTTTTTTGTCCTCGTCTGGTTCTCTCGATTGAATAATCCAATGAATTTCTTTTGCATAATCTCTTGTCATAGTGGTCTCCTTTTCTTGTTTTTTCATCTATCAACGGAATTGTATTGTCTTGTATATCCATATGGGAAACCACCTCCTGTACAAAATTTGTCTGCTTAAGATTCAATATTATAATCCATAGAAAACTGGGCTTTAAAATCTTGATGCAAAGCCTGATTCATTTCTTTTAATTGATATAGTTTTTCTCTTAATTGCCCCATATGGGCCGTAATATCGTCATATGTGGATACGTATTTGGTATGCGTCAAAGGAAACGAGTTTTTATTTTTTTCAATCAGTGCGGATAAATTATCGATGGACATCCGGTAAAAAACAGCCAAAGAATCGTAGTCTTCTTCTAAAATCGGCGCACTTGTCAATAGATCTTTATTTTCCTGTAAAAAACCGCGAAATCCTTGTAAATTCCCCATTCGATACAACATCGAAAGCGTATTATAAATACTTTTTTCCATATCGGTCGAATGTGCTTTCATAATCGGATGATAAACGGAACAATATTCCGCATATTCCTGATCCAATTTCTGCATATCAATCGGGTTATAATGACTGCAGCGTTTTTCCATATCTTTGGCCAATGCCAAATTCGTATGAAACTGATCGTTTTTGGCTTTCATTTCTTTTTTTGCCTGCGACAAATATTCTTCAATCTGCTGATTCGTTTGTTGATCGGCTTTCATTTTGATGGCTGCCATCATAACTTTGTTTTCTTCATTCAAATACGTTTCTTCTTCTAATTCTTGAGAAAACTGGATCAAATAAGCTTGCTTGATGAAATTGCTTGTCCGTTGAAGTTGTTCGTATTCGATAATCGTATTTTTCAATTGTTCTTTTAATTCTAGAAACTGTTCTTTTGTCATCTGTACTATCCCATTGACTGAGTCAATTTTACTTCCTTTCGCATCATTTATCCCTTTCTTTTTTTTCACTTGAAAGGAATAGCATTTTTATTCTATCACAAAAGCAAAGAAAAATCACTAATTAATCCATCTTTCTTCTTGCAATCAAATTTGATTTGATATATAATAATATCGCTTTAAATGGTTGGATACTGAAAAGACTACCAATCTAAATATTTTTGACAATGACTCCGTAGCTCAGCTGGATAGAGCAACGGCCTTCTAAGCCGTCGGTCGCACGTTCGAATCGTGTCGGAGTCGCCATTTTTTTATATTTTAACAATCAAAAGACCTTGAGTAAGGACTATTCAATTTGTCCTATATTCAAGGTCTTTTCTGCTTTTTTAAATTTAATTTTTATAAATTCCAAATAACCGCTATCCTCATTATTATAGGTGCCTGAAAGATAGTCGATTTTGATTTCTGTTTTATTCATTATTTTATCCTTTCAAGTTCTTTACTTGCCTAGACAGAATACTTAATTTATGCAACCTATAAAATGAAAAAAGTCATTCGATATAAAAGAAATTTCTTATAAAGAATGACTTTGCTTTAATATTTAATTATTAGAAAGAGGTCACACACTCTTATTCTGTTTTTTTATTCTATTTCTATAGATACCACAAACATGTTTCGGAAGAAAGTGCATATACACTCATTTCTATATCTAATGGGATAAAATCAATTTCTTTTAGAGTCTTGTTTTCTAAATCTTTTTTTATAAAGTTTTATACAATTATACCTGTAATCCTTCCTAAAATGTCTCTTCGGCCCCAATTTCCATTTTCATCAACTTTCATAATAGGAATATTCTGGCAATAATTAAATAAATTCATCCCATTAATATTTTCTGCTTTTAGATATTCTATGCTATCACCATTTAACCAACGACACCACTCGACTACATAATATCTACTCTTACAATAATAACATGTTGCTTTCAACGGGTCTCTTATGAGTATCCTCATAATAACCATATCAAAATTATAATGTGTTAGTAATGAAATTGGTATCCAATTTGCATATAGTAAGTATTTGGAGAAATATTATTAAATATCATTCTCCTTATGCTCTTTCTAAAAAATGAATTAATCACAAAATAAACACACCTAGTTTTGCTTGTGAAAGTAATTTGCAAATTTTTGTTAATTATTTTTGTGTTTTATCATACTATATTTTCCATGGTTTGAATTAATTATGATAAAATCGCCGTCATTATCATTAATAAACATTTTTATACCATTACAATAAATCATAACATTTAGTTCATAATTTTCTATAAGATTAAGAATGTGTATAACATTATCCATACCAATAGTAATATTAAAGTTATAATGTTTTTTGTCTCTTTCTGAAATAATGCTATCAACAACCCCCAAATGCTTCAAACCCATTATTTCATCAATAATTTTAGATTGATTTGCATTCAAGCAACAGTTAATAACAATTTTATCACTCAATGAATCAACAAACAGTTCTAAATAACTAATAATATTTTTAATTTTAAAACTTCTATCACTGTATGAGTGTTTTATCATAATTTGTTTTTCCATTTATATATCTCCTAAATTAATACTCTGTTCCAATAAATCCTGCTTCATAGACTTCTTTTAATATATTATGTATAAATATTTCTTTAAATAGGTTTGTTTCTAAAAATTTTCTCTTTAGGTTTTGGGAGAATGTTGAGTGATCCGGAACCTTTTCATCCAGGTTGATTCTTAAAAACCATCGATAGGCTATATCGGTTTGACATCTTTCACATGTCTTTCTTACCGAGTGTATCCCTTCTATATAATTTAAAAATATTATTTTAAATAATACGATTGGATCGATGGATGGCTTTCCCGTAGTAGAATACAAGTCTTCAACTAATGGATAGATAAATTTCCAATCTACAGCTTGATCATAGGCTCTGATTTTATGTTCTTGTGGGACTAGCTCTTCTAATGTTGACAAGATCATATTAAACTTACCTACATTTTCTTTTTTGGTCATCATTTTTATCACTCATTTCTACATCTTTATTTTACCATTTCTTACCCCTCTTTTGTAGTTTTACTTTTCCACTGTATAACTTTTGAATAAAAAAAGACTGTTGACTTTTTCCTTTGTCAACAGTCTGAAATATTATTAAATAATATTCTCCTTATGTTCTTTCTAAAAATGAATTAACCACAAAGTAAACACACCTAGTTTTGCTTGTAAAAGTAATTTGCTATTTGTTTTTTAATATTTTCCTTACTTCTTCTTTTGATATTTTAAAATTATTCGTATTAATTAAAATTGTTGTCATGTTTTCGCCAAAGTCAAAATCAATTAATATTTTTTTATCTACTAGAATATTTACTTCTTTATCCATTAAACAAGACTTAACAATACCATCAAATATTATAATGGATGTATTAATATTTGAGATATATTCGATAAACTCAGCAGTAGTAATACAATTATCAAAAACGTATCTATTACATTCATCTTTTAATATAGAAACGTTATCAATATTCATAGTCAACAATATTTTTTCTACTTTTATAAAATCAATTTTATGTAATGTAATATTAATATAATTTTTATTGCTAGTTATCGTTATTTTCATATATTATTTCTCCTTTTAGAATAGTTCACTTATACCCACTATTCCCGGTATTAAAGGAATATGTTTTGACCAAGTCCATATATGTCCATGTATACCATACTTCCCAAAATCTAAAGATAGTTTTGCTCCATTTCTTGATCCTAATCTCAATACTGTCATTCCAGGTTTTTTATGATACAATTTATCAGGAGATATAAATCCGAAATTTTTAGCGTCTATTCCTTTAAATCCAGTTTTTGCTTTTAAAAATCTAAAGCCTCCGCTTAACATTTGAGAACCACCTGATAAAATTCCACCTAGCATATATGAGAAAGCAATCGTATCACCGACATTATCAAAAAAATCATTACCTTGAACTAAATTTGAAACTCCATTTGCGACAATTCCAACTCCCACACTTGCTCCAACTTGTATGGTAGAACTTAATAACGCTGAACCAAAGGCAGCCCAAGCAGTTGTACCAGTGCCACATGTTAACGCCGTTACCACTGCTCCAGTTACAATAAAGGCAGTTCCAACAAGAACTTCTACCCAATGTTCTTCAAACCAATTTCCAACACCATTCCAAAATGATTTCCAAGAATGACCAGTGGAATCAAATCTATTAATTGGATCATTTCCACAGTAAGTAAATAAATTCAATCCATTGATACTTTGAGGATCTAAATATTCGATCAAATCGGAATTTAAAAATCTCCCCCATTCAGGAACATAATATCTACTCTGACAATAATACATGTTGCTTTCTTTATCATAATAGTAGCCTTTATACCGAAATGGATTGATATTTCCGATAAAGGTTTCCGATGTGTTTTTATTTCCGTTCCCATCTAAGACTTCATGGTTTCCCCATGCATTACACTTATATTTTACCACAAGTTTACCATCGTTATCTACTATACCTAAAATATTTTGCATAAAATCTCTTACATAGAAATATTTATTGATACTGTTATATATAAAGCCATATAATTGATTATTCTCATCATATAAGAAATCAAGCCTATAACCAGGTGCTACTTCTGTAATAAGTTTATCGCCGTCATAATAATAGTTGAGGGCAGTTTGATCAATTTCTTTCTTTATTCTTAGTCCTTGATCATTATAAATATAATTATAACTATTAAACTTGACTAATTTTCTTCCTTCCCATTCATAGGTATTTCCATTATAACTTGTAGGATTTAATGGATTAGATCCATAAGAGATTTCTTTCCCATCTACACTTTTTAATCGATCCTTAATTGCAGGATCATAGGTGAATGTTGTACTGCCTACTTTGGTGATATTCCCATTATCATCATAACTATAACTTGTAGAATCTTCCTTAGTTAAAAAGCCTCTTGAATTATAAGTATAGTTATGTGAGCCAAAGGTTGAATCTTTAACAGAAGTTATATTGCCTAGTTTATCACTTTCATAAGTTCTTTTGCATATTCCATTATACTCATTCTCAATAATTTCTTGATATGGAAGAGTTGAAATTTCTTTTACATCATCATAATTTTTTAATTGTACATTTAAATATAAGATAAAAATACTGTCTTCTGTATTATTGTAAAATTCATATTCCTTTGCATACATGAATGCTTGATCTATATGATCATATTGTGTCCTCTGTTCACTATCATATGAATCTAATGTTTGTTCGTCTGCATCCCAAGACACATTGCCTAGAATGAATTCCGGGGCTATATCTTGGCTTACACATTGATCATAGGCTGCATACGCTTCATACGCTTTAAAGGTAAATCTGCTTCCTGCCGGAATTTCAATCAATTGATCATCATGAGATATACGAGTATATATAGGTTCAGAAAGCACCCCATTATTATGAATTAACTTATTTTTATATTTAATTTCAGTCGATAAAATAATTTCATCTATATTATGAATAATTGTTCTATTAAGTAGCCCCAGCTCATCATATTGAGATGTCTTCGTTGTTGATTTTAATTCCTCTGCTAGAGTGTTTAAGGTTGATAACTCACAATAAGCCGCTCTTGTAGCTAGCATTTCGATTTGCCCTAACATTGGATAACAGGTGCTTAAATATCCTAAATTTCCAATGGTTTCATTAAAATTCAATTGACGTCCAACGGATAGAATTAAATAACCATAGGATGAAGAAATCTCTTTTATTGTCGAATAGGTATTCCCATCTAAATACACTCTTATTGATATAGCCTTATTTGTTCCTCCTAAAGAATTGGATATCACATCCTCATTAAACGAAAAGCCTACTGTGTACCATCCATTTGTGTTTATCTTTAGGTTTGTACTTTCCGTTTCTCCATTAACTTCAATTTCTAAATTTTTACTTTTGTTACGGAATAATCCGATTGTTCTATTTGAACTATCCTTACATTGGAATAGGTACTGTTTCTCAGAATCATCTCTAAAAAATACTCTCATTAGAATTGTTCCTGTAGAGCACATATTCGTATCATATTCTAGTCGACTTCCATCTGCTACATAGGCATATCTTCTTATTTGATTATTATAATGAAAGGTTCTATCCTTATCTAGGCTAGTCACTCTTCTTAAATCAAAGGCGATGGGTAATATTCCTTTTAAGGATTTTACATGATTATGTAGAGGATAAATTTCAAACTGATTTTGCATGGTATCTGAGATATCATAATGTACAGTATTACTAAAATCTACTGTCCCATCTTCTAAGTAGTTTAATCCAAAAATGTAGTCCTTCGTATTTCTATAAAAATTTTGCATATCCCCTATTCTCATATAGGTCTTGCATCCGATAATTAATGCAGTTATATTTGCATTTAACCCATCAGATGCTGAAAGTCCATCATATTTATATCCAATATGATAGTTCCCTGAATTAGGTTCTACATAAAGTCTAGGCTCAGATTTGTTGTATTTTTTTACTTCTGCATTTAAAAACAATGCGTATTCACATACATCAGGATAGCCAGATCCATCATCTCGGTTCATAAAGCTTAAACCAAAGAAGTTCCAATCGTTCTGTTTAACTTTTCCCGTTGTTGTTAATAGTGTATATTTAGTATTTTGATGATCTATCACCTCTAAAATTAATTGCCCATTAGAATTCATATATACTCCTATATAATCACTTCTAGTTTTAGATTTCACACTAAATAAATACTTTGTTCCATAGCTTATCGGTTTAAACCAAAAGGCAACACATCCACTATCTAATGGATACCTATTATTCATTGGTAAGGCATAGCTTATTGTATTCGTTGAACTGACATTAACACATGGAATATATCCATCCCTTGTACAACTTTTATATGCACTGCCTTCATTATACAATTCTGCCTTAATTTCATATTTTTCATTTTTGAGTGTAGTATCCTTATCAAACAAGGTTCCAACATATTCTGTATCATTTTGTAGTAACCCTTGAATCGCTTCTGGATGAAATCCTTTAGACCTAGAAACACGATCAAAGGATTCATATATAGTTTTTGAACTTAATGTCCTCTTTCTTTGATTCACTTCTCCTAAGTTATTATAGCCATATTCAATAGTAGAACCATTTTCTTCTACCTTTCTCATTTGGCCATCATTGTCATAGGTAAAAGTTTTTAATATAGTGTTTCCTCCATCTTTGACTTGAATTAACTGATCAAAATCATCATAACTATATTGATATTTTAAGACTCCATTAATCTTAATTTGACTGATATTGTGCTTATTGTTATAGATGAAATCAAAGGAATCTCCAGAAGAACCATATCTTTGATTTGTGATTAATCCTGTCTTTAAATCATACGTAAATGCTACGATTAATGTATCATTCATTGAAACAGAATTTAAATTATTACATGCATCATACCCAAACGTATACTTTGTCCCATTGGGAAGTGTAGCCTCTTTTAATTTATTCTGTGAATCATAAGAATAGCTTACAGATATTGAGCTATTAAACAAGATTTTGGTAAGATTATCAAAGGCATCATAGCTATACTCTGTTGTAGCATTTAAGGCATCTGTTATCTTCTTAATCTTACCAAAGGTATCATAAGTATAACTCGTAGTGTTCCCAAGTTCATCGGTTTCACTAGTTAAAAATCTTCCATTGCTATCATAGGTTTTTGTTGTTTCTAATTTTTTAGTACCACCAGCATTAGAAACAACATTTTTAGTTAAATTATTGAACGAATCGTATGTATTCTCTAGTTTTCCACCATAAGCGGTTTTAGCACTTGTCATATTGCCTTTATCATCATACTCAAAGTCATACATTGTAGACTCTTTTCCCAAAGATCCTGTCTGAAACCCTTTTGAATTGTATACACTAGAAACACTTCCTTTACCACTTTGTGTTTCTGTTGGATTTCCTTTTTCATCATATTGATAAAATGCTCCAAAATCTTTCTTTAAGAGCTGAATTCCTCCAATCTCAATAGATGCATTTCCAGTTAGTATTATTGTAAGAGTGATTTTGGAATAACTTTTTAATGCAGTAACACCTAAAGTCATCATATCATAATTATTATCGATAACAGTTTTCTTAAATTCATCTGTATCTTGTCCATCTACAGTTAACGTAACTTTTACTTTCGATGAATTTGAGCACGCAGATAACTGCTTTCCCCAAATGACTGCCGTAATCGTATCACTACCTAAACCATTTGTTGATAGTGTATAGGTAAGACGCCCAGTCCCACTCACTTTATATACTGTTCCTAATACACCAGACAATACAGGGTCACTAACCGTTACTACAGAAGTAGAAATTCCACTGTCTTTCGCAAAATTACTGATGTTAATAGAACTTAAGTTAGCTAATTTTTTCTTAGTTGGGATTGTTGAACTCTTTGCTGTTAACTTCTTTGTTGTTCCATCATATTCCGTTTCTATTGCATTACCATCCTCATCAATATCAAATAATGGGAAGTTATTATTGTCAAAATAACAATATACCTTTCTTCCATCATTATCCGTTAGGGTAGTTTTTCTATCCTCATAAGAAATAGAAGTTTGTATAATACTAGCACTATTTTCATTTGAAACTTCTTCTATCTTAGTTACACAAGTATTGGTAAACGTATATTTGGCATAATCTTTAGAAATTTCATCTTTAACAATAATTTCGTTAAATTCATAAGAAATAGATAAATGTTTTACTAATGTAAATTCTTTGTAGTGTTTTACAGATGTTAATTATTCTGTAATTCATCTATTAAATTGTCAATTACATCCGTTGCCTCAAATATAAAAAATTGTATGTCATTTAATATGTTTTCTACTTCTTCACAAGTATTATGAAAATCTTTCAAAAAAAATTCGTGATTAATGTAGTTTCTTTTGTTAATAACACCTTCTAAATCTTTGTATTGTTTTTCACTCAAATGATTTTCTTTCTTTAATGCATTATTTAAAGTGTTGAGGGAAGCTGTATCTATTTTCTTGATTGGAATTTGAAGTATAGTAGCAAGTTTTTTAAACTCTTGTTCCCATTTTTGAGCATACATTATTATCTTTCCAACCGCTTTATAAACATCATTCGGATAATCTTTTATCTTAATATCTTTTCCTGCTACAAATTCCATTTTTTATTAAATCTCTCTTTCTGCAAAATTTATCATTTAACATATTCTTTATTTGTATCATCTACTACAATACTAGTTGCTACACTTGTAATATATTCTTTTACAAAATGGTTCTTAATAAAATCATCATCAGTTATAACCTCTATTGAAATTTCATAGTTTTCCTTTGTTAATTCAATTTCATTTTCACTAAAAAGAAGACAAAAACAAGGTTTATTTGAAATTGGTTCTATAAAATAGTATGGTATATCGTCTTCTTGTATAGTATTATCTTTAACAAAATATTCTAAAGTTGCATAAGAATTGTGTAAAATGAAATGAATATTTGATTTGTTATAAATAATATGTGGTTTATAATGCTTTATAGTTTTTTGAGCAGTAGGGTCATCATCATTTGTTTCTTGTATGATTCTGTCATAAAATGATTGTTTTACTTCGTTTATACGCTGCTCAATTTCTTGCTCAATGGGAACATTTCTATATTCAGGAAGTAGCATTTCTTTATACTTTTTATCTCCAAAAAGATTTCTAATAAACTCATTAACTTGCATACTAAGTTTTTTCATCTTTTGTTCTTGTATATCATTTCTTCTCCACATAATCACAAAAAACCTGTATAAAAGTTTATACTCTTTATTAGAAAGATGAATTGCTTTTTGTTCTCCTTCTGCAGCATCTTTAATTTGCTGGAATATTTTGGCAATATCATTTTCATATTTTTGAGCTAAAAATTTTTCAGTTTCAGGAGAATTAAAATCTTGTATAGCATAAGCATCTGCAATTTTTTCTGTTTTAATTTTCTTCGTCTTTCTATCATAAATCATAATTTTTTGTTTTGATTTGGCTGCAGTAGGGTTTATTGCAAACCCACGCAATATAAATTGTGGTATAATATGATCCCTTGACATAAATTTTCCCTCTCAAAATTATCACTATTTCTTTTTCTTAAAATAATAAAGTTCATATAAAACTTCGAAGTATTTATCTTCAAATGTTTCTGGAAAGGAGTCTGTAGTAGTATGTTCTTTTGATTCATAATTTAAATATACATTCGCATATTGTGCGACATTTAATATGATTAACATCATCCAAAAGCAGACATTCTCCTCATTTGCTTCATAAAGGTTTTCTGCTTCCCAAAGATAATCGATAGGTTTGCTAAAGCTTTCTGGCAATAATTCAGGCTTTTGATATTTGCAATATAAATAATCCTCTAAATATTGTTCAAAATTTAAGTATTCTGAACGCTTTAAAAAATCATGATACATATTAAAAACATTTTCATAATAATTGTGATGATATTGTGCAGTTATGAATTCATCGAGTAGTTGCTCCTTATAATTATAAGCACGATGAAAATATTTCGCGTTTTCATATAGAAAATCACGTCCTAAAGCCATTTGTTCTATTGCTTCTCTCACATAAATAATCTTTTTATCTATCCAGTCAAAGTTTTTAATGATTTCTGCATTTATATTAGTTTGCTTAAATACTTCTTTTTGAACTTCTTGTGACAACAATGAAAATTCGTTATATATTTTTCTACAATGCTTATTTTGTGGAAAACAAGCCGCAGCAATGGAGCACCAATGCAAATACCCTCGTTCTTCTGCATTTTCTCTTATGAATTTTTTAGCTGTTTCTTTAATTTCAAATTCTTCTCTTCTTTTTTCATTTCTTCTTTCAAGAAAATAAATCACAAAAGATATAGCAATTGTAGCTATTAATGATAATATTCCTATAATTAAATTAATAATTTCAAAATTCATAATTCTTCTCTTTACTTCTTTCCTTTGCCGAAAATAATATATATTCTTCATTTTCTTTGAGTTTAAAACCATAAAGTATTCCGCCGGTTTCTAAAACTTTATTCTTTATATTTATAAGTATTTCTTCTAAAACTTTTCCTTCAATCACTATTGAAATTTTTTTATTCGTCAATATTATATTTTCCACATATTTCGCATCCTTCAAATATAAAATCACTAGACATTCGCTTCAATTGCTCTTCCGTAAATTTAGCATATTCAGTTAGAGTATAATTTTTTTCTAAATATGTATCAAAATTACCTTTTTTTACTATATGCTGGTTTTTAAAACAATGGTTATTATATTCATTTAATATCATCTCAGAAATCAATGTGGCAAGTCTAACAGTAGATATTCTTCCATAAGGAGTATAACTACCTGAGCAAACATTATTTCTTATCTTATAATCTATACCCTCAGGCGCGAAATGAATATTATTTTTTGATTTGCAAAGACAATTATAACAACCACATTTAGAAGAATCTACTGCTAAAATATGTTCTGCTATTCCATATGGTTCAAGCCAAGTAAATAATAATTTTGTTTTTATATTTTTTTCATAAATATAATTATTAATAAATTTTTGAAGCACATTATTTCCTGTGCATATAATAAAATAATCAAACAATTCAATGCATTCTTGATATACCCTATTTAAATATTCATTCGTTACTAGCTCTTCGTTTTCCAATTTATAGTCTAAGACAATACTTTTTCTACAAGGTAATTTATCCAAACACGGCTCTTTCGAATAGCCATAAACGAAAACATTGATATCCTCTATTGAATCCTCGATATCACGCTTCACACCTAAGGAAACTAATTTAAAATCAGGAACTATCAAATATTTCTCATTATTTAATTTATTGTTTTCAAGAAAACTAACATTACTTTTATCACTGGCCATATATCCGTCATACACAGATAAAGGAACACTTACACATCCTGTATAATATATTGATTTAGAATATTTTTGACTCCAATTGATTCTTTTCCAAACATACTGCATTCTTAATAAATGTAATTTCATATGTTTATCATTTAAGGAACTGATCTTTACTACTTTTTTCCCTACGAGCCCTATTTTTTCCTCTATAGACCTTTTGTCTTCTCCTAATAGTTTGTTATTAACATTAATATAAATTATATCCTTATCATATTTCCCAAAAAAAGTCTTACATGTTCCTGAGATAGTTCCAATTAGTTTAATTATCTCTACTATCCACATAGTTTCTCCCCCTTTATATGAAAATTATAGCAAATTTTGGCACTAATATCAAGATTGTGCCAAAATTTTGTGTTTTTTTTGCATAAATGCATTCAAACCAACTAAAAAAGTTAATTTTTCAGTCAAAAAACATTATTCGAAAAGGAGTATAATAAATGGAAATCTCAAAGAAAAAGGCGGAAAAAGCTATTAGAGAATTAAGTTCTATTTCTTTGTGCGGGAATGTGCGGGAAATTTTTAGTTAAAGATATAAAAGATATTAAACGATTTAACAAGATATTTAAAGTGGATCACTTTTCCAGTCGCACGTTCGAATCGTGTCGGAGTCGCCATTTTTTTATATTTTAACAATCAAAAGACCTTGAGTAAGGACTATTCAATTTGTCCTATATTCAAGGTCTTTTCTGCTTTTTTAGATTTAATTTTTATAAATTCCAAATAATCGATATCCTTATTATTAAGATAGTCGATTTTGATTTCTGTTTTATTCATTATTTTATTCTTTCAAGTTCTTTACTTGCCTGGACAGAATGCTCAATTTATACAACCTATAAAAAAGAAAAAGTCATTCCATACAAAAGAAATTTCTTATAAAGAATGACTTTGCTTTAATATTTAATTATTAGAAAGAGGTCCCGTGATCTTCTTTTTGGTTGTACATACTCGCCCCCTTGATATCTTTTATAGAGAATAAGTAGTCCTTCCCTTCCAATAGAAATTTTGCCTGTTAAAATTCTAAAGGATTTTGGTTGTGTTTTCTTTCTTATTAAAATTATAGTTGATAAATACTTTAAATAATTTTAGTACTGTTTTTAAATATATATAATTGTACTTTTTCCAAATGGACATATTTCAAAAACATGGCATCTGTTGTAATCATAATTGCAATTTCATGTTTTAATATATTATTTATTTTTCGTTGAATTTGAAATCTTTTTTCTATTTCTTTTAACTCTATTAATTTTAAAAGAGTGAAAAATAGAATTATGCTTTGTATAAATGAGAGACCTCCTATTTTTAGAGTATAGAAAAACTTATCAATCAGCATAAGGGTAGTCTTGTGGTACTCGTGGTAAATATAATACTAAATAAAGTTGCATTTCCCTCTACAAACTCTTTAAAAGTACTTTTCTAGAAATGAAGCTATAGCGTTTATCATTATACAGAATGGACTTTTTTATCTATAATCCTATTCTTTTTTTGTTTTCAGTATCAATACTTATGTTTATTGAAACATTTCTCCTATTTTTACAAGAAAAAGCACCATCAGAAATTTTATTAATATCTCCAATTCCATTGCTAAATTCAATAATTTTTAAATTCTTAAGTCCAGAAAAAGCAAACTTTCCAATAATAATATTAGAATTTTCGATAATTATTTTTTGAATTTTTTCACAATTGTGAAAAGCATGATTTTGAATTTCACAAACATTATTAGGAATATGCAAAATTTTTTCATTGTAATCGGTGTTTGGAAATACGATACTATCAAGATTTCTACAACTTTCAAAGGCATGTTTCTCAATGACTTTAATTGTGCTCGGAAGTTTTATTTGTTTTAATGAATGACATAGTTCAAACATATGAGCATTAATTTTTTCAATTCCACTATCTTCTAAATTTACTTGATATAAAGAATAACAATCTTCAAACATCCAATCCGCTGCTGTTTTAAAACTTTTACCTAAATAGACATCATCTAATAATTCATGATTACCAAAAACCCCAATAGTTGCACCAACAATCGGCACCTTTTTATCGTTAAATTCTTTGATATCTTGATTAAATGAATAATCTAATATATATCCTTTTTTCTCTTCATCATAGATATATGCAATATCATTTTCATATTTACTTTCATCGGATGGTATTTTTAGAGAATTTAACATTTTTAAAAACGCTCTTTGGTTAGTAATAGTAAATGATTTTTGTAATTGTTCAAAAATAAAAGTGATTTCAGTATTTTCGTTATAAAAAGAATATTTACTTAACTGTTTAGGGATTCCTTTAAAAATTACCTTTTTTAAAGGGCAATTTCCAAAAGCAAGCATTTTAATATCTTGCACATTTGATGGAAAAATTATAGTTTCTAGTGATAAACATCCATAAAATGCATAATTATTAATGGTTTGTAATTTTTCAAATTTACTTAGATCAAGTTCTTTTAATGATTTACAATCTAAGAAACAGATTTTAGGAATACTAGAAAGTTGAAGAGGTAAATTTAAACTTTGAAAATCACTAATATCACAGCTTTTAAAAGTTCCATCAAGTAAATTAACTAAATTATCAGAAAAATTAACAACAGATAGGGAAGCACATTCTTCAAAAGCATATTGGCCTAGATATTTTAATTTACTCGGCAATCCTATTTTTTTTAAACAAAAGCAATCTTCAACAAATGATTCACCAAGATAAGTCACACTATCTGGTATACTTAAATTTTTTAAGCGATGACATTCATAAATAGCAAAATCATCTATCTTTTTTAAAGATCTCGGTAGGATAATATTCAGCAAATTAGTTGCTCTTTCAAAGCAATTTTTTTCTAGAATTTGAATATTTGGCGAGATATCAATAGATTTTAAATTTTCTAAGGATGATAAAAACGCTGGAATGGAATTGATTTCGTGACTATATAAGCAAATAGTAATAATTTCTTCATTCAAAATATAATTGCAGTTTTGATACTCCTCTACATTGATTATTTTAATTGATGAGTATTCCTGTTCTCCATTATAAAATAATTCATCAGTAGATTTTACAATTTCTAATGGGTATTGTGAATAAGAAAAGTTTGCTTTAAGATAGTTATTTAAATTAAAAATTGAAGGAAAGAGATTGCGTTTTAGATTAATTTTCCTATTGATATCAGTTTCTGAAATTTTCATATGATCATAATTATATGTAAAAGCATTTAGAAGTTCTCTTAAGGACATTTTATTAATGGCTTTTGAATTTGTGGCCATTTTATAAATTTCTTGCTGACATACAGAAGTAAATTTCCCTTCATAAATATCCATGAGTTCAGAATTAAAATTTGAACGATTTAAGAATTCAAATGAGTCACGAATAATTGATAAAATTTTAAATTTAAAAGCATTGTAAACATTCTTTAAATCCATTATGGCCTTAATAGCTAAATCCCATCTATTAATACAAGAGACAAGGGTAAAAATATCATCATAAGAAATTTCAGGTTCTAAATAATTAGAAAACGTGAAAAATACCTGGGTATATAATTTTTCTATAATTTCATCCGCATGATAAGTTGCATTGCAATGAATGGGTGATTTATCTTTTAATATTTTATCAGACGAATATTTAAATAAAGATTTTAACATTATTTTATAAATCTGACAAATATTTTTGAGTTTTCTTTCATTTTGTGCACGTTCTATTTGATATTGCAATAAATCAAATAGAACTTCTTTATCTTTGTCATAATAACCATCAAAGATTAAAACTAAATTTTCGAATACCTCAGTATAATTTTTATAATCATCAAATATAGTATTGATAATAAAAATTATTCCCTCTTTATTAATTTTATAAACTTTATATAAATACAAAGAACCATAAAAATCAGTAAAAATTCTTTGATAATAATTGCAATTATTGTCAATCAAATAAGTATTGTTTTGCAATATACTCACTTCGTTTTGATAAAGTTTAGATAAGTTTGGATTTAAAAGTTCAATTAAATCTTTGTTATTAGGTGATAAATTATTTCGAGTTAAAAGTCCATTTATTCCAATAATCATATAAGTATCTTTATTAATACTTAATTGACCTCGCGAATACTCATTAACACCATCGGATAATCCTTCAACATTTTTAATTAATAAATCAAATATTTTATTATCATTTGTTGAATATACATTTTTTCAATATATCCACTTACAATTAGCGAAACAATGAATGGATTTACATCTTCATCAAAAGTTAATAAATCAATATCATCTTTTATTTTTTGCAAGAAATTTGAATCGATTATTCTTTGTTCAACTAATTTATTTAAATAAAGTTGAACTTCTGGCTTTTCATAATCTCGAACTGTAAAAACATCTTTATAATCAATAGAAACAGATGTTTTGTAAAAATTATTTAATGCATTTTCCCGCATGGCCAAAATTATTTTAAAATTTTGATCTAAATATTTATCTAGTTCATCTTCTAAACATTTAATCTGATATGCAATATTTCTATCACTACACTCATCATAACTATCAAGCAAAATTAAAAATTTATATTCTTTAGGAATGCTTATTATCTGTTTAAAAGATTCTTTATTAAAATATTTATAATGATTGTTTAAAAAATTATAAGATGGCAATTTCTCAATCCACTTACCTAATTTATACAAAATCAATTTAGATAAATTTGAAACATTATTTAAATCAATAAAAGTCGGAACATCTTCTAAATTCATAACTTCTTTAACATCTTTTAAATCAATAAAAATCGGAATATATTTTTTATGTTTATTTTGAATTATTGTTATAAAAATATTGAAAATTAATGTTGATTTGCCACATCCCGCATCTCCTACTAGACAACAGCGATCAGGAATATTTTCACAGAAATCTTTGATCTTATACAATAAATTTATTGTATAGGAAGTATTGGAAAGATAAAAATCTTTCTGATCGACGCTAGTTTTGTTTAAATAAATTTTCTTATTAATATATAATTTTTGAAATCTTTCAATCATTTGTTCAAATGATAGTTTTTCATCTTTTTGGAAATTATATATGCAATTATTCAATTTTGATTTAGGCAGATAAACTTCTAAAGTTTGCATTGAGAAATATTGTTTAAATATTTGCTTAATAAAGATATATTTTAAAATAATTTTAAGTAGATAATAAAAGAAAATCCAAATTACAGTATTGATAATTATAAATATCAATTGTACACGTCCAGTTGATAAAATTGATTGAAAAACTTTTACTTCATCGAAATCAAGAAAATAAATAATGGTATTAATTCCTAATCCACAAATAATTATGCTGATTAATATGATGAATATATTTCGATAATATTTTTGATATTTTTTAATTTCCTCCTCATTTGAAGTTTTTTTAAAATATACTTGATAAGCAAATATCAAGGAAATAATATAAAAAGCGACACTAACCATTATATTTTTTAACATATGACCCCTTGTATAATATAAACATATAAAATATTTTATATATTTATATTAATTCCTTTCTTTTTTAGACAGATACTTATTTAAAAGATGATCTTTTTCGTTTTTTTTACATTAATATTTTAGCATATTTTTTTAAAAAAATATATTGTTATACATGTTTTTAACTAGGTCTTCCTCTAATTTACATCTTTCAATATAAAGGAGAATTTGGATATTATCAAATAGCAACGAGTTAGAAATAGATGTTCGAAAAATAATCGATACTTATCATGGATTATCCAAAATTGAGGATCAGTAGATATAATAGTTTTAATAAAATATTGATCCATATTTGAAATTAATACTTGATGGTTCTAATATTCATATTTCCTTCAAGTTAATTAAAAAAAAGAGTTATTAAATATCAAATCCTAGTGTTAATTCATTTATTCTAACTACATATTTAGATATTTTATCTAAATATATTTTTAAATGATCATCTTCCTAATTTTAACAAAAAAGACCTTGTGTAAGAAAACTTGTCTTTTTTTTTCATTTTTTAAACACTTATTTTGTTGTTTCTTATTGTTTATACTACACAATAAAAAGAGGAAGTTAAACCAATATCTCTATCTACCTTCAAACAGATTATGGTTTTTTGTTCCACTTTTACCTTATTTTTTATGATTAAACTCGATAACTTAAACCGTATTTTAGCAACAACAATACACTAAAAACAAAGAAAACACTAAAAGAAATGCCCAGATGAACATTCAATACAACCAAAGGAATTCCCAAAGAACCTTTTAAATAGGGATTAAAGACATTGCCGCAAAGGAAAAATACAGTTACGAAAAAAACAACCGCCCCAATTAAAATATTCAAAAACGCGCTTGTAAAAAGCATATGCAAAAACGCTCGTTTGCTTTTTTTCTTCACTTGCAATAATTTAAATGATTTCCGTTTCAACGCAACATAAAAGCCCGTTGAAAGCAAATAAAAGGTTGTCATTAGCCCAATTGATATTCCGAATATAACAAAAAGGACACGTTGCGATTTTTCATAATTCTGATAGCAGGAATAGACGGCATAATCGTATTCGCTAGCCAGTAAAAGTCCGCAACTATCAAACTGTTTAATATCTTTTTCACTTAAATCTTTCGGTGAATAACTCCACGTATCGATATGAGAATATCCCGTATCAAAATAATCGTTTAAAGCCGATTGATTGTAAAACAGTAAATCGCCACTTTGATCGTCCTCAAGAATTCCGACGACCGTTTTATTTGAACGAAACATTCTGGAAACTTGTTCTTCGCTCCCTTCCAAGATCATACTGACAGAGGACTCCTGATCAAACTCGGTTGAATCGCCGAATAACAAACGGTAATACCGTTTACTCACCACCGTTTCGTTTTCTTTTTCCGGCAATCTACCTTGAAAAAGGAAAGTTTGTTCACAAATTCCCAATGTTATTTTTTGACTTCGGTGCCAAAATGCTAACGTTTGACATTTTGCATAATATTTTTCTTTCAACGTATTGTACGTGGTTTCATTTAAATAACATCGGTGGTAGATGTAGTTGTATTCGTTCAAGTATTCCACCATTTCCCTTGGATCGATTTCTTCTTCGATGCTAAGAGACTGCCAATAAGAATATTGGGTCGGAAAAACATATTTGATATAGATTTTCGTTTCAAATAAAGAAAGCCACTCCAAATTCCCGGACTCCTCAATCACTTGATATTCTTTTAACCGATCGTACATATAATCACTGAGGATCATTTCGTTATCTTCTAAATCGATATCCAAAAAACGATTTGTAATAACATACGCATTGAAAAAAGATTGAACCAAAAAAGCATTTTTATACTCTTCTGATACAAGGTCGTAATTGAAATCACCTACTTGTAAAAAATCAAGAGATAAAACAACCGGATTGCCTTGTTTCAATTCATCTTTATAACCGCTGATATCGCTCATGGGCAATCGATTTTCCTTATCAAAAGTAGAGTCGCTCCAATAAGTATCGATCAGATACGGATCATGGATACTGGATTGTAATAACTTCAAATAAATATCCTCTTTGGATAACTCTTTAGAAGCAAAAGAAAGTAAAAAGACAGCACATAGGAAAGATAACAAAAGGGATGCGATGAGGTTCGGTTTCCAAAAAACAATTTTACTTAATACCCGTTTATTGATCGTAACCGGTTCTTCCTTTGGATATCTTTCTATAGACTGTGCCATCGGTTCCGTAATTAGATGAAAGGTATGATTTTCGATCGCGAAAGCGGCATCGATTCCTTCATAATCGGAGAATCGGTGAGTCGAAAAAAGAATATATTTTTCTTCGGAAAGAATCTTAAGATTATCTAATATAAGTTTGGCGGTTTCTTTATCCAAATGACTGATCGGTTCATCCAACAACAACACGGGCTGTCCTTCTAAAATTCCTAAAATAATAGCTGCTCTTTGCCGTTCTCCTGCCGATAATTTTTTGCATTTGATTTTTTTTCTGTCCTGTAATTTAAAGCGTTCCAAATACTTCTCTATCAAATCCAAATCTTTGGTAAAAAGTTTTAAATTTTCCATTAACGTCAAAGAATCAAAAAGGTTGTTTTCCACGTCCACATAAGAGATCCGTTCTAAACTTTCTTTATGACTATATCCGTCTAACGATAAATCAAACTCCGCTGGTATACTTCCTGTCAACGCTTTGAAAAATACAGTTTTACCGGTTCCATTTTTGGCAACAAGTACATATAACCCTGGCCCTTGCAAATTCAGTTCTGCGTCTTGATACAAAGTCCGACCTTTAAAGGATAGGTTAAAATTCTCTACTTTAAGCATGTTTATCCTCCTTAAAGCATATTGAACGCAAGGGCAACATACGGACTGGTCCAATAAAGGATAAGCAAACTCAAAGCCAAGATCATTATTGTCAGAATGCCTTCAATAAAATATCGAGAAAAAATCAATCGATTCAAACGGTATCCTTTCAGCGACAAAAAGGATAATTCTTTGATTTCGTTTTTAGCGTATACACAACAATAAAGCAAAATGACAAAAGCGATGGCACCGGCACAAACACAACTGATCGTAATAAAGATTTCTTTTGCACTGTCCCTGGCTTGAATCTTCGCATTTACATTTTCTCTTTGTAATAAAAGAACGTCTTCGTCTTTTAATACTTGTTCAACCAAACGATCAAAATCAGGTGCTTTTGTGTCAATAAAACTATCGGTTTGGATCCGAATTGCCAAATTGTTCGCATCCGAACAATCCAGTTCGGTATACAATTCTTCAAGCATAGACTTGGATAAATATATTGTACGACTGTACATAGCAGACCTTGAATCTATATAAATAATAGGCCCCGGAGCTTTTAAGACAAGCGTTTTAACGACGCTTGTCGTATTGGATTTAAATTCAATGCAAAAAGATTTTCCGTCCACCACACCATCTACAAAACCGGGTGTTTCTACTTCTTCCTGACTATATCCTAACGTATTGATGAAAAAATTTTCAGAACAATAAAACTCATTTCCTTCTAACAGACGGCTCGACGTAGGATAACCTTCTTCCACCAGTAAATCCGAAAGTAAAAACCAGTCATGATCTTTCGAATCAGTATAAAGTTTTGCTACAATAGAAGGAGACGCATAGACATTCATATAAAAATTGTCCACTAATTCCTTAAATTTTCTAAGATCACTGCCGTATTTGATGCTGTTTTTGTCCGGTAAATGCTTTAGATAATCTGTTTTGTAGATGAAGAAATTGACATTGGGAAGGCTCCAAGAGTAATTAATTTCCGTTCCAATGCGTAACCCACTTGCAACATAGTCCTTTAAAGGTGTTGTGGGAAAATAGACTCCTTGATCGGAATAATATTCCGTCAAGATACCATAAAGATAATCGGAAATCCAAACATCGTCTTCGCCCAAACTGATTTTTTCCCCTTGACTATAGATAAAATCCGTCATATAAATCGTATCAAAATAATCAAACATATATACTGGCACACCGTTACCGCGATCGATTGAATACTCAACATGTACTTTTTCTACCGGTTTTAAAGCATCATAATCGGAAGGCTCGATCGTGACAAATTGGATACTATGATCCGCTAGTCCTCTGGCATAAAGGCAGGTATCCGAAGTTGTATTCAATAAAATGGAGGCGACCAAAATATAAACTGTAATGAATAAAAAAACGAAAAAAAGCGTAAACAATAATTTCGGTCTTTTAACAAACAAAATCAAACAGTTTTTAAACGCTTTCGACCAAGAGATTTCATTTTCGTCGCTTATAATCGGTGAAGAAGATAACGATAAGAATTTTTCTTTGATCGTTTTTTCGGTTATTTCCAACAATCCATTGACCATATTAAAAGAAATCGGCTGATGCATCACCGCAATCACTAAAGACGTTTTTCCCAATTCCTTTAATTCTTCATAAAACAGCGGCAAACTTTCTTTATCGACATTACACAATGGTTCATCAAGAAGCGTTATTTTAGCTCTTCGAACCAGCGCAAAAATCAGACTGATCTTTTGGGTTTCGCCGCTGGACAATTTCGAAACCGCTCTTTTTAAAGTGTACCCTAAATCGTATTTATCAATGTATGTTAGTACTTCTTTTACTTTCGATTCGGAAAAAATCAAGGCGGCATTTTCAACAACGGACAAAGAAGGAACCAAATTCGATTCCGAGATCGTATAATATAAATCGTTTTGTAAGTTAAAGCCGTCAGAAAAATATATCTGCCCTTCGTTAACTCGGTAAACGCCGCTGATGCAGTTTAATAAAGAAGATTTCCCGGAACCGGTTTCCCCTTGAATGACATAAAACCCGGTATCGGCAAACGTATAGCTTACCTTATCTAAGACCGTCTTCTCTTTAAATTTCAATGAAACATTTTCTATTTTGATCATTTTGTCCTCCTTGGCGAGTTTATTTTCGTTTAAAAATAAGTGAGATAATCTTTATCTGTAAGATTATCCGTAACAATTTGCAGATCGATTCCGTTTGGTAGTCTCTCATATTCATAAACGCCGATTACTTTCGTTTTTTCTCCCTGACATACAAATTGACCAATTGTTTCAAATAAGGCATATCGCTTTTCTGATCCTCTATAATAACTATTTCCTTTTCTAATTAAATTATATACAATCCCAACTTTTTGTATGACATAGTATTGAAAGATTGCTCTTTTTTGAATTAGATAAAAACCCGGTCCTACTTGAACGGTAAATTTAATTTCAGTTCCTTCTGTAACGGTTAATGTCGTTGTTTTCGTAACTTCGGTACTTAAAGATGCCGACATCGTGGCGCTGATGTCCATTGTAACCCGATTAAGCGGAATTCCACAGGAACTTTTCACAACGGTTCCATATTCCGCCTTTAAATAAGAAGATAATTTTTCTTCATAAGTGCGTGCTTCTTCTTTTTTTTCTTTATATATTACCTCTATACTGCCATTGCCTGTTTGTTGGAAGCGTTCACCTATTTTTTCCAAAGGCAGAGAAACCGGTTTTTCGGCTTTATACACTCTTAAATAGTAATCGGTGCTGTCGGTTTTTTCATACATTTTGTAATTTTGAACCAAACTGAAATTTCCAAATTTCTGATTCACGACATTTGGGACCGTTTCTAAAGAGGCATACTCGATTGCTCCTTCCGGAAGATTAATGGTAAATGCCTGACCGTCGATGCCGATCCGTACCCATAAAAACAAACCGATTATAAATACAAAAAGTAACTTTTTCATTTTTTTCATCCCCTTACCAATCAAAAAAGTGAAATAAAACGTGCAAAATAATATTAAATTTCATTATTTTGCTTGCTATATAAATATTATTACATACTATTCTATATTTTTCAATTAAAATAGTAAATCTTTTTATATTTATAAAATTATTCGACAAAATGAACTGTCTAATAAAACTGTAAAAAACATTTAAAACAAGTCAATATAAAAATTTGTAACTAAAAAAAGAAAAAAGCCACATTTATTTACGTACTTCTTTCCAATCACATAAAAAAGAATGATGACTTTAAAACGAATATTCAAGTTATTTTTGCCTGGATGGAATCGGATCGGATTAAACATTCAAAATGATTCTTTCGCTTACTTTTGAAATATAAACCGGTACCGATTTTTCCTTTGGCATGATACGCTTCATTTTTGATGCATTATTTTTTCGGTTTCGTTGCCGGATTAAAAACAACATTTCCTTCCGAGTCGTATTTTGTTCCGTGGCATGGACATTCATATGCATGTTCTTCTTTGTTATAATATAAAGCACAACCAAGGTGTGTACACCGTTTTTGGGGCTTGATGAGATTCCAAACGGCGATTCCGACATTTTTTATTAACGGAAAAACCGGAACCGGCCGGTTTGGATCAAATAAACTGGCATACGGATTTTTTTGACCTAAAATAAAATCTGTTAAAATCATCGCGGCAAGCATCGACCCGCTCATTCCCCAAAGATTAAAACCGGTTGCGACAAAAGTATCTCCTTTATATGCCCCGATGTACGGGAGTCCGTCTAAACTCACACAATCTTGATTTACCCACTGATAAGAAATGCGGTGATTCGGATAATTCTTTAAAACATATTGTAATAATTGGTGAAAACCGCCTTTATACCCACCTGTTTTTTGATCGTTTCCGCCAACGATCAAGTCATGGTGATACGTCCGAAAATATAGATTTTCCGGTAACGACCCAATGGCATTAAAACTTTGATTTGGATTGGCATTCTCTACAACCAAAACGTAGGATTTTTTCTGAGTAAGTTTCAATGGATAAAGCCCTTGTAGTTTTAAAAAAGGATATCCGGTAGCCACAATGATTTGCTTAGCCTGAATCGTATGCTGCTCAGTATAGGCTTTATTATTTTTGATCTGAAGAACTTCCGTATGTTCGTATATGGTGAAATAGGGAATCAAGGCTTGAATCAGTTTTAAAGGATTCATCTGAGCCTGATTGGCAAATTTTATAACCTCCCCATCTTCTACAACTACATCATAACCCAAAGCGGATATGGCCTCCACTTCTTTTTTCAGTCCGATCGGATCGCCTTTAAAATACTTATAAGACGGAACCGACTCAAAATCAAAATCAAATGACCGAGCCAACGTTCGGTATTCTTCGATCGCCTCTAAACAGGCATTTAAGTACTGCAAAGCCGCTTGTTTTCCTTTCTTTTCAATTAAATCGGAATAGCAAATATCTTGTAAAGCCGTAATAACGGCCGTTGTTTTATTCGTTCTAGAACAAGCCAGTGTCTCCTTTTCAACAAGAACAACCTTGACATTCATTTTACTAAGTCGATACGCACAAAGAATTCCGCATAATCCACCGCCGATGACAAGCACATCTGTTGTTATATTTTCCTTTAAACAATCATAGGACGGAAGTTTTATTTTTTGCCAAAGAGAGGTTTGCATCATAATCACCAAATATAGTTTGGGAGAACTTTATTCATTTATACTTTTTTTAATCCTCAAATACCATCGCACCGTTTTTTTGCTGTTAAAATACCATTTTCTTGCTTATACTTTATTATATTCCTTCTTAATTTTAAATATGTTTTTTTCTTACATCTCCTTTTTATCATTTATCTACATTCTCTCTTCCGCTTCAATCAAAAAAACCTCTAATCAATCAATGATTAGAGGGCATTTGTCTAAAATATTTGATATTTTTTCAAGTTCTAGTTTATAATTAAATAGCCAATTTTATTCTTCCCTTGCAAACGGAAAAATTATATAAATGCTGATTTAACAATCCAGAGTGTAAATAACTATTGATTTCAACTTCGATTTGTTTTTTCGTGATCTGTGGAGCTATTTTGTGAAGATCTTCAAAAATATCATCTATCGTAAAAGAGTTTTTTTGCGAAAAAACCTGATTATAGATTATAGCACCGTTTTTATCTTTTAACTTATTAACATCCACTACGCACATCTAAAATTCCCTCCATAAATTTAATTATTTTATCGGTTATTTCCTCACCTATATTTTCACCGATTTCTTTTAAAATATTCTTCTTTTGTTCCTCATTGTCAATTTTTATTTTTTCCTCATCCCATAAGTAATAAATATAAAATACGGGTCGACAATTTTCTTCAAGTGCCAAAATTTTAGAAATATCACTGACTTCGTCCAAACTGTTTAATTTACCGAAGTCATCATAGAAAACAATCGGACTTTTAACATCCAATCCTGTTTTTATTTTTTTACGCATTACTATTATATCATATGCTTTTGCATTTGAAAAGTGCTTTTTAAAAACTAAATTTACAACATTTTGAATTCTTTCTAAAAATTCCTCTTCATCATCAAAAATTATTTTATTGCTCAAAATGTATTGAAGAATATATCGTTCATCGTGAGACTTTAAATTTTTAAGATAATCCAAGATCGGATCGATATTGATTCCCACATTTTCTTTTAATTGATCCAATTGTTCGATTTTCTTTTCAATTTTTTTATAATTGATGTTTTCTGAAATTTCTCGATCCAACTGTCCATAGTCATAATTTCGTTTGATTAATGAAAAATAATATTTTTTATATTGTAATAACTCTAAAAGTTGACGGGATATAATATATTCTTCACCCGTATTTTCTTTGGTCGTTTTCTTTCTGTAATATTTTTTGTAATAAATTTGTCTTAAAACAACAATCAACCAAGAATCATTCCATTGTGAAATTAATTTGGTTCTTTCTTCATTTAAAAAATTAGTTGAAACGTCTTTTTTTGAAGAAGAACTTTCTATTTTAGATAATGGAAACCATAACCCATTAATATCATTGGGCAATAAAGCTCGCTCTATATTGGTATTTTCCGCCTCATCATTTTTTAAATAATTCATAATTAAGTGTTCAACACAATTTTTTAATAAGAAATCTGTTTTTACTACTCGGTGATGATAGATAATATTCTTATATAAAGAAAAACGTCTTTTTAAAAAATCTTCGATAGAATTTAATGTTTTAATCGGTAAAGCAAAAATATACTTAATTTGTTTCTTTTTCTTTTTATTTTTATATTCTAACTTTTGCAGTTTACAATTGACTACAATCCGACAATATTCAATTTTGCCACAATCCATTCCCGAATTCATCATGTCCCTCGAGACATAATCCAAACGATCCGCATCTAAAGAACCGGATATTAATACATGCAATTGTTCAAAAACAGTTTCGTCATTTAGAATTTTCATACAACATTGATATACTAAATATTCAAAAAGTTGTTGTTGACTTTCCCTTAAAGAAATATCATCAATATGCCTATGAACATGATTTTTAACAATATCTTTTAAAATATAATCACTGATGTTCATTCCCAATTTTTCATGAAGTTGCTGCTGTGTATTCGATGAGGAAAAAATCTTTATAAACGATTGCATTCGCTGTGTTTTGTGTTCTTCTTGAACTATATTTTTATAGATTTTATTCAAAGCCCCTTCTATTACATGACTAAAAGGCGGATGTCCGATATCATGCAATAAAGCGGCAAGTCGAATGGATTGTATTAAAATCGCATGGGCCGTTTTATTACTTTCTGCAACATTGCTTGGTATAAGATATTTATAAAATGAATCGAATGCCATTGTTTCAAAACTTTCCAAATTTGGGTTGTCAATTAAAATATTATCTCTATAATTTCTAATAATGTCATTCAACTGTTCCTTCATCTGCTGATAAAAATCGGCAATAACTTCATTTTCCGCATTTAAAATCGAATAATAAAATAAATCAGAAGCCAATTTCATAGTTCCAAGAGAATGTTCAAAACGTTTGGTTCGGTTGGAAGGAAACGTAAGGTAAGCAGTTGAGTTTTGATAGATATCATGCAATCTATTGAAAAGATCACTAGACATCAATTGAACTTCCATGTCCGATAAAAGAATTTGGCCATGCAATGAATCATGAATAAAATGTGTTTTTTTCATAAACTAATTTTTCTCCTATAGTGACTTTTACCATTATGTAAAAATAATAGCACATTTTGTTTGATTTATAAATACTTTTTTTGGTTTTTTTGTATAAATATATATTTTTTTATCTTGTTTTTATACAAAATAAGAAAAAATATATTTTTTTTGGGGTTTTTTTAATATTTTTATAAATTTTTTGGTTTTAATAGAAATAAAATCCACTTCCCTAAAGAATTAATTTTAAAATGAGAGAACTAAATTTCTAAGTGTTTTCCTTTCCTTTAAAAATACTTTCAAGAAGGTATGGGCCTATTCTCAACTCTCTTTCTTATATTGAAAAATGATCATAATAGAATCATAACGTTTAAAAAGATAATGTAAAAAACACTTGACAAAATAGGTGCGTTTTCGATATAATCTGCGAAGTGAGGTGTAATTATGATTAAAAACAGAGTAGCTCAACTAACTTATCGAGCAATCTTTCTTGCGATATCTTTATTTGGTATCATTGAATCATTCGGATTATTTGCCGGACAAACTCCTAATTTAGAATGTTTCGTCTATTATACTAGTTTATCTAACTTTTTATGTTTTGGCGTTATGTTGGCTGTATTCATTTCGACCTACAGATATGTTAAAAACGGTCAATTACAAGGTACCAACACTTGTTGTAAGCAACTTAAATTCTATAGTTCGATTGCGATCCTTGTGACTTTTTTAGTTTATAATATCCTTTTAACAGATAATATGTTTGGTCCTGGTTGGAATAATTTAGGAAATTTAACAAAACATATCATCTGCCCTCTTTTATTTGTTTTAGATGGCCTATTGTTTGATGCTCACAAACAAATAAAATGGTATGACACGTTATTGTGCACTGTCTTGCCACTTATTTATGTTGCATTCATCTTAATAAGAGGTGCTATTTTATCTAATGATTACACCGGTGTAATCTATCCTTATTTCTTCTTAGATGTCAATGAAATCGGTATTGGTAAAGTATTCTTATGGGTATTGATTCTACTAGTTATATTTATCGCAATTGCCTGGTTATTTTATGTTTATGATAAATTAGTGAAAAAAGATGGCAAATGGAAATTAGACTTTTCAAAAAATAAAGTGAATGACTGAAAATAAGGCACTGAGCTTACAAGATTTTTCTTTAAACTCAGTGCTTTTTAACGATATCTTTTAAAACAAAATTTGTAGCGTTTAATCTGATATCCTAGTTTGATAATGGTCGATAATGATTTGGATATGGATATCTTTTTCGGATATAAATTTCAAAATAAACCACGCCAACTGCATCGCATTTCTGCTTCAATTTAAGGTTTGCAATTTCTGCTGTTGATATGCCCAGTTCAACAAAACAGAATAACTGTTTTTTTGCTGATAACGAAGTTTTTCATGTCACATTCAGCGAATTGTTATCAATAGGTAATCCAACATCGAATAAGTAAAGGATTTATTTATTTAAAATTTTAAGATAATGCTTCATGAAAAATAATTTCTGCCTTTTTCTCATATAATCCAATGAGGGATAGGCATGTCTTTTTTTCTTTATCTTATTTTGGTTTTATTGATATTATTTCCTGCGAAAGTATCTTCCGCCGTTTTGGAAGCATCTCAGTTATGGTTTATGACGCTTTTACCGGTTTTATATCCCAGTTTGATCTGTTTGGATTTGATCAGCATAACACCGTTGACTCAAAAAATTTCTTCCCTATTATTTCCGATATTTAAAAAGTTATTTGCGGTGGAAGATAAAAACTCCTGTTATTTGATTCTTTTAAGCGTGTTATGCGGCGCCCCGGCCAGCACCAAATTGATTCAACAGGCCATAGAGCAAAAACAAATATCCGTCGAAGAAGGAAAACGATTGATCTGTGTTTTTTCCAATTTATCTTTACCGTTTTGCAGTATCATTTGTCGGGTCTTCGGTTATTCCTTTCTTCTTTATTATCTTGTTTTTTTTCTTTCGGCGGTTTTATTCCTCCATTTTGGCAAAAAAAATAAATCGACTTTTGGAAAGCCGATTCCATCTAAAGAAAATTATCTAGCCTGTTTTATGCGCTCCATCCCTAAAAACACAACCATTGTTCTTAATATTTTAGGCATCTTAATCGTTTTTCGGGTATTGATTGGTCTATTTTTCGATGCTTCTTTTCTGTTTTATCCTTATTTGGAAATACTAGGTGGGTTTAGTCAAAAACCTTCTCCCGTTATTTTTTATTCGGCCTTAAATTTTTTAGGTTTTTCCATTCATCTTCAAATATACAGCATCTATTCAGCGATTTCTTACCGCGATTTTCTATTTACCAGACTTTTTTTTACTTTGACCGGATTGATTCTTGGATTTTGTTATTAAAGCGATTAAAAGGTACACGATTGCCAAAACCAGCAGGAAAAGCATCGGAATAAACTCCAACGACTTCGGAACGAAAAAACCGCCGACTGAAACAAACAAAAATAAAATACCGGTAACGAAATCCATGAAAAAAGAATTTTTATTCCGTTTGAAGGTCAATAACGACCGTCCCAGCAATAAAATTCCGATTACAATACCAAAAATATAGTAAAACATACACCACACCTCAAATAATTTTTTGAACCGAATCAATTTTCCATGAAAAGTCAATTTTTTCATTTTCAGTATGCTACACGGTTCCTTTTATGATATAATTAAACTGTCAAATTTGAAATTTGGAAAGGATTAATAAAAAAATGAAAGAATTTATCATCGAAACAAGCGCAAGACACGTTCACGTAACCAAAGAAACACTTGCCAAACTATTCGGAGAAAATGCAACGTTAGAAGTCAAAAAAATGCTTTCTCAACCGGGCCAGTTCGCATCGAATCAAAAAGTCAAAGTAGTCGGTCCGAAAGGCGAACTCAACTGTTCCATTTTGGGACCGGAAAGAAATGCGGATCAAGTAGAAGTTTCTTTTTCCGATGCCAGAGCACTGGGAATCGTCGCTCCCGTAAGAGAATCCGGAGATGTAGCCGGTTCGGCTCCTTGTAAACTGGTTGGTCCGATGGGGGAAGTCGAATTAAAAGAAGGCGTTATCGTAGCCAAACGCCACATCCACATGACACCAAGCGATGCCGAAGAATTCGGCGTGGAAAACGGACAAATCGTCCAAGTCAAAGTTACGACTCAAACAGGAAGAGCCCTTATTTTCGGCGATACCGTTGTAAGAGTATCTTCTAATTATGCTTTAGCAATGCACGTTGATACCGATGAAGCCAATGCCGGTGCTTTAGCCGGTCAGGTTTTCGGTACAATCGTAAAATAAACAATCAAAAATCCTTAAGGGAAAATCCTTAAGGATTTTTTTATAGAGATTCGATAATTCTTATTTTATCTTCTTCTTCTAAAACCAAGTCAGATAAGTACTGTTCCATTTTATCCGCTTGAAAACGATTTTCTTTATTAGCCGCCAATGTATTGACATCGATATTGACAATCAAAACCGGTAACGTTTGATTTGTTTTAGCATTTTTAGCCTCGCCGGCACGAATATCCAAAACCGAATTCAACGGTTCAAAATAATTTTTGACATTGTTCAACCGTAAACTGAATTCCTGACAATCACCGAACAAAGCGGCAATCCCGAATGTTTTGGTTAACGTTTCTACTGCTTGATGATTGGCATTATCCAAAAAGCCGCTGGTTACAAGCGCGATCCGGTTGGCCGACACTTGATAAAATATTTCACCAAACAATCGGAAAAACTGGTAAGCACTTTCCAGTGCTTTTTCCGATGTACAGTTCGCGTTGGCATATACATAATCAAAATCAATTCTTACCGGTAAAAAACGGATATGAACATTTTCTTTTTGAAACAGTAATGTTTTCACTTCTTCCCCGCTGGGCAGTTTTTCCATCCCGGACTGAACCGTATAATCCAATAACATATTTTTAATGCGTTGTTCATTTTCTTTTAAAAAGGAAACAAAATTGCCGATCATGCTGAAATTCGATCGCATCTTCGTTACTCTCATTGTTTTCACCTCTTTTTACATTATACCATATTTTTATGATTTTGAACGCTTATATTTCAATAGTTCTTCTTTGAGATCAGAAGAAATCCGATAGGACTCTTTGGCTTTTTGAATGGCCTTGTTTTGAACCCAAGGATCCAGTCGATTGGTCTTAAATAGATCCATCACTTCTTGTTTAAAAGAAATCAACGCCGTTGCCAAACACCAGGCCACCCCCATTTTGGCATAGTATTTTTCAACATAAAGATTTTGTAAAATCCTTAGAACTTCTCCGATATGTTTTTCATCCAAGTAAGACATCAACACAACGGCTACAAAGCGAACTTCGAATTCTTTGCGGCTGTTCTGCCATTTCAAAAGATAGGCAAACAACATTTCTTTTTCTTCTTGTTTGGGTTTTAAGGTACAAACCAAACCATCGCAGACCGCCCAATCGGTAATCGTCGGAATAAAGCGATCCAAATAGAAAAACCGTTCTTCCATTTTCATCGGAGAAGATGCTATGACATAGGCCATCAACAATTGCATTTCGTAAAAATCGGGTTTGGTATCCGCGATAAAGGTACGAAAATCTCCTTTTTTGATTTTTTGGGCCAAGCGTCGTACTTCTTTGGTAGGTACACCTAAAATCGGCAACGAATCAAAAATCAGTTTTTCAGAATATTGCAAATACTTCGGATCGGCCAGTTGAAGCAATTCTTGTTTTATCTCTTCCATCGATTCATCTCCTTTTTGAATATCATCTCATATTCCCGATCGTTTTGCAATACATTTAAATAGGTGATCAGCATGAAAATAGGCATTGCCGTACGAAAAGACGAAACCGATTATTTTGTTCATCAGAGTTATTGCGAATTTTTAAAACAAAACGATTTAACGTTTGATTTTATTAGTTTGACTACCCCACTTGATTCTTTTGACGGTTTTTTAATTCCCGGCGGAAACGATATCCACAGCAAATACTACCGACAATTTCCTTATGCTTGTAAAAAAATCGATGAGGAAATGGATTTGTTGGATCAAAAAATCATATTGGAAGCCGTCCGAACAAAAAAACCTCTGCTGGGAATTTGCAGAGGTATTCAAAGCATCAATGTTTTTTTGGGCGGATCGTTAAAACAAGATATTTTACATCATCAACAGGAAAATCATTGGATTGAATATGAGGGAACGTATTATCTGGTCAATTCTTTCCATCATCAAAGTATTTTAAAGTTGGCGCCGAATTTGAAAGCGACCGCCTATAGTATGGATGGCGAAATAGAAATGATCGTCCATGAAACTTTACCGATCATCGGTGTTCAGTTTCATCCGGAAATCGCTCCGAGTAAACTCAATCCTATCCTTCTTGAACTTTTTAACGGCTTCTAAAACTATCGCACTGTGTTTCGCTGCGATACTGTGCATTTTCGTTACCGATTTGGATGTTTTCCTTTACACACAAATTATTTTCGTTGTACGCACAATAATTTGCGCTGCATTCGACCTTGATGGCATGCGGTAATTCCGTCATTTCCCGAGCCATTTCCGTCATCAAAACATCGGAACGGTGCGGATTTTTGAAACTTTGACAAAACGTACCGATTTTACTTTTGGCAAAAAGTCCTTCCACATCGATGTGTTTTTTCAAGCATTCACAATTTTCATTGTATCCGCATGATTTGGCATTACATGAAACTTTAGTCATATTTTTTACTTCCTTTCATCCATTAGTATGAACGATTTTATAAAAAAAATACCTCGCTATGACGAGGTATTTTTTGCCGTTTTTTTCGCTGCCATTTTATCGATAAAAGCAACAATTTTTTTATTGAAAATAAAACAAAGTGCCGCTAAAACAGCGCTGATGGCCCCAAGTGCGATCCCCAACCAGTAATTGCCCGAAATCAAAGAATTTCCAAACACGACCGACACAATCGTCATCGGCGTACGGGCAACTAGATTGAGTAGTAAAAACCAACTTGTTTTCACCTTAGTAAACGGAACAATGAAGGTCACCGGATCTTTTGGCAAAACCGGAATCAGTAAATACGAAAACATCAAAACCGCACAACGCTTGCCGTCATTTAACAATTTGAATTTCTTCGTTTGTTTCGGATCGACGAACAAAGCCAAAAAACTATATCCGAACGCTTTAACCAGCAAAATCACCAAAAGAGCACCCAATGTTTGCCCCACCAAACAAATGATAACAGAAATTGCGGGCGGATACATCATCCCACTGATAATTACAATCGGTCCGGAGGGAATCACCGCCAAAACCGTTTGTAAAATTTGCGCACCGATCAGCAATACCCAACTGAAACTGCCGAAACTCTCCAATTTAGCAAGAATTTCGTTGCGGTATATCTCATCGGATTGCAGCCGCATAAAAAGCGGAAACAAATAAACAATCGCCCAAATGCATAATCCCAAAATGATAAGAAGCAAGAAAGCCTGAATCACAATGCGGATTCTTTTATAGTGTTTATGTTGAGATTCTTCTATTTCTTTTTCTTCCATTTTACCACCTGTTTTCCGTTAAAACTTTTATTTCTTCTTTCGTAAAAGGATCCGTGAATTCCACTTCGCAACTTTCCAAATAAAATTGTTCGTCTTCGCAAGCCCCATAAAAAGTATCCCCGCAAATCGGATGCCCCATCGAACTGGTATGGACTCGAATCTGATGTGTTCTACCGGTTTTCAAAACGAACTCTAACAACGAACGATCTTTGCCGGAAAGCAAAACCGTATAATCGCTGATAGCCAATTGGCCTTGATTCTTATCGGTTGTAACATACCGTTTTTTGGAATTTTCCGCTTTGGCTAGATAATTTTCGATGTGTCCACCCTCCGAAACACACCCCTCTACCATACACCGGTATTTGCGAATCATTTTTTGATGGACCGGTTGCATTAAAAAAGCGGCATAACGATTTTTGGCAACCACAACCAATCCACACGTTTCTTTATCCAAACGATTCAAAATATGGATCGTTTCACTTTTTAAATAATGGCAAAGCATCTGATATAAACTTTTCGGTTCGGCTTTGGTTGGAATCGTCAGTAAAAATGACGGTTTATAAACGATCAAATAATTTTCGTTTTCATAGTAGATTCTCAACTTTTCAGCAAGCGGTTCCCAAGAGGACTTTCTTTGTTCCTGCGGTAGAAAAAAAGCAATGACATCTCCTTTTTGCACCAACTCATAATTTTTAAAGACAGTCCCGTTGACATAGAAGACAACTTTCAACGATTTTAAATGTTTATAATATTTTCTGGATAAGTGCGACGTAATTTCTTCTTTTAGCGGGCGACCTTTTTGGCAAACCCATGTTATTTCTTTATTCATAGTCTCATTATATCATATTTCATCTGATTTAAATGTATTAAAAAAAGTTTCTTAATCCTTATTTAAAAATAAAAAACGCTTTCATTTTTACAAAAGTATTGTTATAATAAAAGAGATGAGGTGAATACAAGATGAGCGATATTTTACTAGAAGCCCAACGATGTTTAAAATGCAAACGTCCGCTATGTCAACAAGGATGCCCGGTTCAAACCGAAATTCCGTTGATTATGCAGATGTTTTTAGAAGGGAAAATGGATGAGGCAGGCGAAATTCTGTTCAAAAACAACCCATTATCCGCTGTTTGTTCCTTGATTTGTCCCCATGAAAAAAATTGTATGGGGCATTGTGTTTTAAATCGAAAAGACATGCCGATTAAATTTTACGAAGTGGAAAATTATATTTCAACGTTTTATTTAGAAAAAGCCAAACTGCAACAAACCGAAAAAAACGGTCATTTGGTCGGCATTATCGGTGCTGGTCCGGCCGGAATAACGTTAGCGGTTTTATTGGCTCAAAAAGGTTATAACGTTACGATCATCGATTCAAAAGATAAAATCGGCGGTGTATTGCGATACGGTATTCCGGAATTCAGACTTCCCAAATCGTTGCTGGACAAACTACTGGGACGAATGACGGAGTTGGGGATTCAGTTCCGTCCGAATACACTGATCGGACCGACGATTACCATCGACGATATGTTTGAAGATGGATACGATGCCATTTTCATCGGCACCGGTGTATGGAAACCAAACCGCTTGAGAATCCCCGGGGAAACGTTTGGAAATGTCCACTTTGCCATTGACTTTTTGAAGAATCCCGACTCTTATCAGGAATTGGGAGACCATGTATTAATTATCGGAGCAGGCAATGTCGCAATGGATGCCGCCAGAACGATTTTAAGAAAGACCAGAGCCAAAGTCGATATTATTTTCTTTAGAGGTCGCGAGGAGGTAACGGCGCTTAAGGAAGAATTGCAGTTGGCCGAAGTAGATGGTGCCAGAATGAATTATTATTTGAATACCGTATCCATCGAAAAAGACGGAATCATTGTCGAACCGGTCCTTAAGCAACAACAAGAAGACGGATCGGTTACTTACTATAACGACAGCGAACATGCCTACAAAATCGAAGGTTCTTCTGTTATCATAGCCATTGGTCAAGGTGCCCAAACCAATATCGTCAAGAATACCAAACAGATTGACACCAACCAAAAAGGACTGATCGAAGCTTCCGAAAAAGGAGCGACAACCAGACCGGGTGTTTATGCGGCAGGAGATGTTGTTTCCGGCGCCAGAACCGTTGTCGAAGCGGTCGCCGCTACGAAAAAAGTGGCCATCGAAATCGATCAATACATCAAGAACAAATACAATGAACAATAAGACCGGCTAACGGTACTGCTCTTTTTAAAAAAACAAGTAATAAAAAACGCAAAGACTTTGATAATCTTTGCGTTTTTTTATAAATTAGAAAACTATTTTATTGAAATCTTATTATTTTTTCAACTGACGGCGGTTCACAAACTTTACAATTTCCATAATCACAACCATCACCAGCGATAAGCCCATACAAATCATGAAATTACCGATTCCAAGCGGAGATAAATTGAAAATATCGTTGATACCCGGACAGTAAATCACCAAGAACTGTAAAGCAAAACCGATGAGGAAAGCCATATTCATAAATTTATTTTTGTAACTGTGTTTTGAGAATACGGAATGATTGGATTTGACATTGTAAGCATGGAACAACTGAGTTGAAGAAAGTGTTAAGAATGCCATCGTCTGACCGATTTCATGAGAATGCTCAACAAAATGACCGATAATATAAGCCGTTAGCGTCATTAGTCCAATGATAATGCCTTCCACTGCAATTTTAAAGCCTAATTTATCGGCAAAGAAACTTTCTTTTTTCGAACGCGGTTGTTCACTCATGACACTGTCTTCGGCTTCTTCCATTCCGATTCCGAAAGCAGGAAGCGAATCGGTAATCAAGTTAATCCACAACAAATGCGTCGGTAACAGCGGAACACCCAACGTTAAAGGCGATACAGCGGAAATAAACGAGGCCAAGAAAATAGTTAAAACTTCGCCGATGTTAGACGACAACAAATATTTCACACACTTTTTGATGTTGTTGTAAATTCCTCTGCCTTCTTTTACCGCAGAAATAATGGTGGCAAAGTTATCGTCAACCAAAATCATATCGGCCGCTTCTTTGGATACATCGGTTCCCGTGATTCCCATCGCACATCCGATATCTGCTTTTTTCAAGGCCGGTGCATCGTTGACACCATCCCCGGTCATCGCGACAATGGCTTCTTTTTTCTGCCATGCTTCTACGATTCGAACTTTATCTTTCGGTGCCACCCGAGCATAAACGCTGTAATCTTCAATATGGTCATTTAAATAGTCATCGGACAATTGATCCAATTCCGTCGACGTAATTGCTTTATCGCCCTCTCTTAAAATGCCCAATTCTTCCGCAATCGCCGAAGCGGTCACGATATGATCCCCGGTAATCATAATCGTTCGGATACCGGCTTCTTTTGCCAAAGCAATCGAATCTTTCACTTCCAAACGAGCCGGGTCAATCATACCAACCAATCCGACAAACGTAAAGGATTGTTCAAGGATTGCAGCATCCGGTAACGAATCAAAGGATTGAATACCAAGTGCCAATACCCGCAAGGCTTTTTTCGCCATTTGTTCATTGGCCGAAATTGCTTGTTGAACTTCTTTTGCCGCATTGGTACAACGACTTAAAATCACGTCCGGTGCACCTTTGGTAATAGCCAAATATTTTCCGTTTTCCTGAATAACCGTCGTCATCAATTTTCTTTCACTGTCAAACGGAATATCCAACAATCGTTTATAAGAAGATATATCCTTTCCGAAAGAAATATTCACATCCAATAAAGCCAGTTCAGTCGGATCGCCGATCCGCTCGATTTTACCGTTTTTATTTTGAATGGCGGCATCACAGCAAATCGCAAAATAAGAAAGCATTTGCCGTTCTTTTTCATCCAAATCTTTTAAATCTTTTAAATTCGTCTGGTAGATTTTCATTACCGTCATCTTGTTTTGCGTCAACGTTCCGGTTTTATCCGAACAAACGACATTACAAGACCCAAGTGTTTCAACAGCAGGCAGTTTTTTGACAATGGCATTTTGTTTGCTCATTTTGCTGACACCGATCGCAAGAACGATGGTAACAACCGTAGCAAGACCTTCCGGAATCGCCGCAACCGCAAGCGCAATCGCCGTTTTAAACGCATCGATCCAATTCAATCCGCCGATCATTTCCAAAACAAAGACAACCGCACAAATAATAAGCGCCATAATTCCGATCAGTTTACCAACCGTCGCAAGCTTTTGTTGAAGCGGTGTGGCGACATCTTTTTGCTCGTTAAGCATTCCCGCAATCCGTCCGATCTGCGTAGCCATACCGACATTTGTTACAATCGCTTTGGCTTTTCCGTTGGTAACATAAGTCGAAGAAAACAAGCAGTTTTTCATATCTCCAAGCGGAATATCTTCTTTTTCAATGTATTCATTGTGTTTGTGAACCGGAACCGATTCACCGGTCAATGCCGATTCATCTACGGATAAATTGGTGCACTCAATAATCCGGGCATCCGCCGAAATGGAATCACCGGCCTCAACCAATATAATATCCCCAACGACCAAATCCTTTGAATCAATCGTCATCAACGAATGGTTGCGGATGACTTTACTGGTCGGAGAAGACATCTTTTTCAGTGCCTCTAAACTTTTTTCCGCCTTGTTTTCCTGAAAAACACCTAAAATGGCATTGATGATAACAACAACCAAAATAATGATGCTATCCACAAATTCGCTTGGTTCAATCACGACACTGATGACCGCCGCAATCAACAAGATAATGATCAAAACATCATTAAATTGCATTAAGAATTTAACAAACAGATTGGCTTTCTTTTTTTCTTCCAATGCGTTTTTTCCGTACTGTTCCCGGTTTTCAGCGATTTGTTCATCGGTTAAACCGTTTTGAACATCGCTTTTAAATTCACGTTCCAATTCGTATAATTTTTTCTGCATTTCTTCCTCCTCATGAAAAAAGACCTTTATTCAACAACACTTGAATAAAGGTCTTGCATATCGAATCCGACACCATGACCGGATAACAGTTACCGAGATGACGATCATGGTAATTAGTAAAAACTAATCTAGCTACTCCCCTTTGATGAAGGCCTATTTGTTTTCATTAATATTATATACAAATCGCGTTTCCTTTGTCAAGAACTAACTTTTACCAGTAAAAACAAATTAAATTTTTTGCGTAGAACATTGACAATATACCTATAGGGGGTATATAATGATGGCGAGGTGATCGAAATGAACTGTTGTGAAAAAAAGACAATGCGATCGGATGACGATAAAAAATCATTGATTCATCGATTGAACCGCTTGGAAGGTCAAATCAGGGGAATTGTAAAAATGGTTGAAGAAGATCGCTATTGCGATGATATCCTAATTCAGTTATCGGCAATTGATAAAGCCGTCAAATCAACAGCCAATCTATTGCTGGAAAAACATATGAAAAGTTGTGTCAAAGAAAATATTATGAACGGAAACGATGCCGTTTTGGATGAAATCGTCGATTTATTCAAACGATTTCAATAAGGAGGTTTTTCATGAAAAAAAAGTTTATAATCGAAGGAATGACTTGTGCTGCCTGTCAAAGCCATGTTCAAAAAGCAGTGGAAAAATTAAACGGGATCACAAGCGTAAACGTCAATCTGCTTTCCGGTTCCATGGTGGCTGAATTCGATGAGAAAATTCTTTCTGTTGAGCAAATCATCGCCTGTGTGCACCATGCCGGATATATAGCCAAAGATCCGGATAAAAAAGAGCGGAGAGCCAACGATTCGGATCATAAAGGACGCAATTTGATGATCGCTGCCGGATTCACTGTTTTGGTGTTTTATTTGGCTATGGGTCCGATGATCCATCTTCCGTTACCGCCGTTTTTAGCCGGAGAGGAAAATGCTTTTACGCTCATTCTTTTGCAATTCATCTTAACAATCCCGGTTTTATTTATTTACAGAAATTATTTTTTCAACGGATTCAAACGTTTACTTCATTTATCGCCGAACATGGACAGTTTGATTGCGATCGGTTCTTCTGCTTCTGTGATCTATGGTTTGTATATTTTGTTCATGCTTTCTTATCAACTGGGAAGAGGCAATCTTGATGCCATTCACATTTACGCCCACGATGTCTATTTTGAATCGGCATCTATGATTTTAGTTTTGGTTTCGTTCGGGAAATACTTAGAGGGCAAATCCAAGAAGAAAACCAATTCGGCAATCGAAAAACTGATGGATCTGTCTCCGAAAATGGCATTGGTTCAAAAAAACGGAACGATTTTGGAACTTCCGATTGAGGAAGTCAAAAAGGATGATTTAGTTGTTGTTAAAAAAGGCATGCTGGTTCCCGTCGATGGAACGATTCAAGAAGGATCCGGTTCCTTCGATCAAAGCAATGTCACCGGCGAATCCTTACCGGTTTATAAAGAAGTCGGTGAAAAAGTGATCAGTTCGACGATTTTAACCAACGGATACATTGTTTTAAAAGCCGAAAAAGTAGGGGAAGATACCACCATCAACACCATCATTCGGTTGGTTGAAGAAGCGGCCAATTCCAAAGCGCCGATCTCCAAACTGGCCGATAAAATATCGGCGGTTTTCGTACCGCTTGTAATGCTGATTGCGCTGACCAGTTTTATTGTTTTTCTTTCAATCGGCCAAGGGTTTGAAGTCGCTTTCAGTATGGCCGTTTCCGTTCTTGTTATTGCCTGTCCTTGTGCGCTCGGACTGGCCACACCGGTAGCCATTATGGTTGGTACGGGTGTCGCGGCAAGAAACGGATTACTGGTTAAAAACGCAGAGGTACTGGAAAAAACACATTGGATTAAAACCTTGATTTTAGACAAAACCGGAACCATTACCGAAGGAAAACCGATTGTAACGGACATCATCGGTCGTGAGGATATACCGATTCTACATATTGCCTATGCACTTGAACAAAAATCCGAACATCCACTAGCGTTGGCTATTATCAACAAAGCCAAAGAATCCAATCTACCGCTTTTGGAAGTGACCGATTTTGAAAGTTATTCCGGGTTGGGGATATCCGGAAGAATCGAGCAGAAAAAATATTGGATCGGAAACGAAAAATTTTTAAAAGAACGTGGCATCGATTTATCTTCTTACGAAGAAAAAATCAAACAATTGGCCGAAGAATCCAAAACGCCGCTCTTGATTGCCGAGGATACCCGACTAATCGGACTAATTGCCGTCAAAGATCCGGTAAAAAAAGATTCTTATCAAGCTATTGCCAATTTGAAAAAGCAAGGCATCCATCTGGTTATGCTGACAGGAGATAATGACCATACCGCCCGAAAAATCGCTCAGGAAGTCGGAATTGACGAAGTCATCAGCAACGTATTACCAACCGACAAGCAAAAAGTCGTCGAACGATTGAAACAAGATACGAAACATTTGGTGGGAATGGTCGGAGACGGTGTCAACGACGCGCCGGCGTTAAGCAGCGCCGATATCGGAATTGCCATCGGCAGAGGGGCGGATATTGCCATTGAGTCGGCGGACATTATTTTGATTTCCAATTCTTTAAACGATGTTTATCATGCCATCCGCTTAAGCAAGCGGGTCTTGGCCAATATCAAAGGCAATTTATTCTGGGCTTTTTTCTACAATTGTATCGGTATTTTGCTGGCTTCCGGTATTTTCTATCTACCATTTCAGCTGAAATTGAATCCGATGATCGCCGCCCTAGCCATGAGTTTAAGCAGTGTTTTCGTCGTATGCAATGCACTTCGACTGAATTTATTTCACACTGAGAAAGGAGAAAAAAAGATGCAAACAATCACGTTAAACATATCTGGAATGGCTTGTTCCCATTGTTCGAACCGTGTGGAAAAAGCTTTGTCTGCCATTTGTGGTGTCCAAAACGTAACGGTTTCATTGGAAAAACAGAATGCCGTTTGTGTTTGTGAAGATACGGTTTCCAAAGAAACTTTGATCCAAGCCGTCATCGATGCGGGATACCAAGCCCAATAGAAATAGGATATAAAAAATCAGGCATGTAAATCGTTCATGCCTGATTTTTTTAGTTTTGAAGAATAAACTCTTTTGAATTTAGATGTCTTTTCATGCCACCTAGCAAACGCATCTTCAAATACGACCATTTTCATTTTATTTACTTATTGAAAGGGCAGTAACTTATCTCAATTTGTTCGATAGCATAGCGATACCCGATACTTAAGTATAAATGGTTGGAAACCGGATTGGATTGATCCACAAACAGGTACGGTATTTTTCCTTTTTTCAAGATGGTTTTGGTAAGATACGTCACTGTTTTTCTGGCCAATCCTTTTCCTCGTTCGCTAAAAACGGTAAAAACAGCGGAAATGGCACATAAATCGGATGTTTGGCGAACTCGTTTGGCAAGGGAAATAATCGTTCCCTGCTTTCTAATTACGGCAAAATCATGGATCTGAGAAAGTATCGTTTCATAATCCGGTGCATCGGTTTTCATTTCTTTAGAAGCCTCTTTCAAAAGTGAAAAAACGGCATCGACATCGTTTAAAGTCGCCTGCTCTACCATATCCGTGTTGCAATCGGCGCAAACAGAACAAGTCATGATCGCCAACTGATGAGAAATTTGATGGTGACCGCCTACCCGTCGTTCATACTGTTTTAAAAATTCTTCTGTCAATTCTTTTTTTCCCAATACTCTTTGAAAACAAAGATTTTTCGCAATCAATCCTTCCGCCAACGAAGCACATAAATTCGGATCACCGAATAACACCATCGGATGGTGTAAGTAAGATAAAGCAACCAAAATGCGACTTCCTTCTTCTACTTTAACGGCAAATCCTTTCCTTGAATCGGTCAATCCTTTGGCATTACTCTCAAAAAAAACCGTTTCCAACCGATTTTTTTTCAATAACATTTCATTGTCCTGCCAAAATGCTTCGCCGTTTTCATACACCAAAAACATGCTATCCACCTTCTTTTTAACATTATAGCAAATCTTCTTTTTACTTTCCACTATTTTAAATGGAACATCGTTCAAATAAAAAAACCGAAAATAATTTTTTCGGTTTTTAATCGATTATTCTACGGAGTGAATCATCAAATCACACAGACGATTGGAGAATTCTTTCGGGTCGGTCGGTAAAATGCCTTCCATCAACAATGCCTGCGTATACAGCAACTGTGCATATTTTTCCAAACTCGTCGGATCGGCGGCATACGCTTTTTCAATGGCTTGGAAAACGGCATGATTCGGATTGATTTCCAAAATTCTTTCCGCTTTCATTTCTCTGTGGTTTTGAGCGGAAAGAACTTTTTCCATTTCAAACGATAACCCTTCGGCAGCAGAAAGACAGCACGGTGCTTCACTTAAGCGTTTGGAGAAAATAACATCTTTGCATTCCGGCAATACTTTTTTGATTTCTTCCAATAAATCTTTCTTTTCTTCTTTCAATTCGTCGATTTTTTTCGCATTTTCTTCATCGATCAAGTTCAAGTCACCTTGATTGATGGATTTAAATTTCAATCCTTCGTATTCATTTAAAACTTGTAACATAAATTCATCGACATCGTCGCTTAAAATCAAAACATCGTATCCTTTATTTTTGATCAAATCCATCTGCGGCAATTTATCAACGGCCTCTTTGGTTTTACCAACAGCATAATAAATTTCTTTTTGACCTTCCGGCATGGCTTCTTTATATTCCGCAAAAGAAATCCGTTTTCCCTGATTGAAACTTAGAAGAATGATCAAGTCTTTCAAAGAATCTTTCTTGGCACCGTAATTTTCATACAGTCCGTATTTTAAATTCACACCGTAATCATCAAAGAAAGATTCGTATTTTTCCCGATCGTTTTTCAACATTCTACCAAGTTCGGAAAGAATCTTCTTCTCGACGTTGGTAGCTATTTTTTTGATCGAACGATCTTCTTGCAGCATCTCTCTTGAAATATTGAGCGGCAGATCGGCAGAATCAACCAACCCTTTGACAAAACGCAAATATTCCGGAATCAAATCTTTGCATTTATCTAAAATAAAGACACCCTTGGTATATAATTGCAAGCCTCTTTCATTTTGATCGTTAAAATTGAATAACGGTTTTTTAGGAATGAACAGCAAGGCGCTATACGTCAACATCCCTTCCACATTCAAATGAATGGATGTGATCGGATCTTGATAATCCATGAATTTGGATTTATAGAAATTGTTTAATTCTTCTTCGGTTACTTCACTTTTGTTTTTCTTCCAGATCGGCAACATGGAGTTGATGGTTTCCAATTCCAAATGCGTATGTTCTTCTTCATCTTCTTGGTCGTCTTTGGCATTTTCTTCTTTCGGATCGTATTTGGTTACCCAGGTTTTAATCGGGTAACGAACATAATCGGAATATTTCTTTACCAATTCTTTAATCCGGTATTCTTCTAAATAAGTATCGTAGTTTTCATCTTCGGTATTATCCCGTAATTCGATTTCGATTTTCGTACCGTAATCTTCTTTTTCAATCGGTTCAACCGAATAAGACTCCAATCCTTCGGAAGTAAACAAATACGCCTCATCGTTTTCAAGCGATTTCGTGTAAACATTGATTCGTTTGGCCACCATAAAGGCCGAATAAAATCCTACGCCAAACTGACCGATAATATCCACATCCGGTGTTTTTTCGTTTTCGATCTTCTCTAAAAATTCCTTGCTTCCGCTTTTGGCAATCGTACCCAAATGCGAAACCAGTTCCTCTTTGGTCATTCCGATTCCGTTATCGCTGATCGAAAGAATTCGTTTTTCCCGATCGGCTTCGATCAAAATTTCATAATGATCACAAGCCTTCGCACTATCGGTCAAAGCCACATAATGGCGTTTATCGATCGCATCGCTGGCATTGGAAATCAATTCTCTTAAAAATATTTCTTTATGCGTATAGATAGAATTGATCATCATATCCAATAAACGTTTTGTTTCGGTTTTAAACTTTTTTGTTTCTTTCATAAAAATCCTCCATTTCAATTACATTCTCTATTATAGTCTTATTTTTTGGCACTGTCAATATAACTTTGCCAAAAAAATATTTTTTGTAGCAAACAAACGGAAATCAAGTATAATGAAAGCAGGTGATAACTATGTTGGAAAGTTTTAAAATCAATTGTCTGCCGCTTGGAAGAAGTTTACGCGTTACGGTTTTTCTGCCGAAAGATTACAACAATACTTCCCGTTACTATTCGACGATTTATTTTCTCGACGGCCAAAATGTTTTTCATAAAGAAACTTCCGATAACGGACAATCGTTTTTATTGGAAGAAACACTGATGGATTTATCCAAAGAAGATAAAGATGTCTTAGTGATCGCCATCGACGGTGCGGTTGACTTGAAAAAACGACAGGAAGAATATCAACAGACGATTTTAGCCGATTTTATCGATGAAAAACTTCATCCTTTTTTAAAACAACGCTACCGAATGAATGCCTATTGTTATTGTGTCGGTTGTGCCAACGCCGCGTTAAACGCCCTTTATCTTTCTTTTAAAGAATCCTTCAAAGGCTGTATTCTTTTTGCGCCGGAAGGTAACTTCGAATCGATCGTTTTTCCGACGGAACCGAAATTGTATTACTTCTATACCGGCGAAAACGAGGCGAACGGAATTTGTTTGCAAAATATCCGTTTGTTACAAGAAAAAAACAAAAATGTCCATATTTTAATCGATCAAAACGAAATTCATACAGAAACGGCTTGGAAAAGTAAACTGATGGATGCGTTTTCATACTTAATTTTATAAATTGGTAAATATTGACAGCCCACCCCCTGGGTTTTTTCTTTATAATGAAGGTGTACCAAGGAGGTGAACAAATGAAAAAGATCATTTTAATCATGATCATGGCCTTTACCGTAGTCGGTTTATTTAAAACCAATGCCGATGCGGCCCAAAAAGGATCGATGGCCGGAATCGTCCAAACATCGGGTTCCAATCTGAATGTCCGTTCCAAAGCCTCGACTTCTTCTACGATTGTCGCTAAAGCACCGAATCAATCTTACCTGATGGTGATTGAAAGTTCCGGTGATTTCTATTATACGGAATACCAGGAAAATAAATTCGGTTACGTTCATAAAGACTATGTTCAGATCGTATCTTCCAATACCAAACAGGTTGCATCGGAAGGGATGAATCTGAATGTAAGAAAAGGACCGTCTACTGATTATACAATCACCGAAAAAATTGCGGATAAAGACTATGTTGTTGAATTAAGCCGTTCCGGCTCTTGGAGCAAAGTCCTGTTTGAAGGAAATAAGACCGGATATGTACACAACGATTATTTGAAAAGTCTTTATGCGTACCCGGCAATCGCTTTAAATGTCGTAAGCTACAAGCAATACGATTCCAGATGGGCATCGGTAACCATCGGAAAATACGGTCAAACCATGCAGCAAATCGGTTGTTTGACAACGGATATGGCTATGATTGAAAGTTATCGTACCGGTAAAACCATCACACCGCTTGATATGAGAAACTCCTCTACTTATACTGCCTCAGGTGATATGTACTGGCCGAGCAACTATGCTTTCTCCTTTTCCAGCAACTATCTGGCAACCTCCTACAACTTATTAAAACAAGGCAAACCGGTTTTAATCGGACTGAAAAAAGCCAACGGTTCTCAGCACTGGGTTACCATTACAGGTTATGTAGGTTCCAATTCTTTATCGGCAGCGAACTTTACAATCAATGATCCGGGTTCTTCCAGCAAGACTAGATTAAGCCAAGTCCTTGCCGAATACCCTAACTTTTATAAGATCGCTTACTATCTGTAAGTGAAAAGTGAAAAAAATCTCTAAAACAATCGGTTTTAGAGATTTTTATTTTGAAGAAACGTATTTTTGAAATAGCGTATTAAAATATTTTCCTCTGGCCATATAGTTTTCGAATTGGTCAAAAGACGCAAACATCGGCGAGTATAAAACCACTTCGTTTTGGCGTTCTTTCAGTGCCTGACAAAACGCTTCTTCAACGGTTTGAAAAACACAACACTCTTTATCGTGTTTGCGCATATACTGATAGATTTTATCCTTGGTTTGACCGTAAGCGTAAACTTTTTTGATTTTGTATAAATGATCGTTTAGACTTTCCAAATTTTCTTTTCGATCATACCCACCGCAAATCAAAAAAACCGACTGAAAACATTCAATGGCCGCAATCGTCGAATAAGGATTCGTACTTTTGGCATCGTTGTAAATATAAGGATTCATCGGCATCATTCGATAATCGATCGGTTCAAACGATTTTAATTGCTTGCGGATCATAGACGGTTTGATTTTGGCAAACAACGACACAACACCGATTGCTGCCAGCAAGTCTTCAATCAAATGTTTCTTGCCCTTAAACGGTTCTGTCAATTTGAATATCCGTTTATTTTCGTAGTAGATGACATCTTGATGCAAACAACATTTGGCATGGGATTTATCGGCGGAAAAACTGCTTTTTTTGGCCTCCGTATGTCGAATAATTGTCTGAATGTGCGGATCGTCGTCACAATACACAACACAGTGCTGTGGCGTTTGATGAATACAGATATTCGATTTGCTGCCTATATAATCGGCAAACGTCGCATGGTGATCCAAATGACACGGATGAATATTTAATAAAACACTGATATTCAAGTCGATTTGAGCACATTCCAATTGGAAAGAAGACAATTCCACGACATAAATTTGAGCGTTTGGATGTTCGACAACGGCTTTTCCGATGCTGTATCCGATATTCCCGCAAGCAACCGCATCATAACCGGATTTCAGCAAATGGCAAATCAAACTGACTGTTGTTGTCTTTCCGTTGCTTCCCGTAACGCCGATATAAAAGCCGGGGTGCAACAACATCGCCACTTCGATATCGCTTAAAATCCGAATTCCTTTTTTGATAAAACCTTGTATGATTCGATCCGATAGCGGAATCCCCGGTGCTTTAATCACATACGTATAGTCGAAATGTGCGACTTCTTCCGGATTCAAATAATCGAATTCCAGTTCTTTTTGTTCCAGCAACAACACCATGCCGTCATTAGCAATTCCTTTTCCAAGAACGAGTATTTTCATGTCACCCACACTCCTATGGTATTAGGATATGGAAGGAACAATCATTTTATAACTAAAAAAAAGAGTCCTTGTGAACTCTCTTTATTTATCCGTTAAAAAATCTTCATTTACTTCAATATCTAAATCATCAATATCTTCTTCGTCCGATACGACCGGGATAAACACCGTGACTTGCATTTTGGTTTCACCGATAATTTCCGCCATGATTTCCATATCGATATCTAATTTGATTTCATCATCGATAATCTTAGCATTGGTGACTGTCGGATGTTTTAATATCCTCGCCAAAACATCATCGCTATTTTTCATGTATTCTGTTACGATACTTTTGACTTTGATATCTTTATGATAGGCTACCTTTTCTCGTAATACATCTGTTTTAGTATTTTCTTCCGTAGAATACCAAATATTAACTTCGAATTCGCCATCTATATCAACAAGGTTGTCATTGCGAACAGCTTCAAATTCATGATTAATAATCCAGCATCCTAATACTGAATAGGGATGTGCCGTGGTTTGGATATTATGTGTAATGTGCATGGCTTTTTTACCTTTTGCTACTACCGCTTTCGTGACTATTTCACGGACTTCATTCATTATACATACCTCCCTAGTTATAATATATGTAATGCTTTTCATTTAAGTGCCTTTTAATTGAATGCATCCGCTTCATTATTTTTTTTGTTTTAAGAGCGCAAATATGGTATAATACTAGTAACGTCTTTGAATCAAAAAAGGAGTAGATTATGAATTTTATTTCTCTTGCAGTATCGGTCTTTATCAGCAATTATATATTTATAATGATCATTCGCTTGCTGCCGATCCGCAGAAAAAGGTTGTGGCAAGGCATTTTAATTACCTTGGGCGATTTAGCGATGATGGTCACTTATGCAACCATTTTAATCGATTCGCTGCAACCGCCCGTTTCCATCGATAATTTATTATTTGGATTGGGAAGTATTTTGGGAATCTTTTTAGGTTATGCGGCGGCGATGATGCTCGTTTTAGATGGCGTCACGCTTTTCAGATCCAAACGATACCGGGAATTTGAACGCGCGGTAAAACAAAAAGATGGTCCTTCCGTTTCCAAAAAGATCTTAGGTACTTTGATGCTTGTGGTGTCCGCTATCTTACTAGGGTATGCGATCGTTGTTCTATGCCATTATTCTTCGGCTGTTTTAATTCCTTTAATCGGAGCCATGATCGGATTTGCTTTAACTTTGTCTGTTTCCATCTATTTTTTCATCAGTGCCAAACCGCTCAAATCCTCGCTAAAGGCCGGGGCCGTATGGTTGTTGATTCAATATCCCAGCCAAACCGAACTTTACGAACAAAGCCTAGATGGTCCGACAACCGAAAAAAATGCATTAGCACCGCTTTTTGAAACTTATCTGCCGGATGATTACGGCTTTATTATTACCCCACATAAGAAGTATCATATCATCGGAATCAAAATGAGACAACCCAATCCGCTTTTACTAGAAAAACTATCCGTAACTCCGGTGGACTTAACACCATATCAAGAAGTTTTAACTTATTTTAAAAAATACGAAAGACATAAAATTTATTTGGATGAAAACAATCAAATCACAAAAGTGGTTTCGATTAAATAGCAACCATGAAAAATAAAGGTTTAATCAAATTAATCGATTTTTATCAGAAAGGCATATCCCCCAATCAACCACCTCGGTGTCGTTTCACACCCACTTGCAGTCAATATGCCAAAGAGTGTTACCAAAAGTTCGGATTTTTAAAAGCTTCTTATTTGACAACCAAACGTTTATTGCGCTGTAATCCCTTATTTAAAGGCGGATATGATCCTGTTCCTTTGACCAAAGAAGAAAAAAAAGCCTTGGAAGAAGAAAAACAAACTTCCAGTAAAGCCGATCCTACAAATGAATCTGAAACCAAACCTCAATCAATGACAGATTGAGGTTTTTGTATATCGGGTTGGATTTAAAAAAAAGGGGCACCACCGTATCGGTGATGCCTCTGCTTCTTTTTTAACAATGATAGAATTAATAGTTTTCTTTCCGTACTTCAAAGAAACTTTGCGGATGAGCACAAACAGGACATACATCCGGTGCTTTGGTGCCTACGACAATATGACCGCAATTCCGGCATTCCCAAACGGTAAGACCGGCTTTTTCGAATACTTCTTTGGCTTCCACATTATGTAATAAAGCCCGATATCTTTCTTCATGGGATTTTTCAATTGCCGCAACTCCTCTGAATTTTTCGGCCAATTCCGGAAAACCTTCTTCCTCTGCTTCCTGAGCCATCCGATCGTACATATCGGTCCATTCGTAGTTTTCGCCTTCGGCAGCATGAAGTAAATTCGTTGCCGTATCACCTAGTTCACCTAATTCTTTAAACCATAATTTGGCATGTTCTTTTTCATTGTCGGCTGTTTGTAAAAACAAAGCGGCAATCTGTTCGAATCCGGCTTTTTTCGCTACTGAGGCAAAATAAGTGTACTTATTTCTGGCTTGTGATTCACCTGCAAAAGCCTCCCATAAATTCTTTTCCGTTTTTGTTCCGGCATAAGGATTTTTCGTTTCTTTTACTTCCTCAAAAGCCGAAGCCGGTTGTTTGCAAACCGGACATTTTTCCGGAGCCGTTTCTCCTTCATGTACATAGCCGCAAACTTTGCATTTCCATTTTTTCATTTTCTTCTTCTCCTATTCTTTTTTTAAAAACTGTTTTTAAACAGTATTAAACATTGCCACAGGCTTTCCATAAACCGTGTAAATTGCAGTACGCATAAGCAGCGACTACGCTTTCGTTGTCACACAACTTAAAACATGCGTGCGGTTGTTCATTCGGATGAAGTTGTTTGCGTTGGACGCCTGTAGTCGTCTCCAAAACAATCCATTCAATAAAATGCTCTGCAATCATCGGATGCGGAAGGCTTCCCACTTCGACAAAGACTTGATCGCCTTCTACTTTGACAACCGGAATATGTTTTTCTTTGGATGCCTCGACGGTTCCCGGAACCAATTCACTCATTTTCTGACCACAGCAAACAAGCGGTACACCGGCATCATAAATCATTTCTACCGTGTTTTTGCAATGATCACACTGATAAAATTTTACCATATTTTTTTCCCTTTCTGAAAAATATTTAAAAGACTTATCTCATTTCGTCCGAAAATAAAAGTCTTCATTTTATTTTTCCACAAAAATAGCATTTCATCATGTTATTTATCTATATTTTACTCTGTTTTTCTTTTTCTGTCAATAGAGAATGATTCTTAATAAGAATAAGAAAATAAAAAAACAAGCTGTAAAGCTTGCATCTTTAAGGATTATGCACCAAACGGTGTAAACGGAGTTGTTCCTTGATAATTGGGCATGCCGCCGAAATTGCCTTGATCAAGCGGTTGTTGATAAAAAGGCATTTGCTGTTGAAACGGCTGATTGTAAAAAAACGGTTGTTGGTAAAGCGGCATTCCCTGAACATATTCATTGACCATAACATTTTCTTGTGAATTGGAATACGTCGGAATATTGATATGACGTTTTACACAGTTGTTAATGACATGCGTGTGATAATTCACATAATGCGGTACATCCTGAACGTTGCAGGTTTGAACAACTTGATTGCACTGCTGATACGTCGGTAAGCAACTTGGACAGGTGCCTTGATTGCAATCGTTCATCGGGTAAGGTACCCCTTGATTGCAATTTAAGTTTGAGCCTTGAAAATTCATTTTTTCCCTCCTCATTGCTAATATATGAGAAAGCAAAGGGGTTGCTTAGGCATTCTGTATTTTTAAAAAAAGCCTATCCATCTCGGTAGGCTTCTATTTTAACAAGACTGTTCGATAAGATCAATCAGCATTTTTATACCGTAAATAAAACCTTCTTTTTCCATTCGTTCATTAGTCGCATGAACCGTTGCGGAAAGTTTTTCATCGTAAACAAACGGACAAAAACGGAAAGAGGAAGTCGTCAAATCATCGTAATATCTGGCATCGGTCCCACCGCATAACAATACCGGAACGACCAAAGCCCCCTCGACAAAGTCGGAAACAATCTTTTGAATCCATTGAAAAGCCGGTGTTGTCACATCCGAACACAACGAAGGTTCCAGTCCGCCCTCATAAGTGATTTCTACATTTTCGGTCAACGAAGAAAACCGCTTTATGATCGAGGGAATGGAATCTTTTTCCGAAGTCCTTAAATTGACGGTTGCCGTAACGGTCTGCGGTAACACGTTGGCACTTTTAGAAGCTCCGGAAAGCATCGTCGTCGCAATGGTCGTATGAACAAACGGATTTAATTTCTCATCCTGATAACAATATTTTATCAATTCTTTTTCGTAGCGATTCAAATCCGATACATACGTTTTTAACGGTTCTTCGGTGATATAGTCTTTTAAAATAAGAAAAGTCTGTTTCAACGGCTCGGGTAAATACGCATCAAACGGATGACTTTCGATTGCCGCAATCGCTTTGCATACCATTGCAAGAGACGTTCCCTTCCCCGGATTGGACGAATGCCCGCCGGTTGAGTGAGCGGTAATTTTAACATCCAAATACCCCTTTTCGAAAACACCGACGGGATTGATCGTCATATCGGCTCCGTACTGTTTGGCACTGACAAAGCCACATCCCTCATCAAGAACATATTCCAATGCGATATTTTTCCGTTTTAAAATCCGCGATATCGCCCATTGACCGGCAATACCTTGCGTTTCTTCATCGTGACCGTAACAAAAATAAATATCCCGTTTGGGCTTAAAACCGTGCGATAAAAGATATTCGATGGCTGATAACTCACCGATTACCATACATTTGGTATCCAGTGCGCCTCTTCCCCAAACATACGTATCATCGACGAAACCGGAAAAAGGATCATGCACCCAATCTTTTTCAGTCCCTTCGACAATGGAAACCACATCCAGATGGGCCATGAATAAAACCGGTTTTAACATCGGATCGCTTCCTTTTAAATGATACAGCAAACTTCCCCGGTTCACAACCGTTTTTTGAGCCAGACGGTGAAAATGAGGAAAAGCATCTTCTAAAAATTGATGCAATCCTTCAAAAGCCTCAAAATCATACAACGATACGTCCTGATAAGAAATGGTTTTATACTGAATGGCTTTGGACAAATCGCCAATCGCTTTTTCTTGATTAAAATCTTGATATACGTTCGGTTTCTTTAAAATCATGATGCCAACACCTTACTTAAAAATTCTTTGGTTCGAATGTTTTTAGGATTTTCAAAAATTTCCTGCGGCGTTCCTTCTTCGGCAATCACACCGCCATCCATAAACAAAACCCGATCGCTGATTTTCTTGGCAAAAGCCATTTCATGCGTAACGATGACAATGGTCATTCCGCTTTGAGCAAGCGACTGGATGACATCCAGCACTTCTTTGACCATTTCGGGATCCAACGCACTGGTCGGTTCATCGAAGAGCATGACATCCGGCATCATGGCCAGTGCTCTTACAATTGCCAACCGCTGTTTTTGACCGCCGGATAATTTGGCGGGACTAAGATCGGCTTTTTCCAATAAACCGACCCGCTGCAACAATTCTTTTGCTTTCGTTTCCGCCGTTTCTTGATCCATTTTTTTTGTTTGAATCGGAGCAAGCGTTATATTTTCAAGCACACTCATATTCGGAAAAACATTGAAATGCTGAAAAACCATTCCCATTTTCTGACGATAAAAATTCAATTTTTTATCCAATGATTTCCGGTAAAGGCGGTCGCTTGCTTTAGAGGCAGCCAGTTCTTTTTTGATGGCAGCAACATCTTCTTTCTGCTTTTTCGGATCCAGTTGCAAAAGTTGTTGTTTTAAAAGAGCCGTTTTGGAATCGTAAAGCGGACTTCCTTCGAAAAGAATCGTTCCCGATGACGGCATTTCCAATAAATTTAGACACCGCAAAAACGTCGATTTTCCGCTACCGGAAGCCCCGATAATACTGACAACTTCCCCTTTGTAAATTTTTTGGTTGATACCTTTTAATACTTCCAGTTCGCCAAAATTCTTACAAAGATTTTGAACTTCGATCATAATTTCTTTTTCTTTCATGCGGTTGCTCCTTTCTTTTCCCACCATCTGATCAGTTTCGATAAGGAAAATGTGATGATAAAGTAAATGATTGCAATAATCACATACGGTGTCAACGAATCATATGTCGTCGAAGTAATAATACTTTTCACCGTCATCAAATCCCCGACGTAAAACGTTGAAGAAAGCGAAGTTTCTTTAATCAAAGAAACAAATTCATTTGCAAGCGACGGCAACGTATTTTTGATTGCCTGCGGCAAAATGACTTTGAACATCGCTTTCGGATAACTCAACCCCAAACTTCTGGCCGCTTCCATTTGGCCTTGATCCACCGACTGAATTCCCGAGCGGAAGATTTCTGCTTGGTAGGCCGAACTGTTGATCACCAGAGCAATGACACAGGTGATGAATTTCGACATTCCTTTCGGCATCAAAAGAAAAATAACCGTCAACTGCAACAACAGAGGAATCCCCCTAATGATTTCAATATAAGCCGTTGAAATCCACCTTAAAAGACGAACTTTCGAAATGTTCATCAAACAAAGCAACGTACCGAAAACCGCCGCAAACAAAACGCCGAGCAAAGATAACGCAAGCGTAATGCCAAGCCCTTTCATGAAATCGCCGAAATGATTGACAAACATCTTCCAAATCCGAACAATAAAAGGCGCATCGTCCACAATTCCTTCAACAGCCGCCTCCCCTAATTGTACATACAGTTCTTGAGCTTGGGTCAACCATGTTTCATATAGACCTTGTTCTTTGACTTCATCAATGATCGCATTGACTTCGGCAATTAATTCTTTATCGCCCTTTTTGGCTAACGCAAACAATCCCGTTTTCCCGGTAACATCAAATTTCTCATCGCAAATCACAATTTCCGGATTGGTCGTCATAACCACTTCGGCGGCATTGCTGGCAATCGCCATCGCATCAATCTTTTTTTCTTTCAACCATAAAATTCCGTCGTTGATCGTGGCGATTTTTTCTTTGGTTGCATCCGGCAACTGTTCATTGGCATAATCGGCCTGTACCGAACCGTCTTGGACACCAATACGGACTTCTTTTTTGTTCAAAGCCTCAAACGTACTGTATTTATCTTGGTTTTCTTTTAAAACAATGACAACCTGATCTCCATCACCGTCATCGTAATAACTTTGCGACATTTCATAATTTTTAGCCCGGTCGGAAGAATAGGTAAAACCGGAAATCGCCAAATCGACCCGTCCGTTTTGAACAGAAGCCAAGGCTTCGGTAAATCCCATCGCTTCGATGACCAATTCTTTTTCCATTTGTTGGGCTAAATAATGGGCAAAATCAATATCTGCTCCGACATACTGATCTTGACCGCTTTCATTTAAATTGACAAACTCATACGGCGCATAATCCGGCGATACCGCCACGTAAAGTTTATCGGTTTGTTTGCAGGATAAAAAGAACAAACATACAAACAAACTCAACATCAATAAATACTTTCCTTGTTTTTTCATTTTTCCTCCTTTTGTCTAGAGAAAAAAAGTCCCTAGACTTTTAAAATCAGTCTAAGGACGTAAAGATACGATTTTACGTGGTGCCACCTTAGTTCATTATTATCTCACGATAATAAAACTCTATAGGTTCTATCAAACCTAGACGCGATGACGGGCGAACCCGGCACACCCTACTTTTTTCAGGTTGCAGCTCCAAGAGGCGTTCTTTATAACTTTCATATCATACTTCCACCAATCTATGACTCGCTAGATAAAAGGCTTATAAATACTCTTTCTTTTCATTGCTTTGTATGAATTATAAACTTTTTTATCGAATTTGTAAAGAATTTTTTTAAAAAAGAAAAGCCTGCTTTTAAACAGGCTCTTTTTCTTAATTATCTCTGGCGGCAAATAGCATAATCAAACGCAAAACTTCAACGTAAATATATACGATACTGATCATCAACCCCAAAGAAACCGACCATTCGGCACCTTTGGAAGCCCCACGTTGAACAACTGCGTTGGCCTCCGCAAAATTTAAAGACAGCGTAACGATACCGTAAATCAACAAAAATACCTCAACACCGATCATTACACCCAAATAAGTCGAATAATCCGTTATGAACAGCGAAAACAAGCTCATCAGCATAATGATACCGAGTGCTCCTAGCGTAAACGCAAAACAGAATGAACGAAATTTGCTGCCCACTCTTAAAATACCGGTAGCAAACAATGTCAGCATAACGGCAAAGATAATCAACGTGGAAAACAAAGCGGTGGTAACGGCCCCCGGTACATAAGCCTCGGCAATCGCCGAAATACTTCCCAAGAAAAGACCTTCACACGCGGCGTAAATTACCGAAAAATATTTGGCCAATCGTTCCGATGTTCTTCCGACGATCACCGATATAAAGCCGACAACCGAAGAAATAAGCAAAGTTGTTACGAAAGCCGTCATATTGTTTTCTAAAATTTGCGGTAACGCAAAGGCAACTACCGCCGCAATGGCAATGGTAATCAACAATAAAAAACATGTCTTAATGGTAATCCCTTTATAGGTTGCGCGATCTACATCATCATAAACGACTTCTCCCGTTTGAATATTCGAAAATAGCGGACTTTGTTTCAAAGTAATTTTCCTCCTTTTGTTTTGTTATTATTATAGCATAGTAGAATCAAAACTACAACATTTGATCCTTCTTTCACACAATCTCACATAACTTAATCGGCAAAAGCGAAAATTCCCTGTGCTTGTTCCGGTTCTTCTTCCGGTAAATTGCCAAACGCATGCATCGTATCAAAGAGTTCGTAAAGCGTTGTACTCAATCGTGTCCGTTTTAAAACATCCTTTTTGGATGTAAATCCTTTTTCTTCCCGTTTTTCAACCAAATCGTAAGCGATGCTCTCACCCAAACTGTCTACGGCCGCAAACGGAATCCGCAATGCATTGCCTTCTACTTCAAAAACCGTCGCGGAAGATTTCATAATATCGACCGGTAAAAACCGAATTCCTCTGGATGTCATCTCCAGTGCCACCTGTAAAGCCGTATATTTATCGTCGTCGGTAGCCGTTCGATCGGTTTTTTTCATCAATTCATCCATCATGGCCCGAATCGCCATTTTTCCGCCCAAATACGCTTGTACGGAATGTCCTTTTGCCCGTTTGGAAAACCAAGCACTGTAAAATAAAACCGGCGCATTGACTTTGAACCAGGCAATTCGAAGCGCCATTAAGACGTAGGCCGTGGCATGGGCTTTGGGGAACATGTATTTGATTCGTTCGCAAGACCAAATATACCAATCGGGGACATTCTTTTCGATCATGGCCTTTTTATACTCTTCCCATTTGGCCGGATCTTTGGCTACTTTTCCTTTACGGACGAACTCCATGATCTGGAATGCTTTTAGCGGTTCTAATCCCATATGCAGCAAGTCAACCATGATATCGTCCCGACAACCGATGATGTCTTTAAAATCGATCTTTCCGTACTCGGTTTTCCCGGAAACCAAATCCTGTGCATTGGTATTCCAAACATCCGTACCATGTGACAAACCGGAAATTTTAACCAACTGTGCAAAAGTTTTCGGCAAGGTTTCAATCAACATCTGTCTTACAAAATTGGTTCCGAGTTCGGGAATCGCAAAAGAAGCAACTTTACTGTTGATATCGGATTCTTGAAGGCCGATCACATCGGTTCCGGAGAAAAGACGGTAAATGTTTTTATCGTCAATCGGAATATCCTGCGGTGATGTAAACGGAAACTGCTCTTGATGTTTGTGCACGTAATCCATAAAAAATTTAATCAATGTCGGATCATCGTGTCCCAAAATATCCAATTTAAGCAAATTGTTTTCAAAAGAATGGTAATCGAAATGGGTCGTTCGCCACGTATTTTCCGTATTGTCCGCCGGATATTGAACCGGTGTTACATCATAGATATCCACCGCATGCGGAACAACAATGATTCCGCCCGGATGTTGTCCGGTAGAGCGTTTGACTCCGACTAAGTGTGTTGCCAGTCGTTCCATTTCACAACTTCTTAACGAAATCTGTTTTCGTTCGCAGTAACCCTTCACATAACCAAATGCATTCTTGTCGGCGATGGTCGCTACCGTACCGCTTCTAAATGCATTTTCTTTTCCCATTAGCGTACGGACATATTCATGGGCTGTCGCCTGATATTCACCGGAAAAATTCAAATCAATATCCGGAACTTTATCGCCGTCAAAACCCAAAAACGTTTCAAACGGAATATCGTGACCGTCTCTGGTAAGCGGTGTTCCGCAAATCGGACAAACCGCCTCCGGTAAATCGTAACCGGAATCAACCGAACGAAGCAGCGGTTGGAACGGCTTTTCTTCTTCGGTCAATCCATATTGTTTGATTTCCTCATCATTCATACGGAACGTATGGAATTTGCACTTTTTACACCGATAGTGCGGCGAAAGGGGGTTGATTTCGGTAATATCCATCATCGTTGCCACCAACGATGAACCGACTGACCCTCTGGAACCGACTAGATACCCGTCTGAAAGCGATTGAACAACCAATAAATGCGACATATAATAAACCGAAGCATAGCCGTTGGAAATAATGGAATTAAGTTCCCGTTTGATCCGGTTTTGGACAATCGGATGCGGATTGGTTCCGTAAAGACGCTCTTGATTGACGGCGACAATCCGTTTGACTTCTTCTGTGATGGAAGGGATTTTTAAGAAAGAATCTTTAAATTCATCGTCACTTGGGGCAAACATTTCTTTCTTGAATGCCGGAAAAGATTCGATTTGATCGGCGATCCGATTCGTATTGGTAACAACGATTTCATAGGCCAATGCTTTATCCAAAAAAGAAAATTCCGCTAGCATTTCTTCAGTCGTTCGCAAGTGCATATCCGGTGATTCCTGATACCGTTCCAGCGGATGTGTTCCGCCGCCGATTTGCGGAGAGGCAATCAAAATATCGCGATATTTTTTCAAATTCGGTCGCAAGTAATGGCAATCGGACGTTGCCACAACCGTTTTTCCTTTTTTCTTGGCAATGGCAATGATTTTTTGAATAATTTCCAAAACCCGTTGTTCTCCATCCGGCATATCTTCAAACAGTTGGCGGTAAGCCGTCGGAGGTTGGACTTCAATGTAATCATAAAAATCCATCTCCCGTTCCAATTCTTCTGTACTCCGGTTCAACGCCAATTCGAAGACATTTCCGTTGACACAACTGCTGCCGATCAAGATTCCTTCTTGATATTTGCGGATGACGGATTTAAGCGCCCGTGCCGAACCGTAGAAATGATCGGTTAACGCATCGGATAAAATCCGATACATATTTTTATACCCAACTGGATTTTTGGCCAAAACCGTAATATGGGAAGGAATGACATAGCGGAAAAAAACAGCGGGATCGATCGCTTCATTAATTTGTTCGTAATTGGTAATTCCTTTACGGAACAGATCGTGAAGCATCGCGATGAAACACTGCGCCGTCACTCTAGTATCGTCAATGGCGCGGTGGTGTTGTTCTTGTTTGACTTTAAAATGTTTGGCCAGACTTTTCAAATTGAATGTTTTGACTTCCTGATAATACCCGGCCCGGAATAAATTAAGTGTATCGATAACCGGAAAAGATTCATACGGTATGCGGTAACGCTTTAAATCCCTTACAATCATCCCCACATCGAACTGAGCATTATGGGCTACTAAAATACTTCCTTTACAAAATTCCATAAATTGCGGAAGAATATCTTCAATCGGAAGGGCATCTTCAACCATTTCATCCGTAATCGTCGTCAATTCTTTGATTTTTTCCGGAATCGGAATTTTCGGATTGACAAAGACCTCATACGTATCGATGATGCCTCCTTGATATACTTTGCAGGCGGCAATTTCGATGATTTCATCATAACTTTGCGATAGTCCGGTCGTTTCGATATCAAATACCACATACGAAGCATCTTTTAACGGAATATCCCGTCGATCAAAAGCGATGGCATATTTTTCATCATCCACGTAATTCAACTCTACTCCGTAAATCGGTTTGAAATCGGGCATTTTTTCAATTGCATGCGCAATATCGGGGATGGCGTAAACACCGTTGTGATCGGTAAAAGCCATGGCTTTCCAACCCCATTTACCGACGGTTTTTAAGTAATCTTCCGCATCGGTCAATCCGTCTAAATTGCTCATTTTGGTATGGCAATGCAATTCCACCCGTTTTTCCAAGGCCGAATCCATCACTTCTTCTTCCTGTTTTTTTCCTAAATACTGGATCGTAGAGGCTGTCAAAACGACTTGTTTGGCATACGAATCGAATTCCGCTTTCCCGATGATTCGAAGCAGACTTCCGGTTGCCATTTCTTTTTCAAACAGTTCTTTTTCCGTATCGCTGCGCAACCATTTTTTTACCATGATCGAATCGGTTTCATCCGTCACTTTCAGCGTAGCAAGCGAAGATTTCGTTTTGGCAAAACTTCTGACCTCCATGCCAAATACCGTTGCGTGAATCAAAAAGATCGGCAATCCGTTGGTATTTTCGTAAATGGAAAGTTCGTTTTGGCTGTTCGGGATATTTTTAATAAAACTGATGGAAGACGGCGCCGTATTTCGGTTGTATTTTCGTTCCGTTTGCATGGTTTCATTGATTCGGTGAACTTCTTTGGCTTGTTGTCGTTGTTGTTCCAACGTATCATCGATTTCTTTTTGCAGCGCGTCGATTTGAGCTTGAATGCTTTTTTTCTCGTCTTTAACCAACAAAACCGTAACCGCCAAACCGTACTGTTCGAAAGCCTTTCGAATCGGTTCACACAAATCATCAACGCCGAGCGCATCGCAAGCCACGTTGAATTTTATTTGATTGTCTTCAATAAAACATTCGTTTAAATCCAAGATTTTAAACCGTCCGGATGTTTGCGTCAAACGAGTCAAAATCGCTTTTAAATATTCTTTGAAATCCGATTCATTCAAACGGTCATCTTCGTAGCAGATCGCTGTTTCCGTTTGGATTTCAAGTGGTTCAAAAAGAGAAGCGATCGTTTGTTGAACCGATTGATAAGTTTTTAAATTCAATGCTTTTTTGAACTTAAGAGATATTTCCAGTCGTTTGCTTTTTTCATGGAACGTCGCTTTCAAAACGGAACATTCATCCGGTTTTATCAACTGCTCCCGTATAAGAATTTCTTCCAATTTCATAATTTTCTCCTTACTGTTTTACAACCACTCGCACAATATGCCGAAACGTGATATTGGCATAAACGATCGGTAAAATCAACGCCACATACTGCAACCAACTCATGGCAAACAATACCGATAGCAATTCTACAAAAAAGAAAATCATCGCATCGTAAAAAACCAGTTTGATTCTTATTTTTCCTTCGATACTCGGATTTAAAAAATACGTAAACACAAACATACAAATCAGTAAAATGACAAAATAGCCCAACTCCATGCCCAAACGTTCTAAGAAGACCATTGTCTGAAAAAACAGATGCGTCGAATCTAAAACACCGCCCAACAGAATTTTAAACTGATAAATATCTTCACTTTGATTTTTTTGAATATCGGCTAAAGAAAAAGAGGAGACGACCGTTTGATCATAACGATAACTTTGCGCTTTCATGCCGGCATAATATACCCGAGCCTCTGTTTCCAAAAAAAGAATCTGGATTCCCAAGGTTGCCCGAACATCCTGTTCCGGTAAAAAAATCAGCTGAAAATCATCCCCTTCGTAAACACAATAACTGCCTGTTAAACGATGGGTGGTATCATCATATCGAACATCGCTTTCTTTTCCTCTGATGACGGCGGAAGTCAATTCTTTGACCGAACCTTCCGAAAACGGTTCGGTCGTATAAATCCGAAGGGCCAAAACAGCCACGTAAACACCTAAAAATAAAAAGGTAACGGCTACAATATATCTGATCTTATCTTTAAAATAGTTCCCAATCCATTTCGGATGGCAAATACAGTTTCTGATTCTATCCAGCATAAATAAATACCTCCTATTTATGTTGTTGTTTCAAACAGTTTTATTATACCAAAAAAAGTTTGCGATTACTACTTTTGAATAAAATTTGTTATAATAGACAAGAGGTGATCGGATGGAAAAACATTATCGTTGCATCAATGCCGTCTATAAAGAACGGTTCGGAAGTAAAGTTGCCAAAATTCCTCTCAATGCCGGTTTTACTTGTCCCAATAAAGACGGTCTAAAAGGAGTGGGCGGATGTACCTACTGTTCCAAAAAAGGAAGCGGGGATACGGCTTTAAGCCCGAGGATACCGCTTAAGATACAGTTTTATCAAATCAAAAAGCGAATGGATGCCAAATGGAAACAATTAAAATACATTCCTTATCTGCAAGCCAACTCCAATACTTACGCTTCCTTAGACCGTTTAAAAGAAATTTACGAAGAAATCCTATCCTTTGAGCCGCAACAGTGCGTCGCCCTTGCGATTGCCACCAGACCCGATTGCCTTTCAAAAGAAATCTATGACTACTTAGAACAAATCAATCGCAGGAAAAAAGTCATCGTCGAACTCGGTCTGCAAAGTGCCAATGAACAAACCGCCAAACGGATCAACCGTTGTTCTTCCAATGAAGAATTGATACAAGCCGTTTTGGAATTGCATCAAAGAAAAATAGAAACCGTTGTCCACATTATAAACGGTCTGCCCGGAGAAACGGAAACCGATATGCTTTCGACCATTGACTTCATCAATCAATTGCCGATCGATGGAATCAAAATTCACTGTTTATTGATTTTAAAAGATACACCGCTTTACGAAGAATACCGCAACCAGCCGTTTCATGTTTTATCGCTCGACGAATACATCAGCATTTGTTGTAAACAAATCGCACGCTTGAAAAAAGACGTTGTCATCCACCGCCTTTGTGCCGATGCCTTAAAAGACGATTTGGTCGCGCCGCTTTGGAGTCGAAACAAACGGGTTGTTCATAACCAAATCGATCGCTACTTAAAAGAACACAACCTTTATCAAGGCGATCAATATAAAAAAAGTCAGAAACTCTGACTTTTTTAAAGATTCCACCCTTCATCACTGATCAAATATTTGCCCCCGCATAAAAAAGCATACAAATCTTCCGAAAGAAACGGAGCCAGCGGATACAATAATTTTAAAAATAATTTTGCCTGCGATAAAGTAATTTGCTGTTGCCATAAAACCTGTTTATAAAAATTGAAAAGCGTCGTGGCATACGTTGTAATTTCATTTTGCTGTAGCCGGGTCGTCAAATCTTTCCAAAGTTCGAAAAGGACATAATCGATGCTGTTGTTGTCTTCAACGAAATCTTTATGAAAAAAAGATTCGATATCTTTCAGCAGGTGTGCGGTACTTGCCAGTTCTTCTTCTTGAAATAAAAAATTCTGATCTAGGGGTGCATGAAGGAAATAAACCCGAATCGCATCGGCTTTGTATTCATTTAAAATTCGATCCATGTCAAACAAATTGTGATTGGCCCGATTCATCTTTAAAGCATGTTCGTCAAAAACGTCCCCTACCCACTGCAAATGACGGCAATAAGGCGGCAAGACCACCTGATTTTCTTTTTCTAAGATGGTATGAATCACAAGCGGAAAAAAAAGCGATTCCATGATTTCGCTTTCGGAAATAGCCAAAAACGAAATCCCCTGCCAGTTTGTAAACAACTGGGTTGCCTCATCGGAAAAGATAGAACTGTTGGCGCCGATATCATCGTATAAAAGCGCCAAAAACGGAATCATTCCGGAAGAAAAAATGTGATTGATGCTTCCTTTTAGAGGATTTCCCGGAATCGCGATATCTTCTTTCAAAACCGGCCGAAACGAAGAGGAAAGTTGAAAAGGAAGATGATTTTTAAGTGTATAAAGTTGCTCATTCTCATCTTTTAAAAACGGCAGCAATGCCCCAAAAGCATCACTTGAGGACAAAAGAATCCGATCTTTGGCATAATAGGTTTGAACCGTCGCCATTTCCGCTTCTTGAAACACGTCGATGATTTTCGTTCTTGCTTGTTCGATCGACAATCCGTTTAAAAAATCACTGTTGATTAAAACATTGTTTTCAATCACTTCCATAATCGGCAATCCTTCTTGTTCGGCGATGGTCCGATCGATTGCGCTATAAGCCGGATTACCGAGATGAATCCATTCCCGATATTCCGTACTGATAAAAATCGGGATTTTTTTGCCTGTCAAAGGAGAAATCGCATAATTGCCGCTGAATACGCCGAAAGAGTCTTTTCCCTCATCGGATAAATACGCTTCAACAGCCGGATATTCATCATAAACGATATAAGAAGAAAAATCGGGATAATCCGGATGAAGGCAGATATACGTCACCCCACCCAGCCATTCCGGATGTTTTAAGGTAATTTCCAGCATCAAATGATTGGTTACCGAAAACGGAACCGTCAAACTTTTTTGCGGTTCTAAGATTTGAAACAATTGTTCTTTGGTCGAAGAATCGACTGGTAACTGATTGATTTTAACAATCAAGTCGTCTTTAATCGGATTCAAATCCAAATAAAAAGCCGGAACAACCGTTTGTTCAAAGGAGGGTTTTTGAAAATAAGAATCAAAAATTTTCTTCGTTTTACGATCTTGGAAAACCGTTGTATTTTCGTAGCGGATATACCCACGTTCATAAAGTTCGATAAAGGCCAACTGCAAGGAAGAAAGATAGGAATCATGACGCAAATTAATTTCTTTTTGTTCGTCGATGCTGATTCCCAGTTCATAAATCTGACGCTGAAATAATCGGGCAAGATCATCGTTGATTGTATTGCTGTGCTTTTTATTTTCCATAAAAGCCGAAAGTCCAAGCGAATCGTAACCGATCGGAAACAAAACATTATACCCGGCCATTCGTCGGTACTTAGAAAGTACGTCGATTGCAATCAAAGACCGAATCTGTGCATCCTGAAAACCGTACTGATTGGTTTTCGGAAACGGCGCAAACAAATAGAATTTCGGTTTAATTCTATCTTGTTCCATTTCAAAATTCTTGCTTTTTTTCCATCTTGTAATCCAGTACTGTGTATCTTTAATCACGTCTTTTCCCTCCTTTCCGCCTAAAAGAAAAAGCTGCGTGGCAGCTTCCGTTCTTATTGTTTTAACGTTTCAATATATTTTACCAAATCACCGACGGTTTGAATCGAATCTGCCTGATCGTCTGCAATCTGAACATCAAATTCATCTTCAATATCCATAATGATTTCAACCGCGTCCAAACTATCGGCGCCCAAATCATTTTTAAGCGATGCCTCTGGTGTTACTTTTTCAGGATCTACTTTTAATTCTTTCACGATGATTTCTTTGATCTGATCAAAAACTGTCATACTCTTTATAACCTCCTCATTTTGTCTTATTATAACAAAAAACAAAATCAATGTAAAGGAAAGCCGACGTTTTTCACATCGGCTTTCTTAAAAATTATAAAATTGCAACTTCCGTATCTTTATCAAAAAGATGACAATGATTCATATCAAAAGCCAACCGGACCATACTTCCTTTTTCCAAATCGTTGCGAGCAGGAACCGAAGCAATGATCGAATCATCCCCTACACTCGCATAAATGTTGGTTTCCGCACCGAGTAATTCGGCGATATCGACTTGTACTTCCACCGTTGAATCTTTATACGTTTCCAAAACGATTTCATCGTCGTGAATATCTTCCGGACGGATTCCCAAAATGACCGGTTTACCGACATAATCTTTTTCAACAACCGTCTTCATTTTGCCTTCTGGAATCATGACACTTTGGTTTCCTTTTAAGGAAGTGAATTTACCGCTTTTATCAATGGTACCGGAAATAAAGTTCATCGGCGGCGTTCCGATAAATCCACCGACAAAGACGTTTGCCGGATGTTCGTAAATCTCTTCCGGTGTTCCGACTTGTTGAATTCGACCGTCTCGCATGACAACGATTCTAGAAGCCATGGTCATCGCCTCAATTTGGTCGTGCGTTACGTAAATGGTCGTTGAACCGAGCCGTTTATGCAGTTTCGTCAACTCACCGCGCATGGTTACACGAAGTTTGGCATCCAAATTGGAAAGCGGTTCGTCCATCAAGAATACTTTGGCGTTTCGAACAATTGCCCGTCCCAACGCAACACGTTGGTTCTGACCACCGGAAAGTTGACGAGGATAACGATCCAAATACTTTTCCAGACCTAAAATTTTAGCTGCTTCCGCCACTCTTCGATCGATTTCTTCTCTCGGTAAGTGACGAAGTTGTAAACCGAAAGCCATATTGTTGTAAACCGTCATATGCGGATAAAGGGCATAACTTTGGAATACCATCGCGATTCCACGGTCTTTCGGATTGACATTGTTCATCAATTCGCCGTCGATGTATAATTCTCCCTGAGAAATATCTTCCAACCCGGCAATCATTCGTAAAGTCGTGGATTTACCGCAACCAGACGGACCGACGAAAACGATGAATTCTTTATCTTTGATGTTCAGGTTAAAATCGAAAACCGCTTGAACACCGTTCGGATAAATCTTGTTAATATTTACTAAATCTAATGTAGCCATTGCTATCCTCCTGTTTATCTTTGATTTTATTTTAAAACAAAAAACGGTTTCATGCTATGTGCAAATTGCACAAGAATCACAAAAGACGATAAAGAAGCATACAATCCGTAAACGTTCTTAAATCAAAATCTTTCAATTGCTTGAGGCGGTCTAATTTATAAAGAAGCGTATTGCGATGCATATAAAGTTTTCCGGCCGCCTTTGAAACATTCAAATCGGCTTGCCCCATTGCCTTGATGACGGTTGCATCAATGCCGCTTCCTTCCAAAATAAACGTCAAAAACGGTGTCGGATTCAAAACAGACGGAATGGCCGAAAGAAGGCTTTTCAGTTGAAATTTTCCGTAACTCTGCTTTAAAAAATAAGGTAAAATCAACTCTTTTTCCACCGAGTTTTTTTCAAAAGGATACGTTTGATAAAGACAGATCGTCGTATTCAAATCTTCTTCTAGCGATTGAAAGGCCGCTTCTATTTGCGAAAAAGAAAACGGGGTATGTAAAATTTCCATATATTCTTTTTGTTCGAAAATCTCGATGTTCGAACCGACCAGCATGCGGAAAACATCGACGATGAACGGCTTACTGTCTTCTTTTGCTTGAAAGATCGTCCATTGTTTCATCATACCCTACTCCTACAATACTTTATAATCATCCGCTGATTCTTCTTGATTTAAAACGCTATTGACATCGGCATCGATAAAATCTCTTTTCTTTTCCTGCTGATCGGAAAAGTAATGAAATGGATAAGGGGGCGTCGATCGAAGCGAAATCAAGCGTGTTCTAGCGATATAATCGGAAATGGAACGGTTTGTGTAAAAGACGAAAAAAGCCAAAAACAAAAGCGGAACGATCAAAAACGCAAAAAACAAACCAAGCAAAACGTAACCGGAAATTTCCCGTAAACACAGTCGTAAAAAGCCGACTTTTTTTTCTTGTACGGAAACCACACGAAGCCCAAAACAACCCCGTCCCAACGTTTGTTTTTCCCAAAAACAAGGTAAAACACATAAATAAAGAACGATAAGAGGAAGCATGACGGCGCTGATCCATCCGAATTGCAGCAGTATTAAAATCAAAACTTGATGATAAATGGTTTTATCCAAAGTATGATCGTATAAATGATCGCCGATGATCGCTATTTTTTCAGTTAAAAGGTTGGCTAGGTCATACCCTACCAGCGGATAAACAAGCCAGCTCAGCAAAAGATTGGCAAACAACCATAACAAAAAATAATCGATTAAAAAAGCCGCAAACCGTCTCAATACCGACGCATCCGGATATTTCATGCCGACATCACCTCTTAAAGTAGTATCATTATACCAAAAATCAGAACCGAAAGCAATAAAAAGGCTTTTGCAGCCGGTACACATTTCCCGATGCAAAAGCCTGTTATTTTTGAATTTCACTGTTTTTTAAAAAATTCTTTTTTTCCGGTTTGTTTCGTTTCTTTCGCAAACAAAGCAACAACGAATCGGCAAATACTTGTTTAAAATCAGCAAACAAATAAATGGAAAGAGCACCCGGTGTGGTATTGATTTCATTGATGAGGATTTGATCATCCAACAAGAAAAAATCAATTCGGATGATCCCGCTGCACCCGAGACTATCGTAAACTTTTCTGGCAAGAGCGCAAAATTCCGGATACAATGCATCGTCGATCAAGGATTGGTGCATTTGTTTAAAGGCATCCGTATATTTATTTTCAAAGGTAAAAATCGCATCTTTTTTGGCAATTTTTTCTAAATTGGAGTACGTTGTTTCATTCAAAGCCAAATTGTATTCTTCGATGTGATCGTAAAACGGCTGAACCAACAGTTTTTTACCGTACTCAAAAGAGCGAATCAACTGTTCCTGCTGCTCTTCTTTCGTACGACAAACGGAAATGCCGATAGACGAACCGCCGCAAACCGGTTTTAAAATACAGGGAAAATAAGGAAGTTCTTTATTATCCAAATAATCCTCATACGTATAAACCGTACTTTCGATGACCGGAAGATCGTGTCCTTTCAAGAAATAATACGTGTCTGCTTTATCCATTGCCAAAGCGGAGGCAAACAAATCCGAGCCCAAATATGGAATTTCATAAAATCGGCACAGCGCCGCCGCCAATCCGTCTTCCCCGTTTTCACCATGCATGCAGCCGACCACCGCATCCAAGCGAAATTGTTTAATACCGCCTTTTTTAAACATCGTTTTCTTTAATTTTTTAAGTTTTTCTTTTTTGAAATCAGCCAATTTGACCGCATCGGCCAAATAAAGTTTTTGAGATGTCGAAAGATAAAGCATATGGATTTCATAGGTTTCTTTCAATTTTTTTTGGACTTGATAAGCGCTGATAATGGAAATATCATGTTCGTAGGAAGCCCCGCCGAATAAAATACCGATTTTCAAATCGTCCACCCCACTCTGTATAAATCCGGTAAATCATTTTCAATCAACAAAGTTGTCAGATCCTTGGTTTTGATCATCGTCTGATACAACCGATATCCCTCCTTAAAATTTCGAACGACATACACCTCAAGCGCATATTCTTTTAACCGTTGATAAAACACTCTTGTATTGGCATAACCGACTAAAATCACAATATCGCACGCGTTGACGATATCTTCTATCAACTGTTCGGAAAGAATGCGAACATATTTTCCCAATTCAACCATCCCCGGTGTCAATAAAATATGCGTTCCCGGCGATTCTTTTAAAATATAGAGGGCTTCTTTGAAGCCTTTTAAATTGCTGTTAAACGAATCATCTAAAACCAGTTGCCGATGGTATTGTTTCCTTTCCAAACGATTTTTTTCTACATGAAAACCGTATGCGGCTCGAACAATTTTAAGAAGATCCAACCCACAGTGATGACAATAAGCCAATACACCTGTTAAATTCAGCAATTGATGTTTGCCCACCAATCGAACGACAACCGTTGCCAATTTTTCTTCAAGATAGTAAAAATCAAATTTGGAAACCGAACCGATTTCAATATTTCTGGCTTGGTAATCACCGTAATCAAATCCATAAGTAACCAACGTGCATTTATTTTGAAAACGATAATTGCGAATCTCTTCACATTCGTAATTCAAAACCGCAATCCCGTCATCCCCTAACCGTTCCGGCAAAATCATTTTTTCCCGTATCACTTCTTCTATCGTTTTAAACCCGTCTAAATGCATGTAGCCGATGGCTGTAACAAACGCAACGTCCGCCGGGAAGGTCCGACATAAATAAGCGATATCGTTTTTTTTGCTGGCTCCGTATTCCAAAATGACGGTTTGATAAGCATCTAGCGGCGTTTCATTGATGAATTTGGAAATTCCAAGCGGGGTATTGTAACTTTTTTGAGTCGATGCAACCGTATCAAAACAAGACAGCGCCTGATGAAGTAAAAACTTCGTTGATGTTTTTCCAAATGAGCCGGTGATCGCAATCCGCTTTCCGGAAAAGCGACTGTATTTTTCTTCGGATGTTCGAATGTAGGGACGATTGCACATATAGGAGATCCCTTTTTCCAACAACAACACCGGAAAAACAGCGTATTCCGAAAACAACAAGAACAGCGGTGCGGCAAAAGGAATAAAGAAATATCCGATCAGCACAGCAACCACCAAAACGATCAACCGAGCCATTCGTTTGGTCACTTTTAACGGTTTCCGGCAAAACAAATAAAAGCTACCGCAAAATAACAAATAGATACCGCAAAGCCACCAAACAAACACATCGTCGGAAAAAAAACCAACCGTTACGATAAAAATCGGAAATAAATTGTAATAAAGAAAATTAGACAAAAAATGTTTCGCATACGAACGGAATTGATAATGAGCTTGTTGGTAAATCGTCAAAAACAGATAACTTTTCAAAACCGCAAACAACAAGAGACTATAATCCATCCGAATCCCCCAATAAAAAACTCATCAAAACAATCAAAAAATAATTGGCCCGTTCCAAATAAGGAAAATGTCCGCAGTCTTCCATTTCGATCAAACTGGCACTTGGAATCGTATCGGCGATCGTTTTTCCCATTTGAAGCGGTGTTACCTGATCCAAAGATCCGTAAATCAACAGGGTCGGTGCCTGAATTTTTTTCATTTGTTCTTTTAAGTCGGTATTGACGGCCGTCACCAACATGATTCGTTTGACATTATCCGCATCTCGGTAATCTTTCGAACCCATTTTCAAAGGCAACCCACAGCGCCGCAAGGCTTTATAAACTTTTATTTTAAAGCGTTTGGATATTTTCAGTTTTTGACGGATCCCGGCGGATGAAACCAAAACCAATTTACCAACAGGATATTTGGCCGCATAACAGATTGCGATTCTTCCCCCATAAGAATGGCCCAATACGATCGGTGTGTCGATTTGTTCTTTCAAGCAGAACTGATGAAGAAGATCGGCGATTTCTTCTACTTTCAAAGGGACACCGATCGAACTTTCTCCGAATCCCGGCAAATCAAGGCTGTATACCGTAAAATAATCGCTTAACGTCTTGGAAACATGAACAAAAGTTTTTTTATTGGAACCCCACCCATGCAGTAAAAGAACAGGGGCCCCCGTACCCGTTTTATCATAGGCGATTTCAATATCTTGAATGGTCGTTTTAATAACTATCACCTAACTTAATCTATGCAGGTAAGAACGGGAAAATGCCGAATTTTGTCATAAAAAAATCTCTTCTAAAAAAGAAGAGACTGCTATTAATAATAATATTCTTTGGATTCTTCGCGTATCATTTTTTCGAGAATCTCGATTTTTCGCTGTAATTCCGTACTATGCATTTTTTTAACTTGCATTTTCAATAATTTGATAATATAGTCATCCACAATTTTTTGGACATTTAAACTGGAGTAACGGACAAGTAACTCCAAAAACTTTTTCTGCAACGCTTTTCGCTGGATTAATTTTTCTTTATTGGTTCGGCATTCCGTGGGCGGAATGATGATATTATGGTAGCCTTCTTTTTCAAGACTGGCAACCAACTCCCTTATTTTCACGTCGCCCAATCCTTTAATTTGCTTTAACTCCTCGTAATTCAAATGAATAAGGCTTTCTTTATCAATGGACCGTCGAATCAATGTCGAAAGGGTCCGATTGGAACAATCGAAATCGAGATAACCGAGTTTTTCTTTCTTTTCGTCAAAATAATTGTTTTCATTCATCATCATGTACTCCGCTCATTTTGTACAGATCATTTTAAAACGAAATGAAGAAAAAAGCAAATAAAATCCAAATAAAAATTTAAGCGTTTTTCTTATTTTTTAGATAAAATATCTAAAAACAATCAAGTTTTTATGTTGTAAATGGATTTTATGATCGATTTAATATTTATTTCAATCAACTTCCATGAAATAAGAAGGATCAAAGAAAAAAACCATTCGTTTTCGACAAATGGTTTCTTCTGTTTAACCGATTGAATCCGTCATTTCCAATTTGATCAGACGATTCAGTTCAACGGCATATTCCATTGGCAATTCTTTGGAAAAAGGCTCAATAAAGCCCATCACGATCATTTCCGTCGCTTCTTGTTCCGTCAGTCCCCGACTCATCAGGTAAAACAACTGTTCTTCATTGACTTTCGAAACAGTGGCCTCATGTTCGATATACATATCTCCGTTTTGACCGATGTTGGTCGGAATCGTATCGGAGGTGGAAATAGGATCTAAAATCAATGTGTCGCATTCAATATGCGCACGGGCTCCTTTGGCAGCCGATCCGCAGGAAACCGTTCCCCGATAATTGACTTTTCCGCCACCGCGACAAATCGATTTGGAAATAACGGTAGAGGAAGATTCTTCTCCTATATGAATCATTTTGGCTCCTGTATCTTGCAGTTGATTGGATGAGGCAAAAGCAATCGAAACGGTTGTTCCTTTGCTTTTTCGCCCTTTCAAAATACAAGCCGGGTATTTCATATTTAGACCGGCACCGACATTGCCGTCGATCCATTCCATGTGTCCTTCATCATCCACTAATGCCCGCTTGGTTACCAAATTGACAATATTATTCGACCAGTTTTGAATGGTTGAATAACGGCAATGCGCCCGTTTACCGACAAATATTTCCACAACTGCGGCATGAAGACTGTCTTTCGAATACTGCGGCGCCGTACAGCCTTCCACATAATGAATATCCGCATCATCATCGACAATAATAAGAGTTCGCTCGAATTGCCCCATTCGTTCGGAATTGATTCTGAAATAAGACTGAACCGGTTTTTTCAGTTTTACCCCTTTCGGAACGTATATGAACGATCCACCACTCCATACGGCGGAATTCAACGCCGCATATTTGTTATCCGTAAACGGAACCAACGTTCCGAAATAACGGCGCATCAAATCGGCATGTTCGCGAAGGGCCGTATCCGTATCGCAGAAAATAACCCCCAAATCATCCAGTTCCTTTAAATTGTTGTGATAAACGACTTCGGATTCAAACTGAGTCGACGATCCCGCCAGATATTTGGCTTCCGCTTCCGGAATCCCCAGTTTATCAAACGTTTCTTTGATTTTTTCCGGAACATCCTCCCAATTGTTTTCCGTTTTCTCGGTTGATTTAATATAATACGTATAAGCGTTAAAATCGATTTCCGACAAATCGGGTCCCCAAAGAGGATTGTTCAGTTTCGTAAAGGATTCGTAGGCTTTCAGCCGGAATTCTTTCATCCATAACGGTTCTTTTTTGGCATCGGAAATAAAAGCGACAACCGCTTCGGACAATCCCTTTCCGGAAGTTAAAACCGCTTCTGCATCCGTTTTAAACCCATACTTGTAATCACCTACGATGGCATTTAAATCCTGATTGTTCTTACTCATGGTCTTTTTCCTCGTCCATTGCTTTTTCAATGCATTTCCAAGCAAGTGTCGCGCATTTGATACGAGCCGGAAAATCACGAACACCGGCATAAGCAATCGCTTCGCCCAATTCTACCTCGTCTTCAACTTCCTCGCCCTTGACCATCTTATAAAATTGTTGAATCAGATGCTCCGCCTCTTCTTTGGTTTTTCCTTTTAACAGTTCGCTCATCACCGAAGCCGACGAAAGACAAATCGAACATCCTTTTCCTTCCTGGCGGACATCTTGGACGATCCCGTCTTTGATCCATACCTCCACACGCATATCATCCCCGCACGAAGGATTGGTCAAATGGACCAAATGATAAGGATCCGTCTTTTTCAATCCTTTATTTTTAGGATTTTTATAGTGATCCATAATAACAGCCCGGTACAATGTATTTAAGTCCATATTCTACCTCGTTTTCTAAAAAATTACTCCCCTGTAAAAAACAAACTGGCTTCCCTGACACTTTGAATAAACCGTGTAACATCTTCTTCGGTATTGTAAAAGTAAAACGATGCCCGAATGGTTCCCATCGTTTGAAGCCATTTGGTAATCAACTGAGCACAATGATGTCCCGCTCGGATACAAACGTCGTTTTTATCAAAGACAGAAGCCGCATCATGCGGATGAACACCGTTGATATTAAAGGCGAGAATCCCCGTTTCACAAGACGGATTGTAAATGATGACATTGGGAATCTGTTTTAATTGTTCCAATGCCCGTTCTTTCAGCATATGCTCGTATTTGGCGATTTCATCCAGTCCGATTGAGGAAAGATAATCGCAGGCGGCACCCAATCCAATGGCTTCGGCAATCATCGGCGTCCCGGTTTCAAACCGGTAAGGAATATCCTTAAACGTCATCTGATATCGATCGACCTCATCGGCCATATCGCCCCCGAATTCAACAGGCGGCATGGCGGATAATAAATCTTTTTTACCGTATAATACGCCGATTCCGGTCGGGCCGCATAATTTATGGCCGGAAAAAGAAAGAAAATCACAATCCAATTCCCGAACATCGATCTTCATATGCGGAGCTGCTTGAGCGGCATCGACGCTGACGACGGCTTTTTGTTCATGAGCCAAACGAATGATTTCTTTAAGCGGTGTAACATACCCCATTACATTGGAAACATAAGTTATGGCGACCACTTTGGTTTTGGCAGATAACACTTTCGAAAAAGCCTCTACTGTGATTCTTCCTTCTTTATCCAGTGGCACATAAATCAATTTCGCACCTTTTTTTTGAGCCACATGAAGCCACGGCATATGTGAGGAATGGTGTTCCAACTCGGTTGTAATAATCTCATCCCCGGCTTCAATAAAATTCATTCCGTAACTTTCCGCAACCAAATTGAGTGCTTGCGAGGCGCCCCTCGTAAATACGATCTCTTCAAAATCGGCACCGATAAAATCGGCAATTTTACTTCTGGCTTCTTCATAGGCTTCCGTTGCCTCATAGGAAAGTTTATAAACACCGCGATGGACATTGACTCCCAACTGGCGGTAATACCGGTCCACTGTTTCAATAACGACATCCGGTTTTAAAGCGGAAGCGGCATTGTCCAAATAAGAAAGCGACGGATGATCCCTCAAAAGCGGAAAATCATTTCTTAATTTGCAAATATTGAGCATTCGTTTATCACTCCTGTATGATTTTTCGAAGGTCATCGGCGATCTTCTGTTTCAATGTTTCATCTTGAATCATGCGGATAAAAGGGGCAATAATTCCTTCTAAAATCAATAAAAAAGCCTCTGTTTTCTTTAATCCTCTGCTCATTAGATAAAACAGACTTTCATCCGACATTTTACCGATGGCAGCCCCGTGATTGGCAACCACATCGTATTCGTCGATTAAAAGAATCGGACAAGATGTTATTTTCGAATCATCATCCATTACGATTCCTTTTGAAGATTGACGACAAACCGAATGCGCCATTCCTTTGGTTATTTTTCCTACGGTATCCAGCAAAAGAACAGCCCCTTTTAAAGCAACGGCATGATTGGATATGTTAGAAGTCGTGTTTGGCGCATCGTGAATGATTTTTTGATGAAAGGTTTGTTTGAAAAGACTGACGGCAAGCAAATCAACCGAAGCCGTCGCATTCGGATCCAACAGATGAATTTCCAAGGTTTCTTCCGTTTTTTCCGTTGCGATCTGCAGAACTTCAACCGTTCCGCTGCAGGCGATCGTTCTAAAACCGTTCGACCCGCACAAAAGCTGATAGTTCAAGACAGCATCTTTTTCAACTGTGATGGAATAGATGCCATCCAAACAGCAATCGACGATTTTCACATGAGCCCCGCTTTTAATTGTAATGTCGCAAGCTTCTTCTAAGTAAAGCACCTCTTCGATCGTCTGATGACAAACCAAATGATGATCCTCAAAGCTAAGACCCGACACCTCAAGGATCGTTTTATGATTGACCGACAACATTATTTTTTACCGCTATGGGCACAAGAGCCGAGTAACACGTGGGTCTTTTCTTCCTTTTCGGGAACAATATCAATGCCAAGCTCTTCTTTCACCCAATCATATCCTTGTCGATCGATTTTGGAAATCAACTCCGGACCACCCGTCAAAACGATTTTTCCATTGATCATAATATGCACGTAATTCGGTTTGATGTAGTCCAAAAGCCGTTGATAGTGCGTAATTAAAAGACAGCCGAAATTTTCATTGATCATCGACTGAACATTTTCTCCCACAATCCGAAGGGCATCCACATCCAAACCGGAATCAATCTCATCCAAAATCGCGAATTTCGGTTTCAACAACTTCATTTGCAAAATCTCATTGCGTTTCTTTTCGCCGCCCGAAAACCCTTCGTTCAAATACCGATGAGCCAAATCTTCCGGCATTTTCAATTCCGAACAGGCTTTTTCAAAACTGCGGATAAACGAAAAAAGCGGAACATCTTTTTGAGATACGGCTTTCATCGCACTGCGGATAAAATCGCTGTTGGTTACGCCGCTGACTTCAGCCGGATATTGGTAAGCCAAAAAAATCCCTTTGCGGGCCCGTTCATCTACCGCAAGCGGTAAAATACTTTCATCGTTCAGGCTAATATCACCATCGGTAACTTCGTATTTGGGTTGTCCCATGATAACGGATGAAAGCGTGGATTTACCGGTTCCGTTCGGTCCCATGATCGCATGAACTTCACCGGTGCGAATCGTTAAATCGACGCCTTTTAAAATCTCTTTTTCCTCTATTTTGGCATGCAAATTGCTAATTTTCAAGATATCACTCAACATCATCACTCCACTTCATAAATCGCACTAGTTATTATACCACAACTTGTTTTACTTTACTACAATTTAAAACATGAAAACCCTTTAGTAATCCGAAAAAAAATCACCTTTCGGGTGATTTCTTTTTTTTATCGAATGACAAAGTTAACCAATTTTCTCGCAACCACAATCGTCTTTAGGAGCGTATGTCCGGATAAAAACGACTGAATTTTGTCGCTTTTTAAAGCTTGATCGATTACAGTTTCTTCACTCGCATCCACAGGCACTTCCATTTTATCACGCAATTTCCCGTTGACTTGCACAACCATCAATACCGTTTCCGATACCAATTTCGACTCATCGTAAAGCGGCCAAGCTGAATAGGCGATCGTTTCTTTATGGCCTAAAACAGCCCACAATTCTTCTCCCAAATGCGGACATACCGGAGAAAGAAGTTGAACAAATCCTTCTATATACGGTCGATACACCTTCCCTGCTTTATAGGCTTCGTTCAAAAAGACCATCAACTGGGCGATCGCCGTATTAAAGCGCAAATGATCGTAATCATTGGATACTTTTTTGACGGTTTGGTGATAGATTCGATCGAGCGTTCCATCGTTTTCATCAACCCATTTGGACGTATATTCTTCACTGTTATAATAGCGCCAAACCCGATCCAAAAATTTTCTTGCTCCTTCCAACCCGTTGCTGCTCCAGGGTAAAGAGGCTTCCAAAGGTCCCATAAACATTTCATAAAGACGCAACGTATCCGCCCCGTATTGGTTGACCACATCATCGGGATTCACGACATTTCCTCTTGATTTGGACATTTTCTCATTGTTTTCCCCTAAAATCATTCCCTGGTGGAACAGTTTTTGAAACGGTTCCGGATAAGGAACCAAGCCTTTATCGTATAAGTAATGATTCCAAAACCGAGAATAAAGCAGATGTCCAACGGCATGTTCGGATCCTCCCACATATAAATCGACCGGCATCCAATGCTTCAGCAACTGATAATCGGCAAAAATCGTTTCGTTTTTTGGATCGATATACCGTAAATAATACCAACTGGAAGCAGCAGAACCCGGCATGGTATTGGTTTCTCTTTTTCCTTTTTTTCCGTGATAGGTCGTATGGACCCAATCCGGTGCGTTTTCAAGCGGAGAAGTACCGTTTTTGGGTTTATAATCGGTTAATTCCGGCAAAACCAGCGGCAAATCGGCATCATCCAGCACTTCGTCATGATCGTCAAAATGGACGATCGGAATCGGTTCTCCCCAGTACCGTTGACGGGCGAAAATCCATTCTCTTAAGCGATAACTGATTTTTTTCTTTCCGATTTGATGTTCTTCCAAATAAGAAATCATCTTTTCAATGGCCGTTTCTTTATCCAAGCCGTCTAAAAAAGACGAATGAATATGAAGCCCGTCCCCTTCATAGGCCGCTTGGGTAATGTCCCCTCCGGCTAAAACCGGGATAATATCCAAACCGTATTTTTTGGCAAAAGCATAATCCCTTGCATCATGAGCCGGAACGGCCATAATCGCACCGGTGCCGTATGTCAACAAGACGTAATCGGAAATCCAAATCGGAATCTTACATCCGGTAATGGGATGAATGGCATAACTACCGGTAAAAACACCCGTTTTTTCTTTATTCAATTCCGTTCGTTCCAAATCGCTTTTTAAAGCACAGGCTTTTTGATACATCTCCACTTGCGGACGTTGTTCAGAAGAGGTAATCGTCCGTACCAGCGGATGTTCCGGTGCCAACACGCAATAAGTCGCCCCAAACAGCGTATCGCAACGCGTTGTGAATACGACAAAAGCCTCTTTCGTTTGATCGACTTGGAAGCGAATTTCAGCCCCCACGGACTTTCCGATCCAGTTGCGCTGCATCTCTTTGGTCGATTCCGGCCAGTCCAGTGAATCAAGTCCGCGTAGCAGTTCTTCGGCATAAGATGGAATATCCATGACCCATTGTTTCATATTTTTACGAACCACCGGATAACCGCCCCGTTCGCTTTTTCCGTCGACCACTTCATCATTGGCAAGAACCGTTCCCAATTCTTCACACCAGTTAACGGGCATCAATACCTGTTTGGCCAGTCCGTCCTGGTAAAGGCGTTTGAAAATCCACTGCGTCCAACGATAATAATTCGGATCACACGTCGTAATTTCTTTCGACCAATCAAACGAAAAACCCAACATTTTCAACTGGCGAGTAAAATTCGCAATGTTTTTCTTCGTAAATTCTTCGGGATGGTGCCCTGTATTGATCGCAAACTGTTCCGCAGGCAACCCAAACGCATCCCACCCCATCGGATGTAAAACATTGTACCCTTCCATCCGTTTTTTCCGGCAAACAATATCCGTTGCCGTATATCCTTCGGGATGACCGACATGAAGTCCTTGTCCGGATGGATAAGGAAACATATCCAGCGCATAGAATTTCGGTTTGGAAAAATCGTAAATATCCGTTTTAAAGGTTTGATTTTCTTCCCAATACGCTTGCCATTTTTGTTCTATTTTCAAAGCATTGTACTCTTTCATATCCTTTTCTCCTAATTACTTTCTAACCATCATTTTCGGTCCTTTATCGCTTTTTTTACTGCGAAATAATGCGATGATTTTAAAGACAATCATCGGAACGGCGAAAACCAACAAGACACACCCGTACCACAAATAGATCCAATAACTGAAGTTAAATTCGATATGGTAAAACAAATACCACAGTAAACAACCGCCCAAAACAGTGATAACCATACACAATGGGGCAAAAGGCGGGGAATCGTAGGTGAAAATTTTCGCTTCTTTAATCAATAAAATAACCAAATATAGAATCGGATGTCCCAGTAAAACCACACATAAAACCGTTATAAACAGCGTCGGTGAAGCAAATCCGTATAAAAATCCGATCAAGGGAATAAGGCACAGCATCAAACCAAGCAAAATCCCGTAAATGATATTGAGTTTTTTCAGCACAACTGTCCTTCCCTTCTTTTTTTATTTTATCTTTATTATAACATAGTTTAAAATGAATTCAATTTTGTTTTTCACAAAAAAAATATCTGCCTAGAAAGACAGATACTTTTCAATGCGTCTTAAAATCCGAAAAATTCTTTTGCGTTATTGTAACAAATATCTTCGACGATTTGTCCCAACGTATCCAATTCCGAAACCGGATATTGACCGCTTTCAACCAATCGACCGAGCAATTGACACAGCAACCGGCGGTAATATTCGTGACGCGGATAAGCTAGGAAACTTCTAGAATCGGTCAACATACCCACCGACTGAGCAATCAAACCGACTTGCATCATCGTTTCCATATTCTGTTTCATACCATCCAACTGATCCAAGAACCACCAAGCCGTTCCGACTTGTACTCTTCCTTTGATACCGGCTTTTTGGAAACAACCCGCCAAAACGGTCAAAGCATAATTATCACGCGGATTCAAACAGTACAAAATCGTTTTCGGCAATTGGTCGGTTTCATCCAGTGCACCGAGTAAAGCCGATAATTTTTCCATATAAACGGCATCTTCGATCGCATCGAATCCGGTATCCGGACCGATTTGTTTGAGCATCGATTTCGAATTGTTCCGCAAAGCACCGATATGGTATTGTTGAACCCATCCGTATTTATGATATTCCCTTCCCAAGAAAACAAGCATGTATCCTTTGTACATATCTTCTTCTTCACGGGAGATCGGTTCATGTTTCATTCCTTTTAAGAAGACTTCATTGGCTTGTTCGTAAGTTGCTTTTCGATAACAAACGACGTCTAAAGCATGATCGGACAGTTTGGATCCCATCGAATCGAAGAAAGCGATCCGCTGTTTTAACGCCTCACACAAATCATTTAACGATTGAATCGGAAAACCAACAACGCTTTCTAGTTGATGAACCCAATCTTCAAACCAAGATAATTCGACATTGATCGCTTTATCGGGACGGAATGCCGGGCGCACCTTGGTTTTCAACGTCTTATCTTCATTCATCTTTTGATGCCACTTTAGCGAGTCAACCGGGTCATCGGTTGTACAAACCGTCTTTACATTGAACTTGTACATCATTTCTCTGGCGGTCAGCGTTTCCAATTTACGATTGGCTTCCTTCCAAATTTTTTCGGCATTTTTCGGGGTGATAATATCGTAAATATCAAAATAACGCTGCATTTCCAAATGCGACCAATGATAAAGCGGATTGCCGACAAAATACGGCATCGACTCTACGAACTGATAATATTTTTGATAATCATCATAAGGGCCGGAAATCGAATCTTCTTCATATCCTCTGGCTCTTAAACTTCTCCATTTGTAATGATCGCCATAACGGTCGCCCGCACCCAACCATACTTCCGTCAAATTTTTGAATTTTTTATTTTCGTAAATTTCTTTCGGTTGAAGATGACAGTGGTAATCGATAATCGGCATGCCTTCTGCATGTTCGTGATACAATTTTTTCGCCGTTTCGGTATCCAGCAAAAAATCTTTATCCATAAATTTTTCCATTTTATTTAAACTCCTTTGTTATCTATTAAAGCACAACTCCGTCTTTGAAAATCGAAATTTCCCGGAAATTGTTTATCTCGTTTTTGGTTTTTTTCTTACCGGAGGCAATATCGCAAATCAAATCGATAAAATGATTCAGCAATTCATCCATATCCATTTTATCAACCAAATCACCGGCATTAAAATCGATCCAATTGCTTTTATGGGTTGCCAAAGCCGTGTTGGTGGCAATTTTTACCGTCGGCACGAATCCGCCGAACGGTGTTCCGCGACCAGTTGTAAAAAGTACCATCTGACAGCCGGAACAACCAAGTGTCGTCGTCGCCACCAAATCATTACCGGGCGTACAAAGCAGATTCAGTCCGTTGGTTTTAATTCGTTCCCCCATCTTTAATACATCCTGAACAACGGCTGCTCCCGCTTTTTGCGTACAACCGAGTGATTTATCCTCTAACGTCGTGATTCCGCCTTTTTTATTTCCCGGAGAAGGATTGTCGTAAATAACCTGGTTGTGATTTTTAAAATATCGCTTGAAATCATTGATGAGCGTAACGATTTTTTCGAAAGTCGCTTCGTCTTTAGCACGAGCCATCAACAGTTTTTCCGCACCGAACATCTCCGGTACTTCCCCTAAAACCGTGGTTGCGCCGTTGACCGATAAAAAGTCCGAAAAACGTCCCAGTAGCGGATTGGCCGTGATACCCGATAATCCGTCGGAACCGCCGCATTTCAAACCGATCCGAAGAACCGAAAGCGGCTTTGTAACTCTTTGATCGTGCCTCATCTGATCGTAGAGTTCTTTTAAAAGGCGAACGCCTTCTTCCACTTCGTCTTCGACTTCCTGAGCAATCAAAAAGCGCGTGCGATTTTGATCGTAATCGCCCAAAGTTTCTTTAAAAGTAGATACCAGATTTTCTTCACAACCCAAGCCCAAAACCAGTACACCGCCGGCATTGGGGTGTTTGACCATATCCTGTAAAAGCAGTCTGGTCAGTTCCAAATCCGACCCCATCTGGCTGCAACCAAACGGATGCTGGAACGTATAAATTCCATCTATTTCGGTCGTATCGTAACGGCTTTTAAACGTTTCGATCATATCGTTGGCCATTCCGGAAACACAGCCGACCGTTTGAATGATCCAAAGTTCGTTGCGAATTCCGTATTCTTTGGTCGACCGTTCATACACCTCTACCGTCTTATTGCTGATATCCCCCAAAACGGTCGGGAAATTCGGTTCGTAGGTATAAGTAATCACATCATCTAAATTGGTCGCCACATTGTGCGTATGAACATGGGCACCGGCGGCAATCGATTCGGTGGCATGACCGATCGGTGAACCGTATTTGATGATGTCTTCTCCTTTTTTGATTGCTTTTAAGGCTACTTTATGTGCCTGAGGGATGTCCTCAAGCAGCGTAATGCCTTCGATCTGTTCTCCTTTTTGAAACGGTCTTAACACAACTGCCACATTATCTAGTGGATTAATAATGATATAATCCTTCATATGTTTCTCCTTAATGTTTTGTTTATTTCACCATTTTGGCCAGTGCTTCGCGCATTGAAGTCGTTGTCATTTCATATAAACAATCACTGACATAATCTTCCACACCGGCAAAAAGCGTCAAATCCGTTTCCCAGTGCGATTTTAACGACAAAACATGATGTACGATTCGCCGACAAGAATCTTTCGTGCCGTCAAAATCGCCCCATAATTGTCCAAACATTTCCAATGCCCAAGGATCATCGGCCAATTTGATATCTTCTTGTTGCCGTTTGCCGCGATAGAATAAAATGAGCGCCGCCAAACTGAACAATGCATGGTCCGGGAAATGATTCAATTGTTCTAAATTCTGTAAAACCGTCGGAAGAATTCTTGTTTTGTATTTTGTAACCGAGTTAAGCGCAATGGACATCAGTTCATGACGGACAAACGGATTGCCGTAACGTTCCAAAACGCTGTATGCATACGAATCCATCTGTTCTTTTGGAATATCGATCGTCGGAACAACTTCATGAAAAATAAAATCCAAAACGAATTTATTGAGTTGCTGATCTTCGATCGTTTCTCTTACCGTATCGATACCGCACAAATAAGAAACCGGTACCAAACAAGTATGAGAACCGTTCAGAATTTTTACCTTTCTTTCTTTATACGGTTTGATCGAATCAACAAACAACACATTCAAACCGGCTTGTTTGGTCGGAAGTTTTTGTTCCAAAGAACGTACTGTCTTTCCGTCGATAACCCATAAATGGAACACTTCGCCGACAACCAAGTTTTGATCTTGGTACCCCAACTGTTGCCATAATTCCTTATCTTCGTTTCTCGGATAGCCCGGAACGATTCGGTCTACCAACGTATTGTAGTAACGGTTGGCTTCCTCCACCCAGGAAATAAACGCCGGATCCATTTGAAGATGACAAGCCAGTTTGACCAAGGTTTCTTTTAAAGTATCACCGTTATGATCGATCAGTTCACAAGGAATAATTTCCAGCCCCTTGCTCAAATCACCGTGAAAATAATCGTAACGAGCCTTTAAAAACGCCAACAATTTTCCCGGAAAACTTTTCGGTGTTACGGAAAAATCCGTATCGGTCGGATCAAAAGCGATTCCGGCTTCCGTCGTATTGGAAACGATGTATTCCAAATCCGTGCTTTTCGCATAATCCAAATACTTGTCGTATTGTTCGAACGGATTGATAAAATCTTCCAAACAATCGATGACTTGGTGTGTTTTAACGGTCTTTCCGTCTTGAATTCCTTGTAAATAAAGCGTGTAAAGACCGTCGTTTTCCGCCAATTCTTTCACACGACCGAATGGCATCGGCTGAACAACCACCACGCCGGCATTGAAATTGGCCTTTTTGTTCATCGCATCGATGATCCAATCGACAAATGCCCGAAGAAAATTTCCCTCACCGAATTGCATGATTTTGACGGGGTGTTTTTCTTTTTTTACAATTTTAAGATCGGAA
>ERZ506558.4-NODE-4-length-113334-cov-6.75499_pt1 | contig 113334 bp, 102 predicted proteins | sample MGYA00512397_ERZ506558 | MGnify/ENA metagenome assembly ERZ506558 | reverse complement strand
AGGGATTTATCTAACAAATAAATCCCTAAGTGTAAACTTTATTATTGCAATTTGCTTAAAATAAACGAATTTATCCAAGTTTATGGTCGAGCAAATGGCCGATCAAGTGATTGTTCTTTATATCATCCAATACCACCGGAACAATTTTTTTAAGCAAGCGATCTTCTCCTTTGAACCATACCTCTAGATAATTTTCGGTATGACCGACCAAGTACTCGCCTTTTCTTTGTTCGGCCAGTACCGTCAGCGTCTTATGCAAAAATTGTTGTCGATAGGCGCATTCCAACCGATCGGAAACGGCTAAAAGTGCGGATGCTCTTTTTCGTTTGGCGGCACTGTCGACTTGCGGCATGCTTACGGCCTTGGTTTTTTCTCTCATGGAATACGGAAAGACATGAATTTTACTGAAGCGAATTTCTTCGGCGAAACGGACCGTTTCATTGAATTCGTTTTCGCTTTCGTACGGAAAACCGACAATGATATCGGTTGAAAGAGAGATATCCGGTCGAACCTGACGGATTTGCCGAATCTTTTCTTTAAAAAATGCCGTATCGTATCGGCGCTCCATTTTCTTTAAAATCAAATCACTGCCGGATTGAAGGGGCAGATGCAAATGATCGGCCAATTTAGAAGAAGTTTTCAACAATGCTAAAAAATCATCGTCGATTTCGTTGATTTCAATGGATGAAAGACGCAACCGTTCCAACAACGGAACTTCTTTTAAAATCCGTGCGATCAAAGAAGATAAGTTGGTGGTACGATCTCGATATTTTCCCGTATGGATTCCGGCTAAAACAATTTCTTTAAACCCTTTTTCCGTAATACGCTTCAACTCTTCAATAACTTCATCGGCCGGTTTACAGCGAATCGGGCCTCTGGCATACGGAATAATGCAATACGAACAGAAATTTTCGCATCCGTCTTCGATTTTAACAAACGCTCTGGCATGATCGTAGGTCGTCACTTCCAATTTTTCGTATTCATGATGATTGGCGATATCCAATAGATGAATTTTCTTTTGAATGGACTTATCCAAAAATTTTTCTTCCAACAATTCGATAACTTCTTTTTTATTGCCGGTACCGACTAAAATGTCAATTCCGTCGATGGTCATTGCCTCCGGATTGGTTTGCGCATAACATCCCATCACGCATAAAACAGCTTCCGGATTGAGATGATGCATCCGGCGGATGATTTTTCGACTTTTTGCATCGGCCATATTGGTAACGGAACACGTATTGACAATAAACGCATCACAATCGGCACTCGGTTCTACGATTTCGTATCCTTTGGCAGCCAATTCGTTTTTAAGCGCGTTCGATTCATAAATATTGACTTTACACCCTAATGTTTGAAATCCGATTTTTTTCATTCTTTTAATTCCCATTCATAACTTATTGCCGAAAGAACGTAAAACACCACGGTTTCCGTTCTTAAAATTCGCGGGCCCAACCCGACTTTGATAAATCCCTGTTCTTCTAAATAAGAAAGTTCTCCCGGACTGATTCCGCCTTCCGGACCGACGATAATCGCCACGTTCATATTCGGTTTGATTTGTCGGACCATCTGTTTAAAAGCACTTTTTTCTCCGCTTTTGGCCGCTTCTTCATAACAAACGATTTTAAGATCGTAAGAAGAAAAATCGATTTCTTTTAACCGACAAACTTCATCAATACGCGGAACAATATTTCGAAAAGACTGTTCCGCTGCCTCTTTGGCGATTTTGGAAAACCGTTCTTGTTTGGCCTTTTTTTTCTTTTCTTCCAATTTCACAACCGAATATTGCATCAACACCGGACAAACCGCCCTTACACCCAATTGCGTTCCGTATTTAATGATATTTTCCAGTTTATCCCCTTTGGGGTATCCTTGAAACAAGTGAATGAAAAACGGAAACTCGCGGTTTTCGGTTTTCTCTTCCACAATTTCAAAAGAAACTTCTTTGTCAGTGATCATCGTCAAACGAGCAAGATAACTTCTGCTGTTATAGGCAACCAAAATCAAATCCCCGACTTTATAGCGCATGACCGTCCGAATATGAAAAACATCTTCGTTTCGGATACACTGCCGGTCGAATTCCGAAGCGGAAATGAAATATTTTTGCATCTTACTCGGCCTTGAATTTTCGGTACTGAATCATAATCAAAGGCATCAAAGCCGTATAAAGTACCTGCATGGAAATCATCGTCCCGCAAACCAAGAATACGTTGGTCATTTCCTGGAAATAAATCGATGCAGCAATGATCAAACAAAGCGTAACACCCAGACTGACAAAATATAAAACAAAAGCGATTTTATAAAAAAGATCAATGACGGAACTGTTTTCATGTGCGGAGGCCGCTTGAACTTGTTCGTATTGTTCTATAGACAGCGTTTCCAGATACAAAACATCGTACGCATAAGGTTTTAAATCCGGCCGTTCTCCTTCATCGCCTTTATTGTTTTCCACCAACGGACAAACGAAAACCAACGCTTTGGTATCATTGTGCTGATATAAATCGTACAATCCTTTGTATTTTTTATCGTACGTCATCAAGGTATAGTTCGACAAATCAAAGGTTACTTCTTTTTTTTGTTCAAACAAACCCAACCGTACTTCTAATTTGGCTTTTTCCGTTATTTTTCGTTTGGTATCTTCTAATAAAAGTTTTTCAAATTCTTTCATAATGCCCTCCTGATAATCTTTCCTATTATAACAATTATAAACGAAAAATTCAAGATGAACAAAAAAAGGGAATGCACGATTCCCTTTTTTTATTGAAATAAATTTTTGAATCGATCCCAAGGGGATTTTTTCTCTTTTTTCTGAACGTTTCCGAGCTGTTCGAATAACGCTTTTTCTTCTGCCGTTAAATTAACCGGTGTTTCCACATGAACAATTACAAACTGATCTCCTCTAGCCGAAGAAGAACTTTTCGGATTCTTACAACCTTTTCCCCGAAGTCGGAATTTTGTTTCCGATTGGGTACCGGCCGGAATTTTGAGCATAACCGGCGAATCAATAGTCGGAACTTCAATGCTGTCTCCTAAAGCAGCCTGAGAAAAACTGATCGGAACGGTCAGAATAATATCCGAACCGTCTCTTACGAATCGTTGATGCGGTGTTACCGTAAATGTGATATATAAATCGCCGTTTGGACCGCCGTTGATACCCGCTTCTCCGCAACCGGCCATCCGCAAGGTCATTCCCGTATCGATTCCTGCCGGAATGGTCACCTCAACGTCTTTGGTTCTGCGGACACGGCCCTTTCCGCCACACACATCACATTTTTTCGTAATGATTTTTCCCGTGCCGCCGCAATCAGGACAAGTGGTTTGAACGGTCGATTGACCGAAAATCGTCTGTTGACGCATAAATACCCGACCTTGCCCCTTGCATTTGGGACAAGTCTTGATATCGCTTTTCGAATACGCACCTGTACCACCGCAAGCCGTACATTCATCTTCCACCGTTAAACGAATTTTCTTTTTACAGCCATATACCGCTTCTTCGAATGTGATGGTCATGTTTTTTTCTACATCATTTCCCTGACGCGGCCCATTGGAAGAACTTCTGGTACTGCCACCGCCGAAAAAGGAGGAAAAAATATCCTCAAAACCACCGAATCCGCCGGAAAAACCGCTAAAGCCGCTTCCGCCGCCAAACCCGGCCGTCGGATCATCAAAACCGAATTGATCATAACGGGCTTTTTTCTGTTCATCGGAAAGCGTATCGTAGGCTTCGTTGATTTCTTTGAATTTTTCTTCGGCGCCGGGTTCTTTATTCACATCCGGATGATATTTTTTAGCCAATTGGCGATAGGCCCGGCGAATATCATCTTGGCTTGCGCCTTTTTGTAACCCTAACACTTCATAATAATCTCTTTTTGCCATAAAAGCACCTCACAGAATGAAAGGGGCCAAACGGTCCCCTTACCTATTTATTGAACGTCGGAAAAATCGGCATCAACCGTGTTGTCTTTCTTCGAATCGCCACTTTCAGCTTGATGCTGTTCTTGGGCCTGTTGATAAGCTTTAACGGCAATATCCTGAGCCACTTTTTCCAATGCCTCTTTCTTTTCTTTAATGTCTGTCATATTGTTTGCATCCAACGCTTTTTGAAGTTCATCGCAAAGTTTTTCCGCATTTTCTTTTTCGGACGCATCGACGTTCTTCAATTCATTCAATGATTTTTTCGTTTGGAAGATGAGTTGGTTGGCCTCATTGATCAAATCGGCTTCTTCCTTACGTTTTTTATCGGCTTCGGCATTTTCTTCGGCTTCTTTCACCATTCGTTCGATTTCCGCATCCGACAAACCGGAACCGCTTTGGATCGTTATTTTTTGTTCCTTGCCGGTTCCTAAATTTTTCGCCGATACATTAACGATACCGTTGGCATCAATATCGAATTTAACTTCGATCTGCGGAACGCCACGCGGTGCGGCAGGGATATCTCCCAATTGGAAACGACCCAATGTTTTATTATCCGCAGCCATCGGTCTTTCTCCTTGTAGAACATGGATATCTACAGCCGGTTGATTATCGGCCGCTGTTGAAAAGACTTGACTCTTCGAACAAGGAATCGTCGTGTTTCGTTCAATCAATTTTGTAAAGACACCACCCAATGTTTCAATACCAAGAGAAAGCGGCGTAACATCCAACAATAAAACGTCTTTAACATCGCCAGTTAAAACACCACCCTGAATAGCGGCACCCATTGCCACTACTTCATCGGGGTTTACCGATTTATTCGGTTCTTTACCAAGTTCTTTTTTAACCAGTTCCTGTACAGCCGGAATACGGGTCGAACCACCAACCAATAATACCTGATCCAAATCTTTAGCTGTCAGTTTGGCATCTTTTAAGGCGCGACGAACCGGTCCTAAACAACGTTCTACCAAATGTGCGGTCAATTCATTGAATTTGGTTCTGGATAAAGTTTGATTCAAATGGAGCGGACCTGCAACACCCATGGAAATAAACGGCAAACTGATTTCAACGGACGTAACACCGGACAAATCTTTTTTAGCCTTTTCCGCTGCATCTTTTAACCGTTGCAAAGCCATTTTATCCTGAGATAAATCGACGCCATTTTCGGCTTTGAATTCTTTTACCAGCCAATCCATAATGGCTTTATCGAAATCATCGCCACCCAGTACGTTATCACCGGCCGTCGACAATACTTCAAATGTACCGTCTGCCAAATCCAGGATGGATACATCGAATGTACCGCCTCCTAAATCGAATACCAATACCTTTTGTTCTTTATCGGTCTTATCAATACCGTAAGCCAAAGCGGCCGCGGTCGGTTCGTTGATAATACGCATTACATCCAATCCGGCAATTTTACCGGCATCTTTGGTTGCTTGACGTTGGGCATCGTTAAAATAAGCAGGAACGGTAATAACCGCTTTATCAACGGCTTCCCCCAAATAAGCTTCCGCCGTTTTTTTCAAATTCTGAAGGATCATCGCGGAAATTTCCTGCGGTGTATATTTTTTGCCGTTAATATCCACCCGATAACTTGCATCACCCATATGACGTTTAATCGAACTAACCGTATTCGGGTTGGTTATCGCCTGACGTTTTGCAACATCACCGACTTGAATCTCTTCTCCTTTAAAAGCCACAACCGACGGAGTTGTTCTTGCTCCTTCGGCATTCGTAATTACTTTCGCCTCACCGGCTTCCATTACGCTGACACATGAATTTGTTGTACCTAAATCGATACCAATTACTTTATTTCCCATTATTCATTCTCCTCTTTCTTTTCTTCTTCTATTTTTTTACTAACAACAACCATCGCCGGCCGCAACAGACGATCTTTGTACAAGTATCCCGTTTGCATGACCTTGACGACTGTATTTTCTTCTACTTCATTGGTGTTTTCAACAGACATCGCCTGCATACAAGAAGGATCAAATTCCTTATGAAGTGCATCGATTTCCTGTAACCCTTCGTTTTTCATAATCTCAACCAATTGGTTGGCAATCATTTTAAAACCGATCAAATAATTGGCAACCTCGGCAGACGGTGCTTCGGATTGAACGATTTGAACCAACATATCAATCGGATTGATCAGTTCGGAAATCACCTTTTGCGATGCATATTTACGATCTTTGATGCTTTCTTCTTTAAGCCGCCGTTTGGTGTTTTCCATTTCGGCATAGACTTTCAAATATTCGTTATGCTGTTTGGCAAGTTCCGCCTCTAATTGAGCGATCTGTTCTTTTAATTTATCTTTCTTTTCTTTTTTCTGTTTTACTTCCGGTTTTTCTTCTTTGGATGATTCTTCAGAAGAAACATTTTCGACTTGTTCTTCCCGGATTTCTTCTTTTTGTTCTTCTTTGACGCTTTCTTTAACCTCTTCCGCCAATTTCAACACCTACCTGTTATATAATTTGGGCATACTTTTTGCCACATACTCCAAAAGTGGGATCACACCCCGATAATTCATTCTTGTCGGCCCTACTAAAATGATCGTTCCGTATTCGTTATCGTCGATATAATAAGGAATGGAAATGATCGAACAGTCTTTTAACCCGCTGTTTTTATTTTCGCTGCCGATGTGAATCTTCAAAGCCCCTTCCGATGTATCCGCTACATCCTTCATCGCTTCTTCGTCAATCGCCTTCAAGATCTTTTGCATGACTTGATAATCCTGAAATTCAGGCTGATTAAACAATCTCGACAAACCGGATTCATACGTTTCCGTATTGGAAAACCTTGAAAAGCCTTTGATCATGAAATTTAGAATGTCATCCCGAAAATCAACCATCTGCCTGATCCGCGGTTTGGCCGCTTCTTTGGAAAGGACTTCTTTAATTTCATACACCGAATGATCGTACATCGCATTATCAAACAACTGAATGATTCGAAGCAGATCATCCAAATGATATCCGGATGGAATCGTTATTTTCTGAGATTGGACAGCCCCTGAATTGGTAACGATCAGCATAACGGCTTCTTTTTCCGAAAGCGGAACAATTTCCATTTTCATCACTTTGGCAAAATCCGTACTCGAACCGAGAACGATGGAATAATAACCGGTTAACTCACTCAAAAACGCCGTGATTTTTTTCAATGCATCTTCTTTGGATAAATGCGGATTATCCAATATTTCATCCAAATACTTGAAATATTCCGTTACTTGATTGTCGCGGATAATCAAATGATCGACGTAATACCGATAGCCCGCTTGAGAAGGTATTCTTCCGGAAGAAGTATGGGTTTTTTCCAAATAACCGTTTTCTTCCAGACTTTGCATATCATAGCGAATGGTTGCCGAAGAAAAATCCAAATACGGTTTTTCCGTCAACGCTTTCGAACCGACCGGTTCGTTATTGTTGACATATTCTTCAATGATCGCTTTTAAAATCAGTTTTTGTCGGTCGGATAACACACTATCACCTCATCGTTTTGCACTCTTCTTTCTCAAGTGCAATCCTATTATAAAACATATTTTTGGCACTGTCAATTAAAAAGTGCTAAAAATTGGAAAAGTTTTTTTATTTTTTTAAAGCAATCCGTCTTTCCTTTATAAACAGGTACCCCAAAAAACTCAAACTGCCCACCATCGTAATAAGAATGTCTTCCATAGTATCGGCTACCGGCGATTTACCGTTTGCAATGGATTCGGCAATTTTTTGCGTATCCATCGAAAACAAAGTATCCATGCCGTACTCCATACATTCCCATAAAGCCGCTCCGCCCAGCGAAATCAAAAACAAAACAACCGCCAATAGGAAAAAGCCGGAAATTTTACCCCTGCAAAGCCAATAAAAGAAATGACTGATCATCCAGCCGAAATAAGCATGCAGCAATAAATCCCAGAAAAAAATCCGATTGTAAAAATTAAAAATCGTCCCCAAACAAAGAGCCATCCCAAAATGAATAACAACATACCAAGAAAAAATTTTGGGAATGGGAACAAACAACATCAAAAAAACAAGCAACAAACAGCCATAAAGTTCCAACAACAAAATCCATGAGACATCTAAAGGAATGGTTGCATAAAGCACGGTGGTAAGCAAACAGACAAAAAGGAAAAATAAAAACGGTAAAAAACGATCGACGTGTAATTTTTTCATATCTTTTCTCCTTATAACCAATAGTATTTCCAAAAATAAGAAAAAAACGCTATAAAAGCGTTAAATATTTTGTAAAAACGGATTGTTTTTTTTCTCAAAACGCAACGTCGTCTTATCGTCGTGCCCCGGATAAACAACCGTATCGCCGGGACAAATCCGCATTATTTTCTCTAAACTTTTCATCATGGCATTCAAATCCCCTGTTGGAAAGTCGGTTCTTCCTATACTTCCGCAAAAAAGGGTATCGCCGCTAAATAAGTTATTTTGATTCAGATAACAAACGCTTCCTTTGGTATGACCGGGTGTATGAATGACTAAAAATTCTTCTTCCAACAATTGAAGGATTTGCCCGTCTTGAACCGTTTGGATCGTTTGTTTGGATTCGTCGAAAGACGGTTTGAGGCCCATTAAACGATAAAGCGATAACGTCGGGTCAAAAAGAAAGGCCTGTTCATCCTGATGCAGATAAATCGGAACATCAAAATATGCGATTCCGTCGATATGGTCCAAATGGCCGTGGGTCAATAAGATCGCTACGACATCATACTTTTTTTTAATTTGTTCGGCCTCTTTACCAAACGACAAGCCCGGATCAATCAAAACCGCTTGACCGTTCTTCGATAAAATATATGTATTGGCCAAAAAACTTCCCGTTACTTTTTTTTCAATCGTCATTTTTTTCTCCTTAAAAAGAAAAAAAGCTTTTAAAAAAGCTTATTTCTTTTCCTTATGTGCTGTATGTTTGCGGCAATGAGGACAATACTTGTTAATCTCCATTCTTTCAGGAGTTGTTTTTTTGTTCTTATCGGTATAGTAATTTTCATTTTTGCATTCGGAACAAACCAATTTCACTAAATCACGCATCTTTATCCCTCCAGACTTAAAGATTATTTCCTATAGGATTATATCAAAAATTTTTTTTTATTGCAACAATATTTTTTATCTTTTCACCATTTTTGCAGATTATGGTATAATAAAAACGGTGATAAAGATGATAACAAGAGAAAATACACGTTCCTTTTTGATAAAAAACCTCCCTTATGGCGGAAACCGTCACATTTATATTCAAAGTATGTGTAACACTAAAACCAAAGACGTCGATGCCACCGTTGCGCAAATTTTAGAGTTGGAACGATACGGATGTGAAATAGTCCGCGTTGCGATCTACGACAAAGATGATGCACTGGCCGTCCAAACGATCCAATCGCGGATTCATATTCCCTTGGTTGCGGATATTCACTTTGATGCCGAACTGGCTTTAACCTGCATTCAGCAGGGAATCGATAAAATACGGTTAAATCCGGGCAATATCAGCGATTACGATAAAATCAAAAAAATCGTAACGGCCTGCAAAGAAAAAAAAATCCCGATCAGAATCGGTGTCAATGCCGGATCTCTGCCCAAAGATATTTCCAAACCGACGGCAAAAAACATGATTGAAGCCGCCAGACGTCACATTAAGATTTTAGAAGATCTCGATTTTTTCGACATCAGTTTATCGCTCAAAGCCTCCCGTATCGATTTAACGGTTGAAGCCTATCGATTGGCAGCCGAAGCGTTTCCTTACCCGCTTCATGTAGGCATTACCGAAGCCGGAACCTCTTTCAAAGGGCTCATTAAATCCAGCATCGGAATCGCTGAAATTTTAAATCTCGGAATCGGCAATACCATTCGGGTTTCTTTAACCGATGAACCGAAAAAGGAAGTGCTGGCGGCCAAAGAAATTTTAAAAGAATTGCATTTAATTAACAACGTCCCTTCTCTTACTTCCTGTCCGACTTGCGGCAGAACACAGTGGAATATGATTCCGATTGCCCAAGCCGTAGAAGAATATTTGAATACGGTACAAAAAGAAATTCATGTGGCGGTGATGGGATGTGCCGTAAACGGTCCGGGCGAGGCGAAAGAAGCCGATCTTGGAATTGCCGGCGGGAATCACGAAGCTTTGTTGTTTAAAAAAGGCAAAATCGTAAAAAAAATAAAGGAAGAAGATATTTTAGAAGTATTAAAAAAAGAAATCGATGCTTTTTAAACTTCTTTACTTCTTCTAAAACCTATGCTAAAATGATACAAGTTAACCCCCTCGTATTTGATTGTTTCGGAGTCATTAAAACAATCGGCGAGGGTATTTTTTTATGGGAGGTCGATTGCTATGGAAAACAAGATCAAAAACAACCACATCGCCCGGCTTATCATCACAATGTCAATCCCGCCGGCTTTATCCATGATCATTCAATCATTATACAATATCGTCGATTCCGTTTTTGTTACCAAATACGATCCCAAAGCAATGGAAGCCATTTCCTTGGTTTTTCCCATCCAAAATTTAATTCTAGCACTTGCCGTAGGGATCGGTGTGGGAATCAATACGTACGTTTCTATGAAACTGGGACAACAAAAACAAAAAGAAGCGGAAAGCGCCGCCATGCACGGTGTCCTTCTTTCATTTCTTCACTATCTGTTGGTGTTGATTTTAGGCCTGTGTTTTTCGACGCCTTTTATTCGTTCTTTTACCCAAGATCCCGTCATTATTGATTACGCGAAAACGTATATTCACCTGATTGTCATTTTCAGTTTTACCACTATCTTTCAAATCGCCTTGGAAAAAATTTTGCAGGCCGACGGAAAAATGATGTTGCCGATGATTTCTTTACTGACGGGCGCCGTTTTAAATGTTATTTTAGATCCGATCTTCATCTTTTCATTGAATCTGGGTATCACAGGCGCCGCCGTTGCCACCGTCATCGGGCAAATTGCTTCTACCCTTCTCATGATTTATTTTATTATCAGCCGAAAAAATAGAATCCGCCTACACATAAAAGCATTTTCCTTGCAAAAAGATACGATCGTAGCCATTTACCGGATCGGAATTCCTTCTTTTTTCATGAATGCCATTCCGTCCTTGATGGTAACTTTGATGAATTATATCTTAGTCGGTGTGTCAAAAACAGCTGTTACAACATTCGGAATTTATTATAAATTACAGAATTTTGTTTATATGGGCGTCAGCGGACTATCCCAAGGAACCATGCCGCTGATGAGTTATCATTATGGGGCAAACGACCGACAACGACTTCGGCATATTTTAAAAGATACATTCTTGTTTTCATGTTCCATCGGTCTTCTTGCAACTGTTTTGTTTTTAAGCATTCCCAACTATCTATTACAGCTTTTTTACGATGAGCAAGTAATGATCGCTTCTTGTACTTCTTATCTTCGCATCGCTTCCATTGGTTTTTCCTTTGGATGTATTAATTATATATTCGCTTCTTATTTTCAATCGACTCAAAAAGGCATGGCTTCCCTTTTGGTCAGTTTGTTCCGACAAATGATTTTCCTTATCCCGCTTGCTTACATCTTCAGTTTTTTCTTAGAAGAAAACGGAATTTATCTTGCCGTTTGTATCGCCGAAATCACAACTTTCCTATTTGTGACAATCTTCTTTTATACTACGGTCAACCGCGATAACCATAAACTTTGAAATGTTGAATTAATACATTTTTTTAAAGACTTTCCACATATGATTTAAAGGTGATCAATATGTTAAAGTCGACAACTAAAAAAAGAATAGCCATTGTTACGGTCTTTTTCTTCGTTCTGTTTGGATGCATCGTTCTGAGAATGGGCTATATAACCTTTTATTTATCAAACAAAATCAATCCGTTAGCCAATGACTTGTGGACACGGGAAATACCCATTCAAAGTTCAAGAGGATTGATTTATGACCGCAATGGCAAGGTCATTGTCGGAAATGAACTGGCCTATACGGTTGCCTCCATTAACAAACAGGTGAAAGACAAAGCAAAAACCGCCCAACAACTGGCCTCTATTTTAAACTGCGATGTTGAAAAAATCGAAACGCATTTAAACAAAAAAAACAGCATTGAAATAATAAAACCGGAAGGAAGGCGGATCACAGCCGATCAAGCCAAGCAAATCGTTCAAGCGGATTTAGACGGAATTTATTTAACCAGCGATTCAAAACGCTATTATCCATACGGATCGACACTGGCTCAGGTTGTCGGTTTTTGCGGGGTAGATATGGATGGTTTATCCGGCATCGAATACCAGTACAATGATTATTTAAAAAGTCAAAAAGGTTCTCTTTCCATCTATACGGATGCCAAAGGAAATCTTATGCACGATATGACTTCCATCTTCACTTCTGCCACACCGGGAATGGATATTTATCTGACGATCGATATCAATTTACAATTGATTATGGATAGCGTCATCAATAATGCCATCCAAAAATATCAACCGGATCAAGTAATGGGATTGATGGTATCTGCCAAAACCGGTGAAATTTTGGCAATGACTTCTTACCCCTATTTTGATCCTGCTCATTATCAAGATTACGATGAATCCATTTACAACCGAAACCTACCTATTTTTTACGCTTTCGAATTGGGATCGACGTTTAAAATATTTACGTACAGCGTGGCGTTGGAGTTAGGACTGTTCGATATGAATGATTCCTTTTATTGCAGCGGCAGCACCGTTGTCGGGGATAGAAAAATCCGTTGTTGGAAAGCCGGCGGGCACGGCAGTCAAACTTTCTTAGAGGTCATTCAAAATTCTTGTAACCCCGGTTTTATGGAACTAGGCAGACGAATCGGTGTTGAAAATTTTTATGACTATTTGGACCTTTACGGATTTTCCCAAAAAACCGGCATTGATTTGCAAGGAGAACAAAAAGGAATCATGATGAACGAAGCCAATTGTGGCCCGGTCGAACTGGCCACACAAAGTTTCGGTCAAACAAGCGCTTATACCCCCATTCAACTGGTAATGGCAAGTATTGCCGCGGTCGGTGGCGGAGAATTGTTAAAACCTTACATCTTAAAAGAAATCCACACCTATACAGATGAAATCGTTTATCAGAAGAAAAAAGAAATAAAACATCGGGTCATCAGCAAACAAACATCCGACTATATGAAATACGCTTTGGAAAATGTTTGCGCACTAGGGACCGGAAGAAACGCTTTTATCGAAGGGTTCAGAGTGGGCGGTAAAACAGGAACAGCGCAAAAAATTTCTTCTTCCGGCGGGTATATTAGCGGCGAATACATTCTGTCTTTTTTGGGAATCGCTCCGATGAACGATCCGGAAATTGTTTGTTATTTGGCCATTGACAATCCGAAAAATACGGTTCAGTACGGTGGAACAGTCGCCGCACCGCTAGTCGGACAGATATTGGAACAATCTTTGAATTACTTACAAATCGAACGGGATTACGAAAACCAAATCGAAAAAAATTTACGATGGTTTTTAGATACACCGACTTATAAAATAGAAAACTATTTAGGTAAAAAGAAAAGTGAAATCAAACATACCTCGTTTTATAATTTTGTTTTCTACGGCGATGGAGATACCGTTATTTATCAATCGCCGGATGCCGGAGAAAAAGTAAAAGAAGGCGATACGGTCCTACTTTATCTCGGGTAAATCAAAAAACGGTTATCCGCCGCATTCAAATAAGTCATTTTCTTATGGCAGATCCATAATTTAAAAGAATTGAAAAGTTTCAGACTAATTCCTTTAATACGATCGAAAATTTAGTGGTTTTATAAATGCATTATTAAAAAACGCCTTTTCTAGGCGTTTTTAAAATGCAAACGGCAAATATCTCCATAATAAGATTCCTACTGCAAAAGAGGCCGCATTGGCAAAAACGGAATAAAGAATTGCTTTTAAAACCGGCCGTTTGATTGCTGTTTTGGTAAATAAAATACTGTAGACAACCGACTCTATTAAAATAATCAAGAATTCAAGCGGCAGATAGGCCATTCCATAAGCCAAAGACCCATTTTGATAATAAATCCAATTTAAAAACAAATTCAAAAGCACCTGAGTGACGACGTTGACGAATACAATTTTAAGGAATACTTTCTTCCCGAAAAAGAAAAGAACGGCAACGCCCAGTTCGATAAATACCGTTAGGATAATACGGACCAATAAACTGCCGATTTCTCCGGCATAATCGTAATTTCGAACAGCAGGCGGCAAGATTTCTTCGACAGTCGGTTCAAAATTTTCCAAATCGACTTTAAAATAGCTTTTAAACGCATAGCGTTGCGTTTTCGCTCCGGATAAAAACGTATCTGTCAACGGATCGAATAGTAAAATTTTAAAACAAGAAGGCGGATAATATCCCCAATGCAAAACATTGTTTTCCGGTGTTATAACCCAAACGATTTTTAAAAAATAAAAACCGTCTTGATCCTCGTATTCGATAAACCGAAGATAATCTTCTTTTTCAAGACCATTACCGAATGTTTCAAAAACATCATCCAATGTCTCGTGTTCTTCGTCAAATACAGAGTAAGGACCGGTGCTTTTATCTTCGGAAAGCAATGTCACGTAAATGCGTTGATTTAAATTTTCAAACATAATATCGATCGATGGTTTGGGCCCCATATCGGCAAAAACAACTACCGGAAAAACAAATAATAGAAAAACCAAGAAAAACACGGCAATTCCCATTTTTTTAAAAAAACGATGCACCCAACCACCTCCTACTTTTATTATACCATTCTTTTCATAAAATCTTCGTCTTATATGTCTTTTTAACGGATAAAACTATTTTCATCCGGTTTTAAAATTTTTTCGATTTGCCTTTTTTCCGGCCGATAAATCGCTACGATAAAAACACGGTTTAATTCTACCAAAAGACTGTATTTATATAAATCCTGTAACGGAACATCCATTCTTCTTTGGGTGGACAATAGTCGCAAATACGCATTTCTTTTTTTAGGATCCAAACGATGCGACCACCATGCTTTCGGTTTGACTTTGAAAAGATAAAGATAGTCTTCTATCAAAAGCGTATGGACTTCTTCGTAATACGGTTTCATGCGGATCAATTCGTCTAAAATCTGAAAAGTTTGTTCAAGAGATTGCCGTTTCATTTTTTTACCTAACGAATTGAAAAAAGCAAACGGACTTTCTTCTTGATCGATGATAAATCGAATCGACCGAAAAAACCGACCGCTATTGTAGTAGACTTCCAATGCTTCTTCGACATCATGAATTTCTTTGATTTCCTGTTCGTTTAAAAAATCGTTGCTGATAATCTCATAGGGAGCAACGGATTGAAATCGATAATGATAGTCGGAAGCACGGTTATAAAGCGCCGTTCCGTACAACAGTTTTAAAAATCCCAGTTGCAACTCTTTCGGTTTTAAAACGATGACATCATTGAATGTTTTTTCAAAGGAAACATAATCTTCATAAGGAAGTCCCGCAATCAAATCCAAATGTAAATCGATCACATCCTTCGATACGATCTTGCGAATATTATTAAATAATTTTTCATTGTTTTGAATTCGGCCGACACTCAAATTGCTTTTAAGATTGGTCGATTGAATCCCGATTTCAAAACGGATCAGGTGTTTGGGTACCACTTGATGGATATAGTCGATTTGATCGTCATCCAAAAGATCGCCGGTAATCTCAAACTGGAAAGAAAACCCTTCTTGAGCCATTGATCCGATGAAATCGATCAAATCCATCCATCTTTTCCGACCGATATTAAATGTCCGATCTAAAAATTTAAACGTTTTGGCCCCCTTTTGGATTAACATCCGCAACTGATCTTTGATCGGTTCCAATTCAAAAAAACGAACCGTTTGTTCCAAACTCGCCATACAGTATCCGCACTGATAAGGACACCCTCTGGATGTTTCAATATAAATCACTTTATGACTGACATCATCCAGTAAATCATAAGCCGGCTGAATGGTTGATAAATCCACCGTTTGATCAAATGTAAAACCCATGGGATGATATAAATTCGGAACATTTTGAAGTTCGGTTTTCCCATCTAAATACAACAACAACTGATGAAAAGCCTCTTCTCCCTCGTTTTTGATTACAAAGGAAGCCAACTGATTGGATAAATAAAAGGGCGCATTATAACTGACTTCCGGTCCTCCTAAAACAATGGTTTTATGTCGTGGTTTTAACTGAATCAAAATTTCTTTGATCCGTTCGATGTTCCAAATATAACAGGAAAAAGCAATCACATCCCCATCAAAACGAAGGATATCTTCGACGATTTTGGAAGCAGAATCCTTGATGGTGTATTCGCGAATGGTAACAGGATACGTCGTGTTTTTTTTAAGCAGGCGGATGGCCAAATTCGGGTGAATGTATTTGGCATTAATCCCAATCAGTAATGTTTTCACATTCATCTTCCTTTCTTTATAAGTTCATTCTATCACAAAATGTAGATTTTTTGTGTTTCTTATGTTAAAATGTGTTGAATGGAGGTCTTAAAATGCCTTTTTTGCCATTAACGGTTGAAGAAATGCATCAGTACGGATGGGAAAGACCGGATTTTGTGTATGTGATCGGCGACGCCTATATCGACCATCCTTCTTTCGGTCCGGCCATTATTTCCAGAGTTTTGGAAAACTTCGGATATAAAGTCTGCATTATTTCTCAACCGGATATCCAAAAAAATGCCGATTTCAAACGGTTCGGCTTACCGCGTCTGGCTTTTTTGGTTTCATCCGGGAATATTGATTCGATGGTCAATCATTATACGGTTTCCAAACGAAGACGGAAAAAAGATTATTATACGCCGGGTGCCGTCATGGGAAAACGACCGGATCGGGCCTTGATTCGCTATTCGTCCAAGTTGCGGGAACTTTATCCGCATGCAACGATTATTATCGGCGGAATCGAAGCCTCTCTAAGACGCCTCAATCATTACGATTATTGGGATAATTCCGTCAGAAGATCGATCTTACTCGATTCGAAAGCTGATCTTTTACTGTACGGAATGGGTGAAAAAACCATTGTTCAAGTGGCCGATGCTTTGGATTCGGGCTTAGCGGTCCAAGATCTTATCTATTTACGCAATACGGTTTGGAAGACCAAAGACCAAACGCTTTTGCCCTCACATCACGTATTACTGCCCAGTTATGATGCGGTTTTGGCGGACAAAAAAAATTATGTTCGGTCGTTTCAAATTCAATATCGGAATACCGATGCTTTTACCGGACAAGCTTTGGTGGAACCCTACCGAAACTGCTTTGTCGTTCAAAATCCGCCGGAATTTCCGCTTTCTACCGAAGAAATGGATGCCACCTATGCACTTCCCTACATGCGCCGATGCCACCCGCTCATCGAACAACAAGGTCATGTCCCGGCGATTGACGAGGTAAAATTTTCCGTCATCAGCAATCGAGGTTGTTTCGGCGGTTGCCATTTTTGTGCCCTTACCATGCATCAAGGAAGAATCATTCAATCCAGAAGCAAAAATTCCATTTTAGAAGAAATCAAAACCATTTCACAGGAACCCGATTTCAAAGGATATATCCACGATATCGGCGGTCCTACGGCCAATTTCTATCATCCGGCCTGCAAGAAACAAACCACCCACGGTGTTTGTACCAACAAGGAATGCATTGGTTTTCGACCATGTAAATCGCTGAATGTCGATCATACCGATTATTTGAATATTTTAAAAGAAGCCAGAAATTTACCGAATATCAAAAAAGTTTTCGTCCGTTCGGGGTTGCGTTACGATTATATTATGTATGATCGGAATAAAGAATTTTTCGAGGAACTGGTTCGCTACCACGTTTCCGGACAACTGAAAGTGGCACCGGAACACATCGACGATCGGGTTTTAATCCGGATGGGAAAACCTTCCAGAGAACTTTACGATTCTTTTGTCAAAACATACGAACAGATCAATCAAAAATATCAAATGAAACAATACCTTGTTCCGTATTTGATGAGCAGTCATCCGGGTTCTACGCTAGATGCCGCCATCCGACTTGCCGAATATTTAAACGACAGCGGCCATATGCCCGAACAGGTCCAAGATTTTTATCCGACACCGGGTACCGCTTCTACTTGCATGTATTATACGGGAATCGATCCTTTTACCGAAGAGGAAGTCTACGTTCCCAAAGATCCGCATGAAAAAGCCATGCAGCGGGCTTTGATGCAATATAAACTTCCGCAAAATTACGATCTCGTTTATGAAGCCTTGATGAAAGCCGGCCGAAAAGATTTGATCGGCTATTCCAAAAAGTGCTTAATAAAACCGAAAGAAAGGAAAGCCAAATGAAAAAAATCGTTACCATTTTAATCTCCTTTTTCGTCCTTATCGCCATGATCATCGGGATTTGGCAAATCACCAAATCGTTTCAAGCCGATACAACGGGAACGATCAAAATCGAACTTGTGGACTTAGAAGATACCATCGTCCTACAAAAAACAATTCCTTTCGAAAAAGGAGATACCCTTCCTTCTTTGATTGAAGAAAATTTTAAAAACGTCGTGTTTGAAAACGGCATGTTGATGCAGATCGAATCCTTTACCACACCGACAGATTGGTCTTACTTTATTTGTGTTTACGTCGATCATCAAGTAAGCGAATTAGGGATACCGTCCATTGTTTTTAAAAACGGTACCGTCATTACCTTAAAATTGACTCCTTATGTTCCCTCATGAAAAAAGTCTTGATCTACGATCTGTGTTTAACGGCAACGTTAAGCAGCGTTTTATTTGTTCAAGAACAACTTTTGGCGTTTTTACCAAACATTCAGTTGACCATTTTTTTACTGATTCTATTCAGTAAAAAACTTGGATTTGTTCAAACATCTTTCATTGTTTTGATTTATACGACCTTGGACTGTCTAGTTAATGGCGGCCTACATGTCCTTTATTTTCCGTTTATGCTTTTAGGATGGCTGTTGATTCCGCTTACCCTATCTACCGTCTTCAAGAAAGTAACTGCTCCCCTGTTTCTTGGCTTTCTGGCCATTCTTTACGCGTTTTGCTATTCTTGGATCTTTCTTATTCCCAATTATTTGATTTATCAAATCGATCCGGTGGCTTACTTGATCACCGATCTTGCATGGGAAGCCCTCTTGGCTGCCAGCGGCTTTTTATCCACAGTCTGGTTTTACCGACCTTGTGAAAAATTAATGGACATCATAAAAAGAAAAGACCGTTAACTATTTTTTCGTTAACAGTCCGAAGAGGATTTTAGAATCCTCTTTTTATATTTTCAATCCTTTTAAAACATTTCCCAAATCGATATTTGCCATCAACGAGGGTAAAACATCGGCAAATTCTTCTTTTGGGGATTTATCCTCAAACCGAAGAACCGACAAGTTATTTCCTTTTACCTGCAATAGACAAAGCGGTGTAATATGAACCGATCCGATTGCCCCGTCGCCGGCTGTATTTTTAAGATCGGTCGATAAATCGACGAAAGAAATTTTCAATCGATAAACCGGAATGATCGATAAATCTTCCGTAATTATTTCCCGTTGTCCCAAGATCACCCTACCTTCCAGTAACTTAGAAACTCTATCCATATGATCCATTACAACTCTCCTTCTATTTCGATATGATAGGTTCGATACCAATAATCGATTTGATAAAGATAGGCTAAAAAAGCCGTTTTCCGCATCAGTTGCCCGTACCAAGGAACGCTCAATTCCTCATCGGTATCCATTAAATGTCTAATTTTTGTGATATCAAACAGCCGATATAAAATACTGTCTTGGTTTTTTAAAACTTCTTCCAATAAACCGACAACCATTTGATGATACTTTTTGGAATTGCTTTTGGGATAAGGGCTTTTTTTTCGGTCAACCACTTCTTTTATGACCGTTCCTTCATAGGCATCCCTTAATAATTTCTTTTCGACTTTAGAACGATACTTATACTGAAACGGAACATTATACAAGAAGTCTACCAAATCTTTATCGCAAAAAGGAACCCGTACTTCCAAAGAAGCCCCCATCGTCATCCGATCTTTGCGATCCAGTAAGTTGGTCATAAAATATCTCATATTGATGTACGATAACTGACGTTGGCGAACGGTCGTCTTTGTATCCGTCGGCAAAACCGGCGTTTCATTCAAAGCTTTGGTATATTCTTGTTGAACGTATTCTTTCAAATGCAGTTTTTCTTTCCACTTCGGTTGCAAGAAATTCTCTCTGTCATCTAAATTGCGAATCCAAGGAAAACTCGTCATCCGTTTTTCTTTTTTATAAAACCACGGATAACCGCCGAAAATTTCATCGGCACATTCCCCAGATAAACTGACCTTGTGCGTTTTGGCGATCTGCTGAGCCAAATAGTACATGGAAGAATCAATATCGGTCATTCCCGGAGCGTCTTTAAACAAAACGGCTTGTTTTAATCCATCTACCAGCGTTTGATTGTCAATCAAAATATCATGCTGGTTCGAACCGATCGCCTCACTGACTTTTTTTGTAAAATCACGATCGGATGTGACTTCAAATTGATTGGGAACGAAATCTTTTCGGTTATCTTCATAATCAATGCTGTACGTATCCAAATGATCCTTGTTTTTGGCAACAATCGTCGAAATAATGCTGGAATCCAATCCCCCGGAAAGGAAGCAGGAAACACCGACATCGGAAATCATTTGGCGCTTGATCGACCGATCCAAAAGACGTCTGACTTCCTGAACCGTTTCATCGTAACTCAAATGAAAAGGACGCGCCGTCAATTGATAATAACAGTGATCCTTTAATCCGTTTTCTTGATCAAAGGTCAGATAGTGTCCGGGTTTTACTTCGTAAATACCTTTGTAAATGGTTTTTCCTTCACTATGAGACGGCCCCATTCCCAATAACTCGCATAACCCTTCCCGATCGACAACGGCTTGTTTTCGATACGACAATAACGACTTGATTTCAGATGACACCATAATATCCTGCCCGATCATGGTATAAAAGAGCGGTTTGACACCAAACATATCCCTTACAATCAAAACACGATCGTCTTTGGTATAAACAAAACTGAAGATACCGTTTAATTCTTTTAAAATCGTCGTATCAAAACCCATCAAAAGTTTCAATAACAACAGCGTATCGCTGGCAAATTCCAACGATTCTCCTAACTGATGCAATTTTTCTTCCAATTCTTCCCCATTGTAAAGTTCCCCATTATACACCAAATGACAATTCAGCAAACTCATCGGTTGCCGGGCTTTTAAAACTTCCCGAATGGCCAATCGTTTGTGACCGAACGAATGATTTTTGGTAAAGAGGTATCCTTCATCATCCGGACCGCGGTGATTGAGCAAATCACAGGCTTTTATAAATTCATTTTTATCAGTCGGATTGAAAAAACTGCTTTTATAACAAATACCGCACAAACATATCACTTCCTCTATTAAGGTATGAAAAGAAAGCGAAAATGTGAAATGTGCGGTATTTTTATTAATCATATGTTTTTGTAATGGTTCTGGAAGTATGGTCTTTATCCGGATACATCGTACTCATATTGATATTGAGCATCGATAACTGATTCGAAATTTTCTCTTTATCAACGACAAAGATTCGTTGACGATGAACCGTATTTAATTTTGTATATTCACCGGTATTGTAATCACACAAGCCGAACAGAATAAAACTTCCCGATTGGGCAATGATGCGTTCGTTGATCATTCCCACCTTGACATGTCGCGGTTTTAAGAGAACGTCCGGGCTGAAAAAATCCAAATCAAAAACCGGCAACTCCGATTTCACTTCGGCAACGAACCGTTTAAAGGCAATGCAATTCTGATAAATGGTCGGATCGTTTCGGACAATCGCTTCTTGGATTTTTTCGTAAAGTTCCTGTTTGTAATTGGTTTCCAGTACGGCCAGACTGGCTAACAAAGTAACCGCGTTGCTATCGGAATATTTGACATTCTTACGTTCCTCATGCATCACAATTACCTCCCCGATGGGAAGCGTTCCTTTTTTATCACCGACCGGTTTATCACACGCCATGTATAAAGCGACTAGCGGGTTGGATGTTGTATCCAATAGCCGAGTCGGCATTTTATAATGTTGCATGGTCGTTAAAATTTCAATATACTTTTTATCCGACAATTCGTTATAAAACTGTGTTTTAAAATCCATGTACATGAAATTTTCATGTTCATAGTACTGTTTTTTGCGGTAAAGCGATGGAATCAATGCATATTTATAACTATAATGTCCGCGGAAAAAGAATTCTTGATTCGGATAAGGACGAATCATCCGTTCCACCACCGTAATATAATCTTGAACATTTCCGACCACAAAATTCCCGGTCGGTAAAATACAGATTTGGGCAAACAATTTCAGTAACTCCTCGCTGTTAAGTCCGATTCCGGAACTAGATAGATCATCAAATGTCAAATATTGGAGCGTGGGCATCAGCCACTTTTCCACCAATGCGAACGCATATACTTTTTGTCCGTTTTGTTCCAACCTATAAACTTCAAAATGATTGGTGGAATTGGAACAAACCGTTACTTTTTGCTGATGAATCGTCAAATCCACGAATCGGTTCCAAGAAAGATCCAGCGACGTTGGTTCTGTGAAAAAATAAAAGCCGAAATCGGGATCCGAGAAAAAACATCCCCTTAGTTTTTTTTCGTTCATACAAAGCCAGTACCTATAGTCATTCATCGTTTCATCCTCCTGATACACGCTTATAGTTTTATTGTAACACAACCGCGCCGTTTTTTCTACCGATACACTTGAACCTGCCACCGATTATTTTGAAAAAGAAACGTAATATTCCCGTTTTCTTTCGTAGTATAAACCGTTCCGTAACGTTTTAAACGCTCAAGAATCACTGCGCTTGGAAATCCGTATTGATTTTTCCCCACACTCACAACCGAAATCTTAGGACGAACACAAGCTAAAAAAGTTTCGCTGCTGGATGTCATCGATCCATGATGGGCTACCTTCAATACATCGGAAGCCAAAGCCGAACCGTACGTATTCAAAAGACCTTTTTCCTGTTTTTCTTCGATATCTCCGGTAAAAAGAAACGTTTGATTTTCCAAAGTAACTTGAAAAACCAACGAATTGGCATTGGAAGATGTTCCTTCTTCTTGAGGTCCCAAGCAGTAAAAAGGATACTTGTTGCATTCGAATTGCATCCCACCTTGAAACGGCAGACAAACCACTTGATGGGCAAACGGTATTTCTTCCAACGGTTCATAAGCCGAATAGATGAAATGACGGACCGAAAATCGCTCGATCACCTCCTGCGCCGTATCCATATGATCCCGATCGAAATGAGTCAAAATCAAATAATCAATCGTTTGGATGCCTTCTTTTTTTAAATAGTCGATGTTCCCATAATAAGAATCGATCAAAACAACCCCACCGCCTTTTAAACGGATGAGAGCAGAATCGCCTTGACCGACATCGATAAACGTAATTTCAAAGGTTTGATTGGTCGTCGTTCGGATGAAAAAGACAGATAAAAAGAGCAGCAAAAAGCCAACCGCTTTTTTCCGGTGACAACGATTGCACCAACAATAAAACACAAAGGCATAGACCGCATAATACAAAACCGTCTGCCACCAAGAAAAGGAAGGAAATATGATTTTCTTTCCTAAATTCGCCAAAAAGAGCAACGCATCATTCCAATAGGCTAAAAAAGGATAAAACGATACCATTGGAACGACTAGTAATACAATCAAATACGGAAACAAAAAGACAGATGCAATCCAACTTAATAAAGGCGAAAGCAAAACACCGACCCAATTCAACTCATTGGATTGTTGAATCACAAACGGAAAAATCGAAAAATAAGCTAAAAAAGACAGGACACATTGGTTTTTCAGATGACCAAACGCAGCAAATTCTTGCCGAAACAACAGAATAAAACTGACTGTAAAACTCAAAATAAAACTGTTTTGATAACAACAAAGCGGATTTGCGAAAGCAATGATTATAAAAGTAAACGAGTAAAGGTCAAGGGAAGAATATTGTACTTTTTGACGACGATTCCAAAACGACAAAAGCAAAAATAAATAAGCCCGACAAGCCGAAACGGGAAAACCGATTATAACAAGATAAAAAAACAAAAGCATTAAACTCACCTTTTGTCCTTCTATTTTAAAAATCGAGCGGAAAAATCGCAATAAAAGTCGATAAAGAAAATAAAAATGAAATCCGCTGATAGCAAGCAAATGAATGATATTCAATTGTCGATAAGCATCTTGTATAGAATCGTCCATCTTTGGTTGGGCGAATAAAAAAGAAAGAACATACTCAGAAGCCGTTTGTTCCAACTTCTGTTGATAATAAGAAAAAACGTTTTTTTTCAAGATCAAAAGCGGATTGCTTTGACCAAGCAATTCATACGTGTGAAGAATTCCTTTGGCAACAATGTGTTCGGAAAGATAATACGCTTTCGCATCAAAATCCGCCTCATACGATTTTTCTTCAAAAATGGTAATAGAAACAGTCGCTTTCAGCACATCGCCCAGTTTTAGTGAATCATCGGTTTTATAAACCAAAAATAAAAAGTCGCCTTTCAAAACATAATAATTTCTTTTTTCCTCGACAACTTGAAAGACTCCTTCCATCGTTTCTTCTTTCGGCAGTTTAACCGAACTTGCATGATGGTAACGAATTAAGAAGAAAACGATCAATAAAAGAATCGGGAAAAACAACTTTGTTTTTGTACCGATAAAAAAAGCATACACACTTAAAGGCACCCAAAAAAACGGATATTTTAAAGCAATCAACACCAAAACAAGCGCAAAGAAAAAGAAGTGGACTTCACTACAAAACGGCTTGTTCTTTAATTTTTTCCAAAGCCGCATCCGATATAGCCGTAATTTCTTTTAATTTTTCCCATGATTCGATCGTTCGATTGACTTGTAAATAATTCCATATTTTTTCGGCGCGTTTTTCCCCGATCTGATACAACTGCAACAATTGGTCAAACGTGGCTTGATGAATGACGATTTTTCCAGATGACATCACCGGTTGTTTGGATGGAATCGCAATCGTAACGTCACAAACAATTTTTTGTTCCGGATCAAATCCACTCAAATCACTGTCTTTCTTCCATAAATACTGTAATTGGTGAAACAAATAAGCATAGGTCGTATTCATCTGAACATAAAGCGTTGTTTCCTTTAAAACCGCACCTTCTATACGAACCTCCACCGACCGGTTGTTTATGCTTTCTTCTTCCGACAAAACGGTTTGTTTTTTTCCTGCAAAAAACAGGAAAACAAGAATCAGCAAACAACCGATCGCGATTTTTTCTTTTTTCGCATACATTTTTCCGCCTCCATTCCAATCAATAGGACGAAAAGGTTGTTTTAAGAAAAAAAGATAGGTATTTTCCTATCTTTTATTCGTAGTGGAAAGAAAAAAGTTCGTTTCCGTCTATATCTTTTAATGTAATTAGATGATTCTCCCAAATAAGATAACTTCTCTTCGATCCGTTTTTGGGAAGTGTGATACTACCTGGATTCCAATAAATCGTATCGTTTTTTTCTTCCATTTGCGGAATATGCGTATGTCCGAAAAATACCATTTGAGCAACATGACCGTCCATTTTCAAATGATGGCCGTGCTCAAAATGACATGTTTTATCATTGATGGTGGCATCGTAAAACGGAAGGATCGGAAAATCCAAAACCATTTGATCGACTTCCGCATCGCAGTTTCCCTGTACGCAAATGATTTGATCGGCATATTGGTTGAGTATCGCAATGACTTCTTTGGGCTTATACTGAGGCGGCAAATCGTTTCTGGGGCCGTGGTACAATACATCACCCAAACAAATTATTTTTTCACATTTCTCTTCTTCGAAAATCCGCTGGATCGCAAGCGCCGAATCAAGCGAACCGTGAATATCCGAAACTATTAAAACTTTCATTTTCGCTTCTCCTTCTGTTACCTGTATTTTAAAAAGAAAAAGCGATCCGTTTCCAGATCACTTTTTTCGTTTATTCTGCTTCTACAAGTTCTAATTTGCAATCCGAAACTTTAATGATCTTGTCCCCGGAAGCAATATTCAATTCTTTTTGAGCCTTAGCCAAGGCATCTTGGTAAGTACCGACAACGGCTTGTACACCCCATACAACCGAAAGCGTACGCGCTTCATCGCAAGATGCAACCGCAAAATAGATATCCGTAGCCGGACGGTATTGAGATAAAGCAAGCGCTAAATCGACTGTTCCTTCCGCAACAATGGCCGGAATTTCGAAATAAGCAGCCAAAGTTGCACAAGCAAGACCGATGGCATCGTCTTCGTTTTTCTCTTCTTTACCGTAAACAACGTTTTCAATCATCAACTGATGATCGATGTCATCTTCGGCCTTTTCATCGATTTTAGACATATACGTAACTGCTTCAAACGGATAATCGCCTTGAGCCGATTCACCGGAAAGCATTGTTGCCGATGTACCATCCAATACGGCATTGTGGCAATCCGAAACTTCCGCACGAGTCGGACGCGGATTTTGCTGCATGGAATCAAGCATTTGGGTTGCGGTAACAACGATCTTACCGGTTGATTGTGCTAAGTAAATCATTTCTTTTTGGATGGCCGGTAAATCCCATGCGTCCACATCAACCCCTAAATCACCGCGGGCTACCATGACACCATCGGAAAGTTCGATGATTTTAGCCATATTGCTGACGCCTTCTTGGTTTTCGATTTTAGAAATGATCTTAATATGATCGTTGCCTTTGGCGGCTAAAATATCACGGATCTGTTTGATATCATCCGGACGACGAACAAACGATGCCGCAATGAAATCAAGTCCTTGATCACAGGCAAATTCAATATCCGCTTTATCTTTCGGGGAAATGTAAGGCATATTCAAAATAACGCCCGGAACATTACAGTTTCTTTTGTTTTTCAACTTACGGTCATTTTGAACTTCGCAAACCAATTCTTTGCAAGAAGCGTCTTTTTCGATTACTTTTAACGTCAAGTTTCCATCTTCAACTAAAATTCTTCCGCCAACCGAAATATCATCGTATAATCCCGGATAGGAAATCGCTACTTTTTTAGCATTTCCCAGATACGAATAATCCATTGTAATCCGAAGAATATCTCCCGTATGAAGCAAGACCGGCTCATCGTTTTCAAGATAACCCGTTCTGATTTCCGGACCCTTTGTATCAAGCATCATACCGGTATTCCAACCGTGTTCGGCATTCAGTGCCTTAACATTTTGAATCCGGAATCCTTGTTCTTCATAATCACCATGCGAAAAATTCATCCGCATGACGTTCATGCCTGCCGTACCGATTAATTTTTCCAATGTTTCTTTTTGTTCACTTGCAGGACCGATTGTACAAACTACTTTTGTTTTTTTCATTTTCACTTTCTCCTTCTTTATTATGAAATTTTTTGTACCAAATTTTCAAGTTCTTCGTTTGATTTGCTTTGCATCTTCAGTGCTTCGGCAAGAGGTGTATAATGGAGTTTGTCATGGATCACACCGACCGCGACACCGAAAATATTTTCATGCAATAAATCCACCGCATATTTGCCGAGTCGTGCCGCCAACAACCGATCTTCCGGAGTAGGACAACCACCCCGCTGGATGTATCCTAAAATCGTTGCCCGACATTCGTATCCACTATATGTTTCCACTTCTTTGGCCAGTTGGTAAACATCTGTCAGATTTTCGGAAATCACGACGATGGCATGCCGCCTTCCGGCCAAACGATTGGCTTTTAAATCCGCCAATAACTTTTCTTTATCCAAACCGGTATCTTTCGTAATAATATATTCCGCTCCGCAGCAAATACCGGAGTATAAAGCCAAATCTCCGCAATACCGACCCATTACTTCAATAATGGAACAGCGCTGATGCGATGAACAAGTATCCCGTAATTTATCGATCGCCTCACACGCCGTATTCAAAGCCGTTGAAAAACCGATCGTAAAATCGGTAGAGGCAATATCGTTATCAATCGTCCCCGGAATACCGATGGTTTTAATACCGCTTTCCCAAAGCCGCAAGGCGCCGGTATACGTTCCGTCTCCGCCGATGGCGATCAAAGCGTCGATATCGTGCTTTTTCAATTGATTGATGGCCAATTGTCTGACTTGTTCGTATTTGAATTCCGGCAATCGTGCCGTACCTAAAATCGTACCGCCTTTATTTAAGATTTCCGATACATCTTTTCTGGAAAATTCTTCAAGATGACCTTCGATCAATCCTTTGTATCCGTCGTAAATCGCAAAAACCTGATCACCGGATGCGATCGCCGCACGAACAACAGCACGAATGGTGGCATTCATACCGGGGGCATCTCCGCCGGATGTTAAAACTCCAATCCTCAATTTAATCACTCCAAGTACCATTATATCATATTTTTTGACATCTTCAATATTTTATCTTTCGATAAAGTTTTAATACCGAATGTAAAACGATTTCATATTTTTACGAATTTATGGGAAATCATCTTGACAAGGCCCCTTTTTTTCAAGTAGAATTGAAGTAACAAACTTAACGAAACATAAGGAGATAAGAAAAATGAATCAATTAAAGGGAGCTGCTATTTTAGGTCAATCGGGAGGGCCTACTTCAGTTATTAATGCATCCGCCGCAGGTGTTTTTTTAGAAGCCTTGCAACAACCCAATATTACGCGCGTTTATGCGGCCGCTCACGGAATTCGGGGAATTTTAAATGAAGAATTCTACGATATCAATCAAGAAGATCCAAAAGAATTGGAATTGCTTAAAACGACCCCTTCTTCGATGATCGGATCCGTTCGTTACAAACTCAAACCATTGGAAATCGACGACTCGGAATATAAGCGGTTGTTAGAAGTCTTTAAAAAATACAACATTCGTTATTTCTTTTATAACGGAGGCAACGACTCAATGGACACTTGCAATAAAGTATCCAAATTCTTCAAAGATTCCGGTTATGAATGTTACTGCATGGGTGTTCCCAAAACCATCGACAACGATTTATGGGTAACGGACCATTGTCCGGGATATGCTTCTGCCGCTAAATATGTTGCCACATCTTTCATGGAATTATACTATGACGCGACGGTCTATGATACCCCGATGGTTGCCGTTGTGGAAGTAATGGGACGCAATGCCGGTTGGTTGACAGCCGCTTCGGCACTGGCCAAATACAAAGGCGCCGGTCCGGATTTAATTTACTTGCCGGAAGTTCCGTTTGATGTTAATAAATTCATTCAAGATGCCAAAGAAGTCTATGAAAAGAATCACGGAAAAGTTTTGATTGCCGTATCCGAAGGACTGAAAACCAAAGACGGCACTTATGTTGCCGAAATGGGCAGTCAGAATTTGGCAAAAGATTCGTTCGGTCATTCTCAACTGGGTGGAACCGCCAATGTTCTTGCCAATTTATTGAAACAGGAATTGGGTGTCAAAGTACGTCCGATTGAATTTTCGCTACTTCAACGCTGTGCACAACATTTAGCTTCTGCTGTCGATGTGGAAGAAGCCTATACAGCCGGAAAAGAAGCCGTTAAAGCAGCCGTCAGCGGAATTACCGATTATATGATCGGATTCAAACGGCATATGGAAAACGGAAAATACGAATGCGAATACATCAAAATTCCGCTCCATGAAGTGGCCAACCAAGAAAAGAAAGTACCGTCGGAATGGATCATCAACAACGGTACGGGATTATCGGAAGAATACGTTTCTTATGCACTTCCGTTGATTCAAGGTGATGCCAAAGCGCCTTTGGAAGACGGCCTTCCGCGTTTTGCGAGATTAAAGAAAGTCTTCGTTGAAAAAAAATAATTCAGCCATAAAAAAAGATCGGTTCAATTCAACCGACCTTTTTTTATTTATTGAAATAGAATTTGATTGACAATCGATTCCAAACGTTCTTGTTTGCCGCTAGATGGTGTGGCAATCCGCTTCATTTGACAAGCAACATCCGCAAGTTCTTCAAGCGTCGTCGTTCCGCTTACAATTTTCGCGCCGATTCCTTCCTTAAAAGACGCATATCTTGATTGAACAAATTCCTCAAGCCGTCCGTCTTCTATCAATGCCGCCGCTTTCAAAAGACCGAGTGCAAAGGTATCCATGCCCAAAATGTAGGCTTCAACCACATCTTCAAACGTATTGCTCGGCCGTCTGGTTTTCGCATCGAAATTAAATCCGCCCGTCAAGCCGCCGTTTTGAAGAACTTCATACATGCACATCGTAGCCGTATAAACATCAAACGGAAACTCATCCGTATCCCATCCCAAAAGCATATCACCTTGATTGGCATCAATCGATCCCAACATATGATTGATTCTGGACACTCTTAAATCATGTTGGAACGTATGACCGGCCAACGTGGCATGATTGGCTTCAATGTTGAGTTTGAAATCTTGATCCAATCCGTACTTTTTCAAAAAACCGATCGCCGTTGCCGCATCGAAATCGTATTGATGTTTCATCGGTTCTTTCGGTTTCGGTTCAATGTAAAAATCGCCTTTAAAACCGATTTTTCGACCATAATCAACAGCCATATGCATCAAGCGGGCAATATTGTTGAGTTCCAATTCCATATCGGTATTCAGTAGCGTTTCATAACCTTCTCGGCCACCCCAAAAAACGTAACCTTTGCCACCTAGTTTCACCGTTATATCCAATGCTTTTTTGATCTGAGCAGCCGCAAAACAGTAAACATTCGCATCGTTGGTCGAACCGGCCCCATTCATAAAACGCGGATTGGAAAACATATTGGCAGTTCCCCATAAACAGCGAATCTGCGTTCCTTTGGTCTTAGCCAAAATATAATCGGAAATCTCATCCAACCGACGGTTCATTTCATTGATATCATCGGCTTCTTCAACCAAATCCACATCATGGAAACAGTAGTACTGAATTCCTAATTTTTGCATCAATTCGATTCCGGCATCCACTTTTTTCTTGGCCCGTTCAAGCGGATCTTGGATACCGAAAGTTTTATCGATCGTTGCGCTTCCGAACATATCTACTCCGCTGGCATTCAGCGTATGCCACCAAGAAAGCGCAAACGGAAGATGTTCGCTCATCTTCTTTCCCAACACCACTTGGTCTTTATTGTAGAATTTAAAAGCCAAGGGATTCTTACTTTCTTTGCCTTCGTAGGTAACTACAGGAATATCTTTAAATAACTCGCTCATCTTCTTCTCCTTATTCTTTTTTCTTTTGTTTTCTTCAATTCTTATTATACACCATTATTTATTAATTTCATAGACGAAAATCGCTTAAGAAGCCGTTTCAAAAATTTAAAAATGCTTAAACGGACCGAAAGTCAAAAAATTTCGCGTATCTTCCATTTTCGTTTTACATCTTTAGTTTTTCATGATCGCATAAGGCCAACCAGTACGGTTCCAAAAGACATATGGGGGCGAAAAGGCAGATCTATCATATAGCCAATCGAAAAAGTATTACAACACACGCTTTTTAGATCAAACCATCAAATTCTTTTTATAAAAAGTTATCTTTAACTGCCTGAAATTGTGTTATACTAAAAAAAGAGATACGGTATAATGGAAAGAGGTCGTTTTATGAAAATAGTCAAAAAAATTTTACTCGTCGTCTTGATTTTGATCGGAATCGTCGTTTTAACAGTAGGGGGATATGCCATTTATTTGGAAGCCACTTACGATCGAATCAGTGATTTTCTTCCACTGGAAGTCGAACAAAATCCCACCGATCAACTGCAAAAGGATCAAACGTATTCGATCATCACTTACAACCTCGGATTCGGTGCCTACAGTCCCGATTTTACTTTTTTCATGGATGAAGGAAAAATGCTTTCAGGTGAAAAAACAAAAGGAAAGTACGGAAAAGCGCGAAGCAAATCGGAAGTTGAAACCAACACAACCGGCAGCATCGACGTTTTAAAACAAGTCAATCCCGATTTTATCTTCTTACAGGAAGTCGATCGCAATTCCACCCGTTCCCATCACGCCAACCAAAAAAACCTCATAACAAGCGCTTTTGATTCATACGGATTCAGTTTCATCAGCAATTTTCATTCCGAATTTTTAATGTATCCTTTAAACGATCCTCACGGCCGTGTCGATAGCGGAATGATGAGTTTATCACGTTATCAAGTTTCTTCTTCTCTTAGAAGGAGCCTTCCGATTTCCACGCATTGGCTCAATAAATTGTTCGATTTGGATCGTTGCATCCATATTCTCCGCTTGAAAATAGAGGAAAAAGAACTGGTTTTGATCAATGTTCATTTATCGGCCTATGACAAAGGCGGCGTTTATCGAAAACAACAAATAAACCTATTGAACACGATCTTAGAAGACGAACAGGAAAAAGGAAATTACGTTATCGTCGGCGGGGATTTCAATCACGATATTGCCGACAGTGCTTCTGCATTTAAAACCAATCAACAACAACCGGACTGGCTTTCGTTTTTAAGCAACAGCGACTTACCCAACGGCTATCAGTTTGCAACAACCAAAGAAGTTCCGACCTGTCGGGGCGCCGATGTCGTATATGAAAAAGATAAAACCTATACCGTCGTGGTGGACGGATTCATCGTATCCGACAATATTGAAGTCATTGAATCGAAAAACATTCAAACGGATTTCGCTTATTCCGATCACAACCCAGCCTTTTTGGAATTCCGTTTCCGATAAAGAAAAAACGGCCTTCTTTCCGCATAAGAATCGGCCGTTTTTTCTTTTATTTTTTCTTTTCCTTTGCCCGTTTGTCGTTGATAATCGCCATATGTTCCTTTTCGATCAACGTCACATTATTTTCTTTAGCCCATTTGACACAACCTTTTAAAACCATCGATAAGAAAACGCGCGGTACTTTGACAAGCATCTGGCAGGCTTCGTCGCTGAATTTAACAACATCATCTGCTCGATTGGCCGCATATCGAACGGATTCCATATCGACTTCTTTATCGGGGATCGGTTCTTTTTTCGGTCTTGTATGTCCGACATACCAAAAATATTTACTGTCTCTATACCCGTAATCGACCGGGATTTTCGGAAAAGACGAAGCTTTGACCCCGTTGATAATGGCATCATAATATGCCGGTTTCATTAAAATCTTATCGATTTTCAAAATAAAATGAGCCCCATACTGCGAAGTGATTCCATTGAATTGATGATACGGCGGAGCATATTCTTCCTGTACGACATCATGCATCGCATTGTCCAGTTCTTTAACCCAACTGCATTCGAAAACTTGAAAACTTTCCCGAATCACTTTGGGAAACATTTGATCGGGATGGCTTTCTTTCATCAAACCTTCTTCTAACGTAAAAAGGCAATCTTTCATCTTTTCTTCCGGCGTATCGCCCGGAAATCCCAGTCGAACAGCTTCTTTAAAGTATTTTTTTCGATCGGGAATGAAATTGATCGTACATTTCCCGTGCCTTAAAATTCCTTTGCACGTATTCGAAGAATTTCGGCAGCACAACAGCATAGCATAATAATCTTTACCGGCAATATAGTACGGCTGAACCAACGAATAAGCTCCGAAACTGGTGGTTTTACCATCTTCCGACAAAGTTCCGATCAAGGTTGTGGGCATCGGAAAAAAACTAGATGTCTGATAAAAATTATCTACGATTCTCATATCTTTAAAACTACTCATATTTGTTCCTCCTACTCTATTTCTATTATAGCAAAAAAGAAGAAAAATAGGCTGTTTTTACTGTTTTTTAGATGTTTTTCTGTTTAAAAAGATATGTCTTAGGAGAAACGCCGATCATTTTTTTAAAAACTTGCGCATAATAACTAGATGCATTAAATCCGACACTCTGTGCGATTTCCGTAATCGTCATTTCTCCCTGTTTCAATAAATACAGACTTTTTTCAATGCGGACTTCATTTAAAAAATCCATAATGGTAAAAGTGGTTTGTTCTTTAAAAATCCGGCAGATTTCGGTTTTACAGACACCGACTTCTTTTGAAACCTTTGAAAGTGTGATTTTATCCTGAAAATGCTCCTCTAAATAAATCATGATTTTTTTAACCAAGACGATATCTTTATTCGGTTCCTGATTGACAGGTATGTAAGGATGCCCTTCGAAAATCTCTAAAAAAAGCGGAACCAGACAGGCCAAAATCTGCCATTCGTAATTCGCTTTGGCATTTTTAAAGGTGTGATACAGTAAATCAAAATCCAAAGGACCGGTCAAACGGTAAGTAGGCAAAACCAATCGTTCCAAATATTTGGAAAAAACGGATTCTTCCGAACTGAAAAACAATTTGGGCGAAAAAACAAATGCGTAAATTTTTGCTTGTTTCTCATCTGTTTTCAAAGAATGAATTTGATTGGAATTAATAAAAATCGCTTCTCCTTTATGAAGGACAAACGTTTGATGGTCCACACAAACGCAAATTTTGCCCTCGACAACGTAATCGATTTCGTATTCGGTGTGCCAGTGCGCTTTGAAAAAATTCCGACTTCCATCTAAAAAAATTTCTTCATAGGCGGCAAAAGGAAATTGACGAGTACCATGGGGCTTTACTTCCATCAAATTTTTGGATAATCCATCAATTGCCATCATACCTCCCATCGTTTTAAGATAATTATATTATACTTATAATTTTCTTTTTTTCAAATAATTTAAGTTCAAGAAAGCGTCTTTCCGCTGGAAGTTTTCTCATTAGACGCAAAGTTGTTTTCAACCAAACAGAATCAATTTATATTCAAAAGAAAAAGGATAAAATCGACGATTTTATCCTTCCTCTGTTTACTTTAACGTAATACGAGCCGTTTCTTCATTAAACGACCAACAATCCGTCAAATCAAATGCCTGATAGAAAGCGCGATCCAAGGTTTCTTCCTGAACCACTTGATTGGCATCCGCTTTTACGTTTTTCGGTTTTGCGTTAGCGCCCGAAGAAAGTTCAACCCAAGAAGTATTGGTAGTGGTAACCCCTTGAATCGTATTGGATTGCAATCTTCCGTTCATAACGCCATTGTCTTTATTATCGGTGGCAATCTTAGCAAACGATACGATATGATTGAATTCCATTCGGCAACCCAGCACGTTCTTGTCCGAACCGCCGGTCGTCGTTCCGGCATATTTTCCTGTTAAGGTGCCTTCGTAAACGGCTTTTTCGATTTTCAAATATCTTGCTTCGTTTCCTTTGACACGACCGACGAAACCGCCGACATAACCGCTCTTACCGCACTCGACATTGGCAACGACTTCGGCATTTTCGATGATGATTTCATTGTATGAATCATCGGACGGTCCACCCATAAAGCATCCGACCAGACCGCCGGCATAACGTTTGGAGGCGGAAATCAAATAAGAAGATTCGTTGATTACGCTGACTTGTTTCAATGTCACATTTCCGCTGGAAGTTTGACCGATCAATCCGCCGATGCTTTCAACGCCGGAAACACGGACATTTCTTATTTTGACATTGGAAACATTGGTTGCGCTGGCTTTACCGATCAACGCAGCCGCACCGGTTGAGTTGTCTGCTTGAATTTGAACTTCTTTTAACGTTACGTTTTGAATCAAAGCACCGTTTGTTTCATAGAACAAACCGGCATAAGTAACGCCGTCATACTGAATCGTCAGATTGGAAATGGTATATCCCGCACCGTCAAAGATACCGGCAAAAGTTACCTCGGCCATATCCCACGTTACATCTTTTAAATCAATATCATTGGATAATACGATATATTCGGTATTCAAAACATCTCGATGCAAAACATCGTATAATTCTTGAGCCGTCGAGATGTAAGTAGGTGCAACGGCATCCACACTGGCCACTTCCGAAAGACCGTTTTCATTTTGAACAACAAGATAGTAAGTATAATCTCCGTAAGCCGCATTGGCAAATCCGATTGTAAATTCCAAAGAAGAAATATCCGAAGAAGTAAAATCTTTTACTTCGACTGAAATATCGCCGACTTGGTAATCGTTTGCCGTGATCACATCAAGCGCCGTAGGAGCGGGACTTCCTTTTGCAACCGCAATCGCAAAGATTTTACCCGTTGCCCAATTTACTTTAACACGCACGCTTGCTCCTCCTGAAGCCAATGCCGTAACTTCTTCGATCTCAACCGGAGAAGCAATATTCACGACATCCAAAACAATGGTTTCGGTCTTCATTTGATCCGAATCTTTTAACGCAACAGAGTATTCGATTTTGTACGTACCCGGAATTTCAGTATTCAATTCTTCTATTTCGATTTGCTGACCGTAAATCTCATAGAAAATACGCGTTGTAACCACCAAGTTTTCCGAAGAAATCACCTGATCATCCGACCGGCCGTTTAAATCGTACACCGTCATAACCGGATCAAACGGTTCCCCTTGTAAAATCACATCCGGATAGGTAATCTCAATATCCCCGATCATCGGCTTTAATGCCTTGATCAGCAGTTTGAACTCTTTTTGCAATTCAACATCGCCGATAGATATGGTTGCCGTTAAAGTTACCTGCTGATCCGAAGACGGATTTTTGACAATTCCCCAATAGTACGTATCGGTTCCTTTAGAAGCGTCTTTCGGATTTGGGTTTTCCAAATCAACGGTGACTATATCCGGATGACTGGATGTCCAATGAATCGGATGCCCTAAAATGGTTTTATACAAATCCAGATCTTCATAAACCGCTTCTTCATTACACATAACAAACAACTGATTGTAGATTTGATAAGCAACAACGGTATCGGCCGTAGCCCCTTGCGGAATGGCAAGACTTTCATGATGACGATATTCTTCCCAAGAATCCATTGCCAAACGACCGCCGATAAAATCCAACTGGAGATTTTGCAACGCACCATCGTTGATTTTTAAATAACTGCCCAAATTGATAGACCCGTCTTGATTGCGGAGTACTTTGTGTACTTCGTCGGCTGATGCAACCGTTTGAACATAAAAAGCACGGACGTCTGTTTTTTCAAAAACATCGGCGGCATTCACGGTAACCGGCATTCCCGATAATTCTTCGATTCTAGAATTTCCGTTTATAACATCCAAAATTGCATAATATTGCAATTTTTGATCTGCCGTGTGCAATACCAATGAATTGGAAATCGGTCCTCTGAATTCATCGGCACAACTCTGGCTGTAATTGCTTGTTGCGATCGACAGTAAACCGTCATAAACATTTAAACTGTCGGTCGTCCGGGCCAAATTGAAATTTTGATATCTTCCGGCTTCAAACAAACCGTTATTGTAAGCCGTACAGTTTTTCAAATTCAAAATTCCCGGATTGGAATTATCGGTATAACCGTGTGCGCCGTTTTCAAACGAGATACAGTTTTCCAAATAAGCATTGGTGTACATAACCTCGCCACCTAATTTAAATCCGTTTCCGTCGCCGTCTCTGGTTCGACCGTTATTGTACGACGAAGTATTGTTCTCATCGCCGATATCGGACAAAAAGCCGTTTCTGAAAGCGATGCAGTTGATGATTTTGGTCACACCCGTATTTCCGCTGGAAGATTTCGAATACAAATCCCATCCGTCGTCGCTGTTTGCAAAAGCAATACACGAATCGAAAATATTGTTATGACCGACCGTCAGTTTGGCGGAAAATCCATCGGCATCTTCGCCGCCATTGTTATAATCGAAATTGTCGTGGGAAGTACATTTTAAGATCAAGTTATCGGAAGGATATTTATCCAACGTGTTTTGACTATCATCCCATCTGGCAATTCCAAGTCCCGTATTTCGGTTGTATCTCGTAACGCAATTTTCAACAATATTGTGAGAACCGCCGACATAAATTCCATAGGCACCGGCCCGTTCCACGATCAAATTCGATAAATGAACGTAATCCGCCCGGATATCGAATCCTCTTTGGCCGTATTCTTGTTGGCTGTAATCGAAAATCGGTAACGAATCTCCATCCACACCGGCAATGATTTGATACGAGTCAACCGTACCGCTCATATCCGTATCCACGATCTTTCTGGTTGAAAATTCATACGTACCGCTTTGTAAATACAATTGATGAAGTTGATTTTGAGCACCGCGTTTCATTCTAGCCAAGGCCGTATCGAAATCAAGCGGATCAAACCAACTTCCGCTTGCCTGCGGGTTTCCTTTCGGAGAAACGAAAGCCGTATCTTCTTCTTTTTCCCATTTCGCATAAACCGTTAAATCGGATTTGGGCATGGTACCGTTAAAAGCAAGCGTTAAAGGTTCATCGGTATACCACCCTGCAAAACGGCACCCTTCCAGAGTCGGATTTTCCAAAGAAACAGCGGTTGTTTCAATAACCTTTTTCTTTAATGACGGAAGTCCGTTATGATAAACAACCGTAAGTTCGCGATAATTGGCGAGCCACTTTGCATAAAGTGTCATATTTTCTTCGGGAAAGACCGAACTTTCAAACTTATTTTCAAGTAACTCATCTTTTGCCCAGTAAGCAAAAGAATACCCATCAAAAACTGGGATCGGCAACTGTAAAGCCTCTCCCGGTTTGCCTTTCATTGCTTCTAATTCTTGCCCGCCGTTTGTAACAAAAGTCAAGATTACTTCGTCATTGCCTTTTGTTTCGTCTTTACAAGATGCAACCGTCAACAATCCGGCACAAAGCAAAAACAAAGAACAAACCAAAACAAATTTTTTAAACATACATTTGCCATAATTCTGCACAATAAATTATGTTTTCCTCCTTTTCAATCAAGTATCAGTCAAGTGTGCAAATTGACTTCCATCGTCGGAAAAACAGTTATTTTAGAAAACGCTTACAAATTTAAAATTAATTTTGTGCCGTCTTACAAACGGCACTTTTTCCTAACGACGACTTCTATCTTGATTGTAAACAAAGAAAGAACAAACAACTATCAAAATCGTTTTTATATCTATTAAAATAGTCCGAAAAATCAATGATTCAAAAACAAAGAAGCAGCCAATAAAAAAGCCCCGTTCCCCGGTAAATAAAGCGGTAAATCATCCCGGTCGGATTGACGGTTATGACCGTTTTTCATATAAATGTTTTTACCCGTTGGGTAAAGCAATAACGATAAGGCTTCTTTTTTTCGATTCAAATGGTAAGCACACATCGCCATCATCGGAAAATCCCATCCCCACATTTCTTCCAAATCGTACGTTTTTAAAACACGATCCAGTGTCTTACTCATCGCCTTCGGTTCGATTCGATCGCTTTCAAACAAACTGTACGGCATCAAGACGAGTGGATGATCTTTGGCGAATTTCGTATAAGTCTTTTTTCCTTGTTCGTCTGCCGTTGCCAAATAACAACCGTTTCGCATCTTCGGCCATACCATTTTCAAGACAATATCTTCCCATGTCTTAGAATACGGTTTTTTCAGTTCTTTACAGAAGAAAATCATTTTTTCAAAAGCGTAACGGACGTATTCCACTTCAAAAATCGGATCTCTTGTTTTCAAAGGATCAAAACATTCCTGTGCGGGAATAATCGGATAATCCAAATGATAGACATCGTTTTGACAATATACAAAACTTTGCAAAAAACAAATCAGCTCATTTAAAAGCGGCATAAACCGTTGAAGGACGGCTTGGTTCTTTGTTTTTCGGTAATAAGTATCCAGCATCAAAAACAAATGCGGTTGTTGCCATAATAAAAGACAGCCGATTGAACTGGGTGAATCCTCTCCTGAAAACGACGTCATTTTAGGAAGTCTGGCACCTTGGTAGCCTTGTTCTTCCGCTCTTTTTTCAGCTCGTTCCAAAATAGAAAAATAATAGTTCAACTGAGTTAAAAACACATCTTCCAAACCGTATTCCACCATCCAAAGACTGTGCCACGGATGCATTTCCAAATGAAATTTGGAATACCAACTGTTCAAAGTCAGTCCCGTTTCTTGCGGCGGAAAAAGGCCGGCGGAATTCACTTTTACTAAATAAAGCGATAAAACCAACCGACGGTTGAATTCTTTTACTAAAAGCGCATCAACCGAATCTTTTGCAAGCAATAAATGCGCTTTGATTCGTTTAAAATAAGCAGATAAATCATGACAATAACGATTTGGTTTTAAAATCGCCATTTCAAAATAGCCCCGACCTTCAACCGAAAGCGTAAGATATTCTTTTTGATCTTGAACAGGCATATCGGTTGTTAAATAGGCTGTAAATCGTTCGTGTTCGGTCTGCCGAATGATTTTACCGTTCTCATAGTGATAAGGATCCGTTTTCGGATACAAACTTCCTCTTTTGTTTGAACTTGTTTTGGGAAACACGATACGGATATCCAACCCCTTACAATTTGTTTCCACTTCAAACCGTAAAACATCATCTTGTTCATCAACCATGACTTTGGTTTTCACTTTTTCGCCATTTAGGATAAATACCGACTCGATGATTCCGTGATATAAATCCAATTCCTGATGCACTTGTTCAATATCCGCCGGACTTACTTTTTCTTTGTTGCGGTAAAACGCATACATAAAAAACGAAAACCGATACGGATAACTGCGCAAATGGTAAAAAGCCTCTTCTTGACCTTGTTCGTCGGTACAGTATCCAACCTTATGATCCTGTGCTTGATAAATGGTAGGCTTAACGAAAAAAAACTCAGGATCCGTCACAAAACACAGACTGCTCATAACGGTTAACGGAATGGCGGCATCTGTTTCATAAAAAGTCTGAGTTCCAAGAACATCCACTGTCGCTGCCAAATTACCGTTTCCGACACTCAGCGGATTATCCCGATCCGGTTGATCCAGTACCACATTAAAAGGAGTTATTTCTTCTTTTTTCATTTTTTCCTCCTATTTGATCATCTGAATACCGGTGGTGTGTTCCAAACAAAAGGCCTCGTTCATTTCTTTTTGCATTTCCGAATCCGCTTGATAGGTCATTTTTTGAAAAGTGATGTTCTTTGCATGAACACACTTAATAAAATTCATGCGCCCTTCAATCGTTCCGTTTCCCTCACATGGACGAATATCGTGTGTATCTAGGGGCCATTTGGTTTTCCGATTCAAACGAAGTTCGATATTTTCAAACGTTATATCAAAAATGTTTTGTGTCGGATCGCCGTAAATGAAAATTCCGTTTTCACAATCCATTTGAATATCAAAAAAGCGTACATCGGAAATAGTTCCTACCGGTTGATTCTTCTTTCTGGGATTGGCGGTAATCGAAATTCCTTCGCCTTTTCCCCACCATTCAACCGGCGAAAACCGTCTGGTTTCGATCCTCAAATGTTCAAAACGGATATTCTTTATCGAACCTTCATCCCGCAATTGAAACGAAATTCCCCGATTGCTTTTTAAAATCGTACAATTTCGAACCGTAATGTCGGTAAAATCATCCACACTTTCCGTTCCGAACTTAATGGCCGCACTAGTGGAAATCAACCGGCAGTTTTCAACTGTAATATGGGAACACCGACCATATTGATGGTTGTCTTTCGTGGTTTTAAATACAATGCAATCATCGGCCGACTCGATGGTGCAGTTGCGGATCAAAACATTTTTACAATGATCCGGATCAATTCCGTCACAATTTGCCAATCGAAGATTATTATAAATCTTCAACCCATCGATCAAGACATCCTCACATCCCACCAAATGAGTCGTCCAAAACGCACTTTTTTGAAATGTAACATTTAAAATCGCTATTTTTTTGCAGTCTTCAAAATAAACGAGCGGTACTCGCGGATAAAAATACCCGTCGATATGATAAGGACTGACAGTTCCGTAAAAAATTTCTTCGTTTCCGTCAACCACGCCTTCTCCTGTTATTTGGATGTTTTCGGCTTGATAAGCATACAAAAAATATTTGGTCGGTTTACCGCTGTAATCACAATTTTCCCAAGTCGGTTTTTCGACTCGCCGAATGGACTTTTTCTTCAGTAAATCAAAATCACTTAACCGGTCACTGGCTTTCAAACAAGCGTTTTTTTCAAGATGAAGTTCCACATTGCTTTTCAATACGATACTTCCGCTGATAAAGGTATGATTCTGCGGCAAAACAACCACACCGCCACTCTTACAGCAAGCATCAATCGCTTGTTGAATGGCACGGCCGTCATTGGTTTTTCCATCACCAACTGCGCCAAAATCCAGTACATTGTATTTCATATCGATCGTTTCCCTTCCTTTCATTTCTTATTTATCATTATAGCTTATTTTACAAAAATAAAAAAGCGACAATCTTATCAAAATAATCCGTTCGTTCGTTAAAATCAACCGACGAAAGGTTACAAATGTCGCTCATAAAATTAAAATTTATTTCGTCTTTTAAGTTTGTTTGTTTTTTGTTTGAATCGGAAAAACGAAATTCTTTTTAAATCACTCCAAATGAATATCGTTTTTCCAAACTGTTTTTTTCTTTCGACTACTTCTATTGTTCTTTTATTCCTTTGAATAAATAAATTACATACAAAACGAGCGAAAGACCGAGTAAGATGTGTCCTAATCCCGCAATACCCGCAAGCGCAGAATCGATTTTTGCCATAAAGTCAACATCAACCACCTGCAAAATTCCTCGTATCAGCATCATGATCAATGCGATGCTCAAACCGATGACATAAGCAATATAGGCAACTCGTTCGATTTTCGACCGCTCTATACAAAATACTTTCACTAGCATCATCATAACCAAAGAAAAGATAAATCCCAATACCAACGCATGAACATGCATCGCACTTAAAGAAGTATGATTGTTTATCAAATCATACTCGAAATATTTTGTAAATTCTCTGAAAAATACACCTAAAGCCAATCCGATTCCCAAAAAAACAATTGCCGTAATCAAATATTTTTTTACCATTCTTCTATTCCTCCATCCCTCATTGTTCCGATCGGTTTTTCATTACAAACGAAAGGATCGATCTATTAATAAACTCGCCCTTTTTCGTTTTACCACTTTAATTATAAAGTATTTTTATCGGAATTTCCATATTCGATTGGATTTATAGCAATTTAGAAACTGTTCAGGAGGCTGTGCGTATTCGAAAATGGGCACTTTAAGAAAAAAAGAAAAAAGATTGACTCATCGTATCTCCAAAATGCCTTGATAAATCAACCTTTTTTCTTTTTTCCTATTAAGAATTTTCTTTTAAGAAAATTTCAAATTCCAACTGGAGGCCCCGAACAGATTCGAACTGATGGTCGGGCAGTTGCAGTGCCGTGCCTTACCACTTGGCTACAGGGCCATAACGCTTTTATATTATAGCAAAGAGTCTATGGGTTGTCAAACCTAAAAAAGTTTTTTTACTTTTTTGGCACTCTATTATTGACAGTGCCAAAAAAAGGAGTATAATAAAATTGTCTTCAAGAAAGACGAATAATCAAGAAAGGCGGTTTTAGTATGGAACAACAAAATTATCAAGAAGAAAATGTGTTGGAAAAATACGGTCGAAATATCGTAGCCCTAGCCAAACAAGGGAAAATCGATCCGGTTATCGGAAGAGATGAAGAAATCAGACGGATTATTAAAATTCTTTCCCGTAAAACCAAAAATAATCCTGTTCTAATCGGTGAACCGGGTGTCGGTAAAACAGCCATTATCGAAGGATTGGCCAGACGAATCGTAGCCAATGATGTTCCTTCCTCCTTAAAAGACAAAGAAATATTCGAACTGGATATGGGTGCCTTAGTTGCAGGAGCCAAATACAGAGGCGAATTCGAAGAAAGGCTGAAAGCAGTTTTAAATAAAATCAAAGACTCCGATGGAAATATCATCATGTTTATCGATGAAATCCATTTGATCGTCGGAGCCGGAAAATCCGATGGTGCACTGGATGCTTCCAATATGCTTAAACCGATGCTTGCCAGAGGAGAACTCCACTGTATCGGAGCAACCACATTAAAAGAGTATCGCGAATACATTGAAAAAGACAGTGCTTTGGAACGTCGTTTTCAAAAGGTATTGGTCAGTGAACCGACGGTTGAAGATACCATTTCGATTTTAAGAGGAATCAAAGAACGATTCGAATTGCACCACGGTGTTGCGATTACCGATAATGCCATTGTAGCGGCCGCGACCTTATCGAATCGTTACATTACCGATCGGTTTTTACCGGATAAAGCCATTGATTTAGTGGATGAAGCCTGCGCATCTTGCCGAATGGAACTGGATTCCAAACCGACGGTCCTAGATGATTGCGATCGAAAAATAACTCAATTGAAAATCGAACAAATGGCCTTAAAAAAAGAATCCGATCCGACTTCTAAGAAACGGTTGGAAACAATCGAAACCGAGTTACGGGACTTAGAACAAGAAGAAAAAACGTTAACGGAAAAATGGCAGCAGGAAAAAAAGGAATTGACTGCGTTCAAAGAGATGAAAAAGCAGTTGGATCAAAAACGATTTGAATTGGAAAAAGCATTTAATGAGGGAGATTATAAATATGCTTCGGAATTACAATATTCCGTTATTCCTTCTTTAGAACAAAAAATCAGCGATTATCAAAATCGTTCCAAAGAAAATCATTTGCTGTCCGAATCCGTCGATGAAGAAGCCATCACCGAAGTCGTTGCCAAATGGACCAATATTCCGATTTCAAAATTGATGCAAGGAGAAAAAGAAAAAATACTTCATTTAGCCGATACCTTAAAACAACGCGTAATCGGTCAGGATGAAGCAGTCGAACTGATCAGCGATGCCATTATTCGGCAAAGAGCGGGGATCAAAGACGAAAACCGACCCATTGGTTCGTTCCTGTTTTTAGGACCGACCGGTGTCGGTAAAACCGAACTGGCCAAAGCGTTGGCCGATGCCCTATTCTGCAGTGAATCCCATATCATCCGATTGGATATGTCCGAATTCATGGAACCGCACAGCGTCGCCAAATTGATTGGTGCGCCTCCCGGTTATATCGGCTACGATGAAGGAGGGCAATTAACCGAAAAAGTCAGAAGAAATCCTTATTCGATCATCTTATTTGACGAAATCGAAAAAGCGCATCGAGATGTTTTCAACATTCTGTTACAAATCTTAGATGACGGAAGACTTTCGGATTCGCAAGGAAGAACCGTCGATTTTAAAAATACGATTATCATCATGACTTCCAATTTAGGCAGTTCTCTTCTTCTTTCCGATCAAACAGATCGTTACCGTCAGGTACAGGACCTATTGAAACAAAATTTCAAACCGGAATTTTTAAACCGTATTGACGAAATCATTACTTTCCATCCGCTTCATAAAGATGTACAAATCAAAATTGTCGGAAAATTATTAAAAGATTTGGATATGCGGCTTTTATCGCAAGGCATCAACATTACTTTTACCGATACTTTGAAACAGTATATTTTAGATCAAAGTTACAATGAAGAATATGGGGCCAGACCAGTCAAACGATACATACAAAAATATATCGAAACATTTATCGCCACGAAAATCATCAAAGGCGATATCAAACCGGAAATTCCTTATGTACTGGATGCCATCAACCATGAAATACGACTTTTAAATCGTTAACAAAAAGACCAGAATGTCAAAAGCATTCTGGTCTTTTTAAGTATGGATGCATCCTTTTTCCAGTCGGTTGCAATAAGCCGTTTCTTTTCGAATCAAACGTTTGATTAATCCCATTCGCTTTGATTTCTTTTTACTTTTCATTAAAGCATGAATTTTTTCCGATAGTCGTTTGTCCTCGTCCGCCTGTAATAAAACCATACGAATGGGATTTTGAAGTCTGTAAAAAGGATATTGATTCCATTTTAAAAGCCGACGTTTTTTAGCGGCAAGTTTTTTTAATTCTTCCGAAAAAAGAATATAACCTTCTTCTTCCAAATCATACGCACAACACTCTAAATAAGCCGGACTATGTCCCTGACTACCTTTTAAAAATTTAAAATTCTGTTCCATTCCATCCCGGTTCAAGTGCCGTAATGGATTTTGTTTTTCCCAAATGGATTGCTTATATCCATCTATTTTTTCTATCATCCTTATCCCCTCCTTCTTTACGATGCCCCAAAAGGGATGGATTTATTCCGTCATTTAAAAAATTTTGAATTTCAAACAACGTATGAGCGGAAAAAAGCAAATTAAAATGATTGATTCCTTTTAAAATCAAATAACGACGATTCGGATGTTTAACCAAACGATACAGCAACATTCCCGAACTTTCTTTAACCAAATAATCTTCATCTCCCCAAAGAATCAAGGTTTCGCAGCCAATCATGGAAAAACCATGCGATAAAGACCGAACAACACTTTGAAATCGCCATAAATAGGCCATTTGTTTTTTTAAAGGAAGGGTTTCTTTTTTTGTCCTTTTTTCTTTCGGTACTAAAAAAGGATAATTTTTTAAATTCAAGTAGCGGTAAGCCGGGGCCAAAAGAATCAACTTCCGTATTTTTCGGCGCTGTTGCAAATAACAGGCAACCACACCGCCTAATGAATATCCCATCAGATCAATCACATCGTACTTGATGGCAAGATGTTCCAACAATTCCAAATAAAACCGTTCGATCGCTTCTGTTTTAAAGGGAGCCTTATTATCGCCATGACCGGGCATATCCCTTAATTCAATCGCATCGTAATACGATTTTAAAGCATTGGCCAAATACGAGAAATCTTTTTTGTCAGATAACAATCCATGAATACATACCAAACATTTCATCGGTATCTTCACCTAGTTTAGCATATGTCATAGTCTGTTTTTCAGTCACTCTTCTTTTAAAAACATTGCAATTAAAAGGCTTTATGCTATACTAAATATAAAGAAAGGGGAAGTTCATATGGAAACCAATAAAATACCTGGCCATATGGCAATTATTCTAGACGGAAACGGTCGGTGGGCAGCCAAACGGAAACTCCCGAGAACAATCGGTCATCGCAAAGGAGCCGAAAACATCAAAACGATTGCCAAACTATGTCAAGAAAAAGGAATTCGCTATTTAACGCTTTTTTGTTTTTCAACCGAAAATTGGACGCGCCCTAAAGAGGAAGTCCGTTATTTGATGACAACACCCATTCGCTATTATCAACGCTATAAAACCAAACTATGGAATTCCGACTATCGGTTCCGTTTCTTAGGAAGACGGGATCGACTATCGGAAAAATTGCTTGAAATCATGACGGAATTGGAAGAAAAAACAAAGACGCACACCGGCCTTACGATTTCGATCTGTATTGATTATGGGTCCTATGACGAGCTTACTTCTGCTTGTAAAAAAATAGCCGAAGAAGTCAAACAAAACCAACTGAACATCGACGATATTACACCGAACACCATTGAACAGCACCTGTTTACCAAAGATTATCCGCCTTTGGATTTTTTGATCCGTACCAGCGGCGAAATCAGAATCAGTAATTTTTTATTATGGCAACTGGCCTATGCCGAACTCTATTTCACCGATGTTTTATGGCCCGATTTCGATCAAAACGAACTGGAGAAAGCCTTAAATTCGTATCAAATGCGCAAAAGACGATTCGGAGGATTGCATGATCATTCATAAACTTTCTCCGCAAGGCTTTTGTTGGGGTGTCCGTCAAGCCATTCAAAAAGTCGAACAAGCCCTGATGGATCCGGCCTATCCCAAACCGATTTATCTGCTCGGATCGATCATTCACAATAAAACGGTGACCAATCACTTGGTTCAAATGGGAGCCATCTTAATCGAGGAAAACCGTACCCGTCTTTCCATGTTGGACCGTATTTCAACCGGTACCGTTGTCTTTTCGGCACATGGAGTGGCACCGAATGTTTACGAAAAAGCCAAACAAAAAGGTTTGACCATCTTAGATACCACTTGTGGGAATGTATTGATTGTTCACCGTAGAATAAAACAACATTTGGAAGCGGGGTATCGATGTTACTATATCGGAACCAAAAATCATCCGGAATGCGAAGGGATTTTGGAAAGCAGTTCTTTGATTCGATTGATTGAAACCAAAGAAGATGTCGAAAACTTGCCTTTTACCGAAGAAGCGATCTATATCACCAATCAAACCACGTTGTCGTTACTAGATACCGAAATAATCTATCGGACTTTTAAAGAAAAGTTTCCGCAAGCCATCATCGACAATAAAATCTGTTTGGCCACAACCCAACGGCAACAAGCCGTTCTAGATCAAAAAAAAGCCGATTTATGCCTCGTAGTCGGCGATAAAATGTCTTCCAACACCAAAAAACTATGGCAACTGGCCCAGCAAAAGGGTATTCGCAGTGTATTGATCGAACAAATTGAAGATCTTGCGGCAATTGATTTTACCGCTGTTCAACAGATCAATATCACATCCGGTGCTTCTACGCCGTCTGTCTTAGTCGATCAAGTGATCAACCATTTACAAAACATAAAATAATTCGCACGTTTAAAGCGTGCGGTTTTTGTTTTGTAAATAATGAAAAAAAGATATGACTTTTAGATCATATCTTTCAAAAACCGATTGTTCTATTGAAGATTCCCTTGGTATTCTTTTAATCTTTTTCGGTTGAATACATGGATAAAATCCCGTTTATTTTTTTTAAGATGTCTTCTTTAGACATTCCGTAATGATCCAACACCTCTTCTATTGAACCATGGGTAATGCTTCTGTTTTTATCAAAAGCGACAAAATCAATCGGCAAATACCGACGTCGTTCATTCAAATGTGCCAATACCAAACTGTATAACGAACCTTCGTGTACCACCTGCTCGATAATCAAAAGGTGTTGGTATCGTTTACAAATCTTTTCCAATATTTTTGAATCAAGCGGTTGAATATACCGGGCATTGACCAAACCGACTGATAAAGAATTAGCCGTAAGGATTTCCTTGATTTTGTCAACATCCGGTCCATAGGCCAAGATACAAAGAACTTCTCCTTCTAAAAGTTCGTCCCAAGAAGGCGGAATTATTTTTTTTCGGTCCACACTACGAGATGTATCGATGATTTTTCTCGGATAGCGAATGGCGATCGGTCCTTCATGTAAAAAAGCATAATTGAATATACCGATCGTTTCTTCTAAATCTTTGGGCATTGCAATAAGCATATTGGGCATGGAAGACAACATGGCAATATCGTAAATTCCCTGGTGGGTCGCACCGTCTTCCCCGACAACACCCGCCCGATCGATTCCGATAATAACCGATAAATTCTGTCTGGCAATATCGTTTAATATTTCGTCGTACGCCCGCTGCATAAAAGTCGAATAATAGAGCAACACGACCTTTTGATGATTCAAAGCAATACCGGCGGCCATAATGGCGGCATGTTCTTCGGCAATCCCGACATCATAAAACGATGTGGGATAAAGTGTGGCAAATTCTTCTAATTTCGCTCCCGACTTCATCGCCGGTGTTACAACAAAAAAAGGTTCTTCTTTTCTTTTTTCAACCAAATAATCCGCAACGATTTTAGAAAAGGACGCCTCATGTGGTTTTAACGTTTGAAGTGGTTTTCCGCTTGCAATATCAAATGGACCGATTCCGTGATAATTTCCAGACTCATCGGCTTCCGAAGGGGCATATCCTTTTCCTTTTTTGGTTAAAATATGTAAAATAACCGGTTGAGTGGTATGTTCAATCCGTTTTAAGGCTTTGATACAAGCATAAAGATCGTTACCTTTGATCGGACCGTAATAATCAAAACCCATATCTTCAAAGATATTGTCGTGTTGAATCATTCCTTTGATTCCCCGTTTCAACTGATGAAACCAGTTGCAGACAAATGTCGGGAAAATCGTATTCAAAACGCGTTTGACCGTGCGCCAAAAATGCGTTCCTCTTAAACGGGACAACGTTTTTGCTAGCGCCCCAACTGATTTTGAAATACCCATTTTATTATCATTTAAAATGATAATCGGAGCCAATTGATTCTGATTTCCTAAAAAATTCAGCCCCTCAAACGCAACCCCATTCATAATCGAACTATCCCCGATCAACGAAATAATCCGTTGATCCTTGTTTTCCTTTGATAACAACATCCCCGCCATGGCCGATAACGAGGTGGAAGAATGTCCCGATTCCCAAACATCGTATTTGGATTCTTCTTTACAAATATAACCGGAAAGGCCTTGATATTGTCTTAACGTATCAAAATCTTTGGCCCGACCGGTTAAAATTTTATGGACATAGGATTGGTGTCCGACATCAAAAATAAACTGATCCTGGTCACAATCAAATACATAGTACATTGCCAACGTAATTTCGACAATCCCTAAATTACTGCTCAAATGCCCTCCGGTTTTGGAAATGTGTTCAATTAAGAATTGGCGGATTTCTTTCGCCAATTCTTTCAATTCTTTTTTGGATAACCGTTTAACAAAGGAGGGATCTTGAATACTTGTCAAATCAATCATTCGATTCACCTTTTCTTTTTTGGTCGATCTAGCATCAGTTTATTATATAACAAAAACAGCAAAAACTCAACTTTGTCTTAGGATTTCTTTTCGTTTTCGATCGGCAAACTACTTAAATTGTTATTCCAATCGCCGTCGGGTAAACTTTTCAAGTATTGTTCGCCGTTGCGATGAGCAATACCGACATTTCTGATCTTGCCTTCTTTGGCCAACGTGATTGCCTCTTCTTTGGTAACTGAAAATTCAGAAGCGATTTCATAACCGATGACCGTATTCCCATGTTTGATGATTTTGGTAATCTCTTTGGCATCCGGCAATTCCTGCGGAATTTCATCAAAAGCCAGCCGAGGTAAATCTTTACGCATCTTTTCATCTCCTCTTTCATTTAGGATATACATTCCTGCGTATTTCATATTTCTAATAATTACCATTTTAAAGTATATCGAAAAAGCCACACTATAACTGGAAAAAGAGGTGAAACTATGAAAAAGAAAATCACGTGCAGACCTTGTAAAGAAGAAAACAACTGGGAAATCGAAGATCAAAACGGTCATGTATTAAATCAACACTATGAAAGCAAAACGGCGTGTGTGGAAGCCGGAAAAAAATTAGCCGAAGAATGTGGATGCGAATTATGTGTTTGCAACACCTGTGAAAAATAATTCTTTCATGTTAAAGAAATCAAACATTTAAAAGGATGGAAAAATGAAAAAAGATGTTTATATACACTTTTTTGTGTCTACAAACATCTTTTTGTTTTTTTAAAAAACGTTATCGTTTATTCATAAAACATCTTGGATGCGCGTTTTAATTCCTTCCGAATGGCAATATGCTGCGGACAAGCCTGTTCGCATTTTCCGCATTCGATGCATGCAGTCGCACAGGCTTTGCCGTGACTTTTTACCAACCACTGTTCTTGGTGTTTTGCCATTTGAATATCCGAGTAAAGTTCAAGATAATTCAATGCCGTAAATGTTCCCGCAATACCGATGTTTTTCGGACAAACTTTGGCACAATAATGGCAGGAAGTACAAGGGATCAACGGCATTTTTTTTATTTCTTCTTGAGCCTTCGATAAAATTTGTTCCTGCTCTTGAGTCAGTTTTTTAAAATCTTTCATATAAGAAAGATTGTCTTGCATCTGTTCTACGCTGCTCATACCGGAAAGAACCGTAATAACGCCATCCAGTGAGGCGGCAAAACGAATGGCCCAAGAAGCCAAAGAGGAAGTCGGTTCGGCATTTAAAAACAAATCCTGAATCGCTTTGGGTGGTGTGGCAAGCATGCCGCCTTTGACCGGTTCCATGATGATAACGGGCTTATTGAACTTTCTGGCTACTTCGTAACACGCTTTCGATTGAATAGCCGGATTTTCCCAATCGGCATAATTGATCTGCAATTGGACAAACTCCATTTCCGGATGAGCCGTCAGAATCTCGGTTAATTCTTCCGGCGTCGAATGAAAAGAAAAGCCGACATGTTTGATCAACCCTTCCCGTTTTTTTTCCTGAACCCATGACCACAAATCAAAATCATCAAAATAATGCGTCCGACTTTCTCCTAAATTATGGAGTAGATAAAAATCAAAGTATCCGGCACCGGTCTGCTTCAATGATGTTTCGAATTGAGCAATGGCATCTTCCTTGGTTTTGCAATTGATCCAAGCGGCATTTTTCGTTGCCAAATAAAACGCATCTCTGGGATAGCGTTCTACCAAAGCCTGCCGGATGGCATCTTCACTGCCGGCATAGGCCCAAGCCGTATCAAAATACGTAAACCCCGCTTCCATAAACAAATCTACCATTTGTTTGGTTTGTTCTAGATCGATCGCGCCGTCTTTTTGCGGTAAGCGCATTAAACCAAACCCGAGTTTTTTAATTTCTTCTCCTAAATATCCCATCTCTTGTTCTCCTTTTTTATACGGCTAAAACCCATTGTTGCAATGTTTCGGTTGACACATTCGGATCAAAACATTTTCCTTCTTTTAAAACAGCCCCCTCACACAAGACCGCCAGTTCTTCATTGGTTTTTCCCATACCGCTTCCGCCGCTGGTTGCAAACGGAATAATGGTTTTTCCTTTCCAATCGTAGGTTTGTAAAAACGTATGAATGATGGTCGGAGCAACGTACCACCAGATCGGAAATCCCAAAAAAATACGATCGTAATCCTCCATATTTTTCACTTTATTTGCAATCTTTGGCCGAAAAGTTTTGTTTTTCATCTCGACACTCGAACGACTGTTTAAATCCATCCAGTTTAAATCCGCTTTCGTATACGGTTGTTCCGGTACAATCGCAAACAGATCTCCATTTACGAGCGTTGCCAGACGTTTGGCCAACAATTCCGTCGTTCCGGTCGCCGAAAAATAAGCCACCAATGTCTTTTTCATTTTTTCACTCCTTTTTAAAACCGAATCTTTTTATTAAAAAAGACATAAATCCTTACTTTAAGTATACTGCATTTATCCTTTCTAAGTCAATTTTTCTTTTGTAAAATTTCCGGTAACAAAAAAGGTTTTGACAATCAAAACCTTTTAGTTCTTATTCTTCCATCCAAGTTGGATCATTCGGATTTTTTTGAAATTTCAGTACCTTTTTCAATTCCCGTTCCGATATATAATGCTGTTCTTTGGCCACTTCTGCCAACGTTTCAAAATCACATAAAGAATGATTGATCAAATCGGCTTCTTTTAAACGAAGCGTTCCTTTTTGCAAATGATAAGTGAAAATGGAAGCAATCCCGAGAACGTTGGCACCGGCTTTTCTTAAAACCTCTGCTACTTCAATCGCCGAACCGGCAGTTGAAATCAAATCTTCGATTACAACGACATTTTTACCTTTCGGGACCAATCCCTCGATTTGGTTTCCTCTACCATGATCTTTTTCTTTGGATCGAACATATCCCATCGGTAAATTCAACCGATCGGAAACATAAGCCGCATGGGCAATGCCGGCGGTTGATGTTCCCATCACCACTTCGCACGTCGGATAATACGTACGAATCAACTGAGCCAATCCTTCTTCAATCACTTGTCTGGTTTCCACATACGACAAAGTCAACCGGTTATCGCAGTAAATCGGCGAATGAATGCCAGAAGCCCAGACAAACGGCTCTTCTGGTCTTAGAAAAACGGCTTTGATTTTCAATAAATGCTCGGCAATTCTTTTTTTGGTATCCATCTTAACAAAACTCCTTTACACAACGAAGATACGCCTCTACCGGATGAGAATGGGCGGTAATCGAACGACCTACCACAATGAAATCCGCCTTGAACCGTTTGGCATCTTCCGGTGTGGCAACTCGTTTTTGGTCATTATTGCCGTCTTCTTTGAAACGAATTCCGGGCGTTACCGAAAGAAGATTCATCCGGGCCACCATCGGGGCTTCCAAAGCGGAGCAAACAACACCATCCAAACCGGCTAAAGCGGCATTTTGGGCATATTTTTCAACCACTTCCGATACTTCTTTTTCGATCGATAATTCTTCTTTTAATATTTCTTCGGAAAGAGAGGTCAAAACCGTTACGGCAATCAGTTTGGTATGTTGTCCGTTTTTTCCCTCTTTCAATCCTTTTTTGGCGGCCTTCATCATCGCGATACCGCCTGCGGCATGAACATTGACCATATCCACTCCCAAATCACCTAAATTGCGCATGGCTTTTTCAACGGTATTGGGAATATCATGCAATTTTAAATCCAAAAAAATACGATACCCTTCTTCTTTTAACAAGCGGATTAACTGCGGTCCTTCTTTATAAAACAATTCCATTCCGATTTTTAAAAAAGGATACAGTTTTAATGCCGAAAAAGGTTTTAAAAACGCAAACAAATCTTCTTTTTGCTTGAAATCACAGGCAATAATCACATCTTTTTTCATTTTGTCCTCCCAATGATATCTTCTAAATTTTCGATATGAAATTCGTTCATGACCTTCGGTAACTCCTCGATAATTTTTTTACAAGCATAAGGATCGATCAAATTCTGCGATCCGACCATGACCAAAGACGCACCGGCATACATCATCTCCAATACATCATACGCCGTTTGAATACCGCCCATCCCAATAACCGGAATACGAACGGCATGCGATACATCATAAACCATTCGAAGCGCGATCGGATAAATGCCGGGACCGCTGTAACCGCCTTTGCGCGTAGATAAAATCGGTTGTCCGCTTTTAAGATCAATCCGCATGCCGACCATCGTATTGATTAAACTGATCGCATCGGCACCGCCTTGTTCAACCGCTTTGGCCATCTGAACAATATCCGTTACATTGGGAGAAAGTTTGACGATCAACGGTTTTTGACAAACCGATCGAACTTGTTTGACTAAATCATAAGCAACCAAAGGATCGATTCCAAACGCCATGCCCCCTTCTTTGACGTTCGGACAGGAAATATTCAGTTCAATCGCAAAAACTTTTTCGCAAGTATTGAACTGGACAACCGTATCCACATACTCTTGTAGACTGTGACCGCCGACATTGGCAATAACCTGACCGGCATAAACCCGATTCAGTTCGTTTAATTCCTGATGAATCACAGCTTCAACCCCCGGATTTTGCAAACCGATCGCATTGAGCAGACCGGCCGGGCAATCAGCAATCCGAGGAAGTTCATTTCCGTAACGGGCAGTACGAGTGGTTCCTTTGATGGCGATGCTTCCCAAGATATTGATATCGTAAAACTTGGCAAACTCATACCCGAATCCAAACGTACCAGAAGCGGGAATAACGGGATTTTTAAATGTTTTACCTAAAAACGTGATTTCCGTATTCATTCGAACAACACCTCCCTTGCCGTTAGAACTGGTCCTTCTTTGCAGATTCTTTTCCAACCGGAAGTCGTTTGAATCGAACAACCCATGCAAGCTCCGAATCCGCAACCCATTCTGGCCTCTAAAGAAAGATCTCCTTGAACGCTCCACTCTTTGATAGCTTTTAACATCGGAATCGGTCCGCACGCGTAATACCAGTCAAAATCCAGATCCTGTGTTTTCAAAAATTCAACCGGATTTCCTTTAAATCCCATACTACCGTCTTCGGTACAAAGATAACATGTTTGCGGCAAAATCCGATTATCTTCCAAAATCAATTCAGAAGCGGTCTTGGCACCGTAAACAAGAATGACTTCTTTTCCTTCTTTCAAAAACGTTTCGGCCAGTCCAAGTAGCGGTGCAATTCCGATTCCGCCGGCAATCAGTAACGGCTTTTGACTTTTACCGGTATCAAAACCATTTCCCAGTCCGATCAGGCAATCCAATTGTTTTCCGTTTGGATACGTCGCTAATTTTTTGGTTCCCTGTCCAACCACTTGATACAACAGTTCGATGGCAGACGAAGTGGCGCGACAAATGGAAAACGGTCGTCTTAAATAAGTATCTTCTATTTTGATGTTGATAAACTGTCCCGGCAAAAAGCCATCGACCGGACCTTCCAAAACCAAACGATACACCGAATCCGTGACGGCTTCTTGTTTTACAACAGTCAATTGAACTTGTTTCATCATTTACTCCTCATCGATCAAAGAAATGCGCATGGTCATTTCTTCCAACACATTTAAAAGTACCAAAACCGTATCCAAGCATGTAAATACAGCCACATTATTGTCAATTGCGGCCCGACGGATGATTTTACCATCCATTAACGAATCGCGTTCACTTGCCGTATTGATCACATAGGTCACATAGCCTTTTTTAATGGATTCCAAAATTTCGTCGCTTCCTTCGGAAATTTTTTTCTTGATTCTGGTTTTAATACCGTTTTCTTTCAAAAACAACGCCGTTCCTTTGGTTGCTTCAATATTAAATCCCAAATCGTAAAACCGTTTGATGAGTGGTAGGGCCGCTTGCTTATCCGCATCGGCGATGGTCGCCAAAACCGTTCCGTAATTAGACACCCGAACACCGGAAGCCCGCAACGATTTATAAAGGGCCCGATTCAACGAATAATCATATCCGATGGCTTCTCCGGTCGATTTCATTTCCGGTGATAAAACAACATCCATTCCCGAAATTTTACTGAAAGAGAACGTCGGAGATTTGACATACCACCGTTTCCGATTCGGATAAAGTCCGACATATCCCAATTGTTTGAGCGAATAGCCAAGCATAACTTTGGTTGCAAGATTGGCAATCGGAAGACCGGTAGCTTTGGCTAAAAAGGGAACCGTCCGACTGGACCTCGGATTGACTTCAATGACATAAACCTGCTTGTTGGCATCGATAATGAATTGAATATTATAAAGTCCGATCATCTGTAATTTCAACCCGATCTTCCTTGTCTGTTCTACAATGGTTGCGATCACTTCATCTTTCAACGAATAAGGCGGATAAACCGACATACTGTCCCCGCTATGAACACCTGTTCGTTCGATGTGTTCCATAATTCCCGGAATGAAAACATCACTTCCGTCGCAAATCGCATCGACTTCACATTCCTGTCCCAAAATATATTTATCGATCAAAACCGGATACCGACTGTCCAAATGTAGGGCCTCTTCGACTTTTTGTTTCAGCGATTCTTCATCATACACAAGATGCATCATCCGTCCACCCAAAACAAACGACGGCCTTACCAAAACCGGATAGGTAATTTCTTTGGCAACCGCAAGCGCCGATGCCACATCGAAAACACCCTTTCCTTTCGGCATGGGAATTTGAATTTCTTCCATCGCTTTTTCAAACAATTGCCGATCTTCTGCCAACTCGATACTGCCAGAAGACGATCCGAAAATTCGGACACCGGCCTGACTTAAAAGCGAAGCCAATCCAATTGCGGTTTGACCACCTAAAGCCACGATGACTCCTTCGGGTTGTTCCAAATCGATCACATTCATCACATCTTCAAAAGTCAACGGTTCAAAATAAAGTTTATCCGAAACGGTATAATCGGTTGAAACGGTTTCCGGATTATTATTGATGATAATCGCCTCAAATCCGGCCTCCTGAATCGCCCAAATCGCATGAACGGTCGTATAATCGAATTCGATTCCCTGCCCGATTCGAATGGGCCCCGATCCCAACACCACAATCTTTTTTCTCAAGCTTCGTTTGGATTCGTTTTCCCATTCATACGTGGAATAAAAGTACGGAATATTCCCTGCAAATTCATTGGCACAAGAATCGATCATTTTATAAACGGGATAAAGCTTATTTTTTCTTCTATAATCGTAGATCTCTTGAAAAGAAACACCGTAAGAACGGGCAATATAAGAATCGGAAAAACCGCATCGTTTGGCCGTCAAGAAAATTTCTTTATCCCAGGGATTGTTTTTCAGTTGTTCTTCTACCTGCAGGATCGTCTGGATTTTAGATAAGAAGAACCGGTCGATTTTGGTTTCATCGTAGATGTCTTCTGCTCGAACACCTTTTCGAAGTGCCTCGGCAATCGCATACAACCGTTCATCGGTATGCCGGCGAATCAAATCCATCAAAAAAGCCGGGCTTTTATCTTTCAAAAAAGCCAATTCCAAATGGTCGATGCCGCATTCCAACGAACGGATCGCTTTTAACAAAGCTTCCTCAAAAGTTCTTCCGATCGACATAACTTCGCCGGTTGCTTTCATCTGCGTCGACAAACTCCGATTGGCATCGGCAAATTTATCAAACGGAAAACGAGGAACCTTTACAACCACATAATCCAGCGTCGGTTCGAAACAAGCCGGTTTCATAGACAACTGAATTTCATCGAGCCGTAAACCACAGGCGATTTTAGCCGACACGCGCGCAATCGGATACCCGGAGGCTTTGGAAGCCAATGCCGAAGAACGCGATACCCGCGGATTGACTTCAATGACATAATATTGAAACGAATACGGATCCAAAGCAAACTGAATATTGCAACCGCCTTCTAATTTCAATGCCCGAATGATTTTAAGGGCCGCCTTTCTAAGCATTTGATATTCAGGATACGTCAGCGTTTGAGATGGAGCAACCACAATACTGTCCCCGGTATGAATTCCAACCGGATCGACATTTTCCATACAGCAGACGGAAATCGCCGTATCGTTTTGATCCCGTAAAACCTCAAACTCGATTTCTTTGTATCCCCGGATGGATTTTTCAACCAAAACCTGTGATACCGGAGACATCTTAAGGGCATTTTTGGCCAGTGGCAGCAATTCTTCCCGGCAATCGGCAAAGCCACCGCCAGTTCCACCTAGTGTGAATGCCGGTCTTAAAATAACCGGATAGCCGATCGAATCGGCAGCGGCAAGAATCTGTTCCAAAGTCGTTGCTATCTGACTTTCGATGACCGGTTCATGAATTTCCTGACAAAGTTCTTTAAACAATTCCCGATCTTCGGCCCGGCAAATGGCCTCATAACCGGTCCCGAGCAGTTTGACACCACATTCATCCAAGATACCTTTTTTATAAAGTTGCATTCCCAGATTCAGTCCAGTTTGACCGCCGATCGAACAAATCAACCCATCGGGACGTTCATACCGTATGATTTTAGCCACATGTTCCAAATCCAACGGTTCCATATAAATTTTATCGGCTATTTTCGTATCGGTCATAATCGTCGCCGGATTGGAATTGACCAACACGACCTCATAGCCTTCTTCTTTTAAAGCCAGACAAGCTTGCGTTCCGGCATAATCGAATTCCGCTGCCTGCCCGATGACGATCGGACCGCTTCCGATCACTAGGATCTTTTTAATATCGGTTCTTTTTGGCATTGTGTTCACCCTTTCTTTTGCTTACTGCAGCCCACCATTCTTCTTTCGGTTCATTCGACCAATCCGGATCAAACAAAAGTCCGTAAATCATCTGATCCGTTTCGGAAAATCCCAAAACCGAATGGTCGGTCAAATCGCGATGCGTTATCGTCAACGATGTTTTTTGAAGGTCATCCTCGCAAACTCCGACATTGCTGTTTTGCGTGGCGATCCATATTTTATCCTGATCCAACCTTAGAACCGGATGATTCGAGCCATGCTTTCCACTGGTTAAAGGCTGAATCGATGCACCGAATGCCAAGGCAATCTTGCAAGCACCCAAGCCGATTCCAAGAAGCGGAACGGTTTGCTTTTTCCGACACAGTTGCCGAATCCATTCCACATCGTCAGATGCTTTCGTTGGACCATCCGATAAGATGATGCCGTCCGGTTTGACATCTAAAATAGTTTGAATATCGGTATTTACACCTACGATCACAACATTACATCCCAGTCGATTCAGTTGTCGAATTAACGAATTTGGAACACCGTAATCGACAACCACCACCGTATAAAGCGGATTGGCCGTTCTTACCTGACGCATTTTACCGGCAGCAAGGGATTGATTAAAAGAAGGTTGGTCTTGGTAACTCGCCAACTTTTCCATAGATTGCTCAAACGGTACTTCTTCATCGCAAATCAAGGCTTTCATTCTTCCTTCTTGCCGAATGATGCGGGCAATCATTCGAGTATCTACTTCCGCGATCCCGACCACTCCGTTTTCTTCCATCGCTTCCTGTAACGTTTCGGTTGAACGAAAATTCGACGGTTCATCGTGATACTGCCGAACAACCAAAGCCCGAACCGTTAATTTTTTCGATTCAAAATCTTCGTCCGTTACACCGTAATTCCCGATAAGCGGATACGTCATGCAAATCATTTTGTTGTAAGAGGCCGGATCGGATAATATTTCCTGATATCCGACCATTGCATAATTCAATTCCAATACGGCCACTGCTTCTTGCATACTGCCAAAGCCGATGCCTTTAAAAACAAGACCGTTTTCCAATACCAATTTTCTTTTCATGATCTTTCTTTCCTCCGATATACTATTTTTCCGTCTACCAAGGTATAGATGGCAAAGCCGTATAATTTTCGCCCGATAAACGGACTGTTTTTTCCCATCGACAGAATCTCATCTTTTTGAAAAACTCTTTCATGCGTAATATCCAATACGGCCAAATCAGCCGGATAACCTTCCTCGATTTTGCGTTCATCCAACCCGAATAACTTTCTCGGCGCATCGACAAACCACCTAATCAAGTCGTCCAAAGAAGCTTTCTTAGAATGAATCAGTTCCGTATACACCAGTGGAATCATCGTTTCAAGACCGATAATGCCGTTTAAACATTTTTCATACGGACGATTTTTTTCTTCTTCGGTATGCGGAGCATGATCCGAAGCAACACAACATGCCGTTTGATCCAACAGGGCTGAAACGGTATGCATTCTGTCTTCTTCTAAGCGTAGCGGCGGATTCATTTTCCAATTGCCGTCTTCAATCATTTCCTCGTTTAAAAACAAATGATGTGGCGTAACCTCGCACGTGATATTGGTATAACCTTCGATGTGGGCTTGCCGGACCATCTCCAATGCTTCTTTGGTCGAAAGATGACAAAAATGATAACGACATCCGATTTTTTTAGCCAACTCAATTTCTCTTGCAACGGCAACATATTCGCCTTCTTTACTTTGACCGCCTTTTTTATCTTCGGCATGCGAAGCAATCAATAAATCGTACTTTTTGCAAAGCATCATCGCTTGTTCCAATAAAGCCATGTCTTGAATGCCCATTCCGTCATCGGATAAAGCCAAAACAAAATCTTTTAAAGATGCAATATCCGAAAGATGCGTTCCTTCTTGACGGACCGTTACCGCACCATACGGATAAACATGAACCACGGCATCTTTTTGGATCCAGTCCAATTCCCTTTGCAGATGTTCTTTACAATCCGGACACGGAATCAAATTCGGCATGGCCATAACACTGGTGATTCCACCTTTGGCCGCAGCCATCGTCCCACTTCGAATGGTTTCTTTCCAATCAAAACCGGGTTGCCGCAAATGCACATGCACATCGGTTCCACCCGGCATCACCAAACAACCGGAAGCATCCAAAACTTCTCCTTTGGGTGGCAGATCCCGACCAACTCGAAGAAGGATTCCATCATCAATCCATATATCTTTTTGAACCAATTGATTGTTTTCTATAATCCAACCGTTTTGAATCGTAATCATAATTTTCCTTCCAATCCCCTCGAAAGAACCGCCATGCGGATCCAGACGCCGTTTTCCATTTGTCGGTAAATTCGACTTTTAGCACATTCAACCACCGCATCGGCTATCTCAATGCCGCGATTGACCGGTGCCGGATGCAAGATAATGGCATTTTCTTTCATCTTAGATACGTTTTGTTCCGTTAAACCGAAGGCTTGATGGTATTCTTCTTTGCTGAGATTCATCTTTTTTTCGTGACGTTCGAATTGAATCCGAAGCAGCATCACGACATCACTGGTTAAAAGCGCTTCTTCAAAAGGAATAAACGGAGCACATCCGTCATCAAATTCTTTCGGACCGGAAATGAAAACCTCCATGTTCAACCGTTTCATCACTTCAATATTGGTATGGGCCACCCGCGAATGGGCAATATCGCCGATGATACAACACCGAAGTCCTTCAAAATGACCGAATTCTTCATAAATGGTCATCAAATCCAATAAACTTTGCGTCGGATGATGGCTTTTACCGTCCCCGCCGTTAAAGATCGGAATCTTGATTTTTTCCAACGCTTTGAAATACTGATCTTGGGGATGACGGATTACAACACCATCCATTCCCAATGCTTCTAACGTCCGCACTGTATCATACAGCGTTTCGCCTTTTTGGATGGACGAACATGCCGTATTCACGTCGACCACTTTAATATCCAGTTGATGCATGGCCGAAATAAACGAATAGTGCGTTCGGGTTGAATTTTCAAAAAAAAGAGTTGCCATCTTCTTATCGGGATAAGAGATTTTCAACCCTTTTTTCATTTCTAAAGCCAAATCGATCAGATCCAGCATTTTTTCTGTTGTCAAATCTGTTAACGTCAACAAACCGTTCATCTTCTTTTTCCTCCGAAAAAAAATAGTTTTCCAATCCAAAAAGACTAGAAAACTAGATTTGTAACATTCCTATGACAAATAATTGATTTCTTGTTAGCCTCTCTGGACTATCTTAAAGTTTTACCGCTTTTTATCCTACCACAAAAAAATAAAAATTGCAACCCCCGAATTTCAATCGGATCGTTTCAAAAAAGTCATTAATTCTTCTTTTAGATCCGAAGCATCCTGATAACCCAGGTCATACAACGCTTTCAATTTGACCGGATCGCTTTCCAATCGGTCGATTACCAGATCTTTTGAAGGACGGATTACAAACGCATCCTTACTATGTTCGATTTGACTTAAACTCTGATTGTACGCCACATGACGGTTTTCGATGGTTTTCAGCAAATTGGGATAGCGGTGGTATTTGATTTTCATCGCCCGCAGCAAAACGGCATTTTGTTTGGTACTTTGATAATGGGCCGGTTTGGTTAAAACAACCACGCATTTAGACGCATTTTTCTTTGCTTCCTGAAACGGAATGGCATCGCTTAATCCGCCGTCTAAATAACTTTTTCCGTCAATGGTCTGAATTTCCGATAACAACGGCAAACTGGACGAAGCACAGACATACTCAATATCTTTATGGTAATCCAAACAAAGATGATATTCCGCTTTTCCGGTTTCCACGTTGGTTACCGTTGCATACAGTTTGCATGGATTTTCAAAAGCGGTCTTATAATCAAACGGCAACAATTCATCCGGAAGTCTTCGGTAAATAAAATCCTTATTGAAATAATTACCGGTTTTGGTCAGGCTGCGCTTGGAAGCATAATCCGGATCGCCGATATAATCGGTCATGGAATGGTAACTTCTGCCTTTTTGTTTGGATAGATAACTGCAGGCACAGCAAGCACCGGCCGAAACACCGTAAACAGCATCAAACGTAATCTCTTCGTCTAAGAAAAAATCCAATACACCGGCCGTATAAACCCCCTTCATCCCGCCGCCTTCCAGCACGAGATTGATTTTTGTTTGAAGCGTCTTTCGCCGCACGGACAATATGATTTCTCTTGCAAGCAAAAGACCCGCCACCGACGGCACAAACGAAACCGAAGCGATAAAATCACCGACCGGATGAGGTTGTTCTAGAGAATACAACACTTTAACATGCTGAATGTTTTTCTTTCGCAACGCCAGTCGCATCTTTTTGGCCAGCGGACAAACCGACGATTTGGAAATATCCGAGATGACAAATAAAGACGGATCCAATTTATTTCCCGTTCCCATACAGGAAATGACTTCAATATCGTATTGTTTGGCCCGTTCGATGACCACCAGTTTGGCAGCCACATCGTCCATACAGTCCAATACGTAATCCACCGAATATAGATCAATTTGATCCAAATTATCCGCGGTGATTCGAATGGGATATGTTTTTACAACCGCATTGGGATTGATATCCAAAATACGACTTTCCGTAACTTTCGTTTTGAGTTTCGATAACGTAGAGGTCAACGCGATCAGTTGACGATTGAGATTGCTTTCGTTGATGATGTCGTAATCGATCAACGAAAAACAACCAACCCCTTGTCGAACCAAGGCTTCCACGGCAAAACTACCGACACCGCCCAAACCGAAAACAGCCACATGCGTTTTCTTTAATTGTTCAATTGTTTTTTCCCCTAATAACGGAATCGAACGTTGTTCCATCTTCTTCCTCCTGATCGTAATAATCTAAAAAAGAATATTTTTTATCCCCAAACGTAAATGCGCAACACGTATTTAAATTGACATTGTGATGGGCCATAAAAATATTTTGATCGACATTCGGATTGATTTTTTTTAAACTTTTAACCAGTTCTTTCATTTCTTTGCGCTTGGAATCCATCGCTCCTGTTTCATAATCCGCCGAATCGGCCGTCAAACGGCAGGCACACTGTAAAAAAGTCAACTGGTGATAATTTTTCCAAGCTAAAATGTCTTTTTCATGAATGTAATAAAGGGGGCGAATGAGTTCCATATTGTCAAAATTCAGACTTTTGACTTTCGGCATCATCGACTGAAAACGACCATTGTAAAAAACAGACATCAGCGTTGTTTCGATCACATCGTCAAAATGATGACCGAGCGCGATTTTATTGCAGCCCAGTTCCAAAGCGTTTTTATAGAGAACGCCTCTTCGCATCCTAGCACATAAATAGCACGGTTTCCCTTCTACTTGTTCGGTGATTTTAAAAATATCCGACGAAACCAAATGAATGGGAATTCGCATCAACTCGGCATTTTCAAGAATTTGCTGCAAATTTTTGTCCGTATAGCCCGGATTCATGACCAAATACGTCACATTGAACTCAAAATCGGAATGACGCATCAACTCTTGGAAACATTTAGCCATTAAAAAAGAATCTTTACCGCCACTCATACAAACGGCAACATGATCGCCTTCTTTCAACAGTGCATAATGTTGAATCGCTTTGATGAAAGGAGCCCAGATTTTTTTGCGGTACGTGGTGATAATACTTCTTTCTATTTCCTGATATTTTTCCACTTCGATCCTCCTTTCATCGTTTGGATACTTACTGTAACAGTTTTTTCAGTTCATCGAGTAATTCCTGCAACCGATGGACTACGGCCAAAAACGGTTCCGGTTTTCGCAAATCCACTCCACCTTGTAAAACAAGATTGACCGGATAATCGCTTCCGCCTTTTGAAAGCATCGAAAGATACTGTTCCAAAGCCCCTTTTTCTTGATTTTTCACCTTTTCGTAAATAGCCATACTGGCTGCAAAAGAAGTGGCATACTGATACACATAAAACGGGGTGTGGAAGAAATGCGGAATATACGCCCAAACGTTGTTTTTATACGGTTCGGTTTTCAAATCGATTCCGTAATAATCCAAATACAGTTGTTCCATAATCGCCTCTAAAGCCTGGGCTGTAATCGGTTCGTTTTGTTCTGCTAAACGGTGGGCTTGATATTCGAAATCCGCAAACAGCGTCTGACGGTAGAACGTAGCCACAATATTGTCGATCGCCTGTTGCAGCAAGACGATTTTTTCGGTTTTATCCTCCGAGTGGCTCATCCTATAATCCAAAAAGAGTTGTTCGTTGAAAGTAGAGGCAATCTCCGCCACGAAAATCTCGTAATCGGCCGTTTCCAAAGGCTGATGTTCATTGGCATAAAGCGAATGAATGGAATGGCCGGCCTCATGGGCAATCGTAAATGCGCTCTCCAAATTATCATTATGATTGAGCAAAATAAAGGCTCCTTCTTGATAAAGCGACGTCGAATAGGCACCGGTTCGCTTGCCTTCGCTTGCATAAACCGATACACGGCCGTCTTCCAACACTTTTTGTGCATGTTGATAGTAGTCATCCCCTAAAATACGGCAAGCATCCAACACCATTTCTTTGGCTTCCTGGTAAGAATATTTGCGCTGGGAGGTGGCAAATTTCAAAAACCGATCGTAAGTATGGAGATGTTCCAAATGAAAAAACGATTTCCGAAGCGCATAATATTCTTTGAGCGGCTCAGCATGTGTTTTAGCCGTTTCGATCAACGACATCACCACTTCTACCGGAATGGCATTGCGATCCAAATGACTTTCCAAAATGGAACCATATCCTCTGTTTTTCACAACAGCCATTTCCGATGCTAAAATGCCACTGTAAATACCGGCAAATGTATTTTTATGTTTTTCGTAAAACAGATAAATCGCCTCAAACACTTTTTTACGGTCTTCCTGATTCGATAACTGTTCCAAATAATACTGGAAATTGGACTCGTTAACTTCCAAAACCGAGCCATCCGAAAGTGAAATCTGAGAAGATGTATTGTCCGCCACAGCCAGTTGGTCATACAATTGATTGAATTTTCCAAGTGCCTCATTGTAATTGGCCATCAGCCCTTCGCTTTTAGCGTCCAAATAATGATTTTGGTTGCGGAACAGTTGATCCATGCGGTATCGCAAAACACTCAGTTCTTTTTCTTCATCCAATAATTGAAAAACCGTTTCCTTACCGATTGAAATCAATTCCGGCTCGATAAACGATGTTTGCACCATCCACGCATTGTATAACGAATAAATCCGCTGATAATTTTGATAAGCCGCCATATCTTTTTGATTCAAATCATAGGCCATCATGGCATACGTATACAGTTTGCTGATTCTTTCAGAACAAGTACGTTGGATTTTGGCATATTGCAGCAATCCTTCTTTCGTATGGAACGTTCCTTTTAACGATTCATACGACAAGATATCCTTTTCCGCCGTCTTGAAATCCGTTTCCCAGTCACTTAAACTAGGATAAATCAATTCTAAATTCCATTGATCGCTCATTTTATCTCTCCTTTTTAATGATCTATCTTTATTGTACAACAAAGCCTTCGATTTTTCATTATTTACTTTATCTTTTTTCGCAGATTCGTTATAATAAAACCGGGTGATTCGTATGAAAATTGTCGGAACGATCGTTGAATTCAACCCCCTTCACAACGGTCATTGTTATTTTATCCAACAAGTTAAACAACAATCGAAAGCCGATATTTTAGTTGCCGTGATGAGTGGCAGTTTTACCATGCGAGGCGAACTTTCCGTTTTCGATAAATTCACCAAAACCAAACAAGCCTTACAAGCCGGAATCGATTTGGTGATTGAACTGCCCTTTTGCTACAGTGTCCAAAGTGCCGATTTATTTGCCGAATTTGCCGTTTGCTCACTACTTAATGCCCATGTGGATGAAATTTGGATCGGTTCGGAAAACAACGATCCCGCGCTTTTTGAAAAAGCCTATGCGCAGTGGCAGAAAAAAGAAAATCAAGAACACATCAAACAACTTTTGAAAACCGGAATGTCTTACAAACAGGCAACCCATTCCGTTTTAGGGTTGCCCAGTAACGATCTGTTGGGTTTTTGTTATTATAAAGCCTTACAAAAAGAAAGCCCGAACGTCCCGCTTTTTACCATCCAACGCTTGGGAAGCGGCTATTTTGATCGCATTCCAAACGAATTCGCAAGCGCCTATGCCATACGAAACGATCTTCGTTTGATGGAAAAATACTGTCCTTCTTTTGTCGATAGAAATACCCTTTTAGATGCCAACATGCTTCTTCCTTTTATCCAATACCGCTTACAAAGTCTTACTGCAAACGAAATAAAATCGATTTTCTTTGCCGAAGAAGGAATGGAGCGATGGATCCAAAAAAACTTTTCAACCGCCGAGTTCAAAATGGCCTTAACAAACACCGCATCCAAACGATATACCAAAAGTCGAATCCAGCGATTTTTATGTTATTTACTCTTTAATATTCATAAAGAACAGATGAAGGCCGTTTTATCGCAAAAAATTCATTTTATTCGAGTATTGGGATACAATCAAACCGGATTGGACTATTTGAAAATTTTGAAAAAAAAGACCGTTATTTATACCAACTTAAAAAACAAAATGAATCCGGTGTTGGATATGGAATTAAAAATTTCTTCCGTTTTGGATGTCATTTATTCAAGACATCTGTTCATGCAAGAACAACGTGGGCCGATTTTTTTAGATTCATCTGAAAAGACCGAGTGAATTCAATCACTCGGTCTTTTTTCCTTCTTTTAAAGAACAACCACATGGCGTCGATATAAATCGCATCAATTCGTCGATTTTGACTCGATCGGCTTGATATCGTTGTTTTTCTTCTTTGATCAAACCGCTTTGGAGCAATTGTTTGAGATGATCGGACAATAAAACACTGCCGCAACCAATTAAATCCAATAAATCTTCAAAAGATAACGTCCCGCGATGATATAGCATTTTAACGATCTTGACATTATCCGCTTCCGATAAAGCGTAAAAACCTTTACTGGCTTCTTCTTTATGCATTTTTTCACCCCATTTCTAGTATGCTGGCAAGTAAGCAATTTATTCGTAACGCAAGTGATAACTCATCAATGCGCAAATGGTTTTGGCATCTTGGATTTTTCCTTCTTGTATCGCTTTTAAAACATCCTCATACGCCATCATTTGCGTTTCAATCACTTCGTCTTCATCAAAATGCGTTTGACTCTTATCGAAATCTTTTACCAAATATAAATAGATTTTTTCCGATGTGTACCCGCAACTAGGATAAATCACATTCAGAAATTCGATCGTTTTGGCTTTGTTACCGGTTTCTTCTTCAAATTCTCTTAACGCCGCTTTTTCCGGATCTTCTCCGACTTCCAACTTTCCGGCCGGTATTTCATATAAAAAATCATCGTATGCATAGCGATATTGTTTTATCAAAAGAACCTGACGGTCTTTGGTAATGCATAAAATCGCCGCACCGCCGGGATGACGGATGATTTCACGGTAAGAGGTAATTCCGTTTGGACACAATACTCGATCTTTTTCAAGCCGAACAACCTTACCCGAATAAAGAACTTCTCCCGAAAGTTTTTTTTCTTTTAAATCCATTGTTTTTCTCCTTTTTCAAACTTGATTGATTCGCATTCCCTGATACCCTTTTTTCTTAATGCCGATCAAGAAAACAACCAGACAAATAACACTCATCAACGCGATGCAAACATTGGAAATTCCCATTGAAAGACCGGCACATTCTACACCGAGTTCCGGGAAGCAGTACAACAAAATCAATAAAACGGGAATCCTAAAAACAAAGGCTCTGGCAATATTGATGAACATCGCAATCCTGGTTTTACCAAACCCATACAAAACCCCCAAAACAGCCGAGTTGACGGCAAGAGACGGAATACTCCAAGAATCATAATTATGGATTTGGCGAACATATCGCATGAATTCTTCGGCTTGATCCGGATTTTCACTGCCGCTGAACAAACCGATCAACGCCCCCTGAAAAATAAAACGAATCAAAATCCAGCCGATCAGACCCAAAGCCGTGGCCATAATAAACGTTTTCCAAAATGCCTCCAGTGCCCGTTTCAAATTTTTATTTCCCAAATTTTGCGAAACGATCGTCGATTCTCCTTCTTCAAACGAATTGATCGGCGTGGTGGCGATGCCGTTTAAATTATTGGAAACAGACAAAGCACCGACAACCAATCCGGCTGAGGCTTCCGCCGCGGCAACCGCCATCGGATTAGAAAGATCGATCTGTGATTTTAAAATTTCCAAATAACGGGAACCGAAAATGGAATTAACCGCTACTTTTCCGAAAGAAAAAACAAATTTGCCGACAAAAATCGGAACCGACATGATTAAAATCGGTTTGACATAAGCCCAAGACAAAGAAAATTCTTTCACGGAAATTCGGAAAATATTATTTTTGCGAATCATCATCGCCCCTAAAATCAAAAACAACACCACTTGAGCCGAAAGCGTCGCAATCGCGATCCAAATGATCTGGTTCACATGGAACACATAAATAAACAACACGTTCAGCAACAGTTTGACCATCATTCCCAAAATATTGAGGTAAAAAATCGACTTTGTATTCCCTTTGGATTTTTGTAACGCAATAAATACATTGTTAAAGGCCACAAAGATCAATTCAACAATCTGGACAATAAAGTAACTTGTAGCCGATAAGGCTTGTTGATTGGAAATGCCCGATAAACGGCAAATCGGATAGGCAAGCGGAATACAAAAAAGCGCTAAAGCCGCTCCCACAACACAAATAATGGAAAACAGCACATTGGCGTTTTTTCTGGCCTTTTCATAATCACCGGCTCCGAATTTTCTAGCTACGATAATCGCTCCGCCGGCCGCAATACCGGAAGAAAAAGACGACAGTAAATTTTTGATCTGACCAAGAGCCGCCACCGACGAAACGGAATCCGTCGAAATCGCATTGGCAAAAACGGCATCGATCAAACTGTAAAACGAATTGAATAAATTATAGATAAAAAGCGGTGCGCAAATCGCGACAATAACCGTCCACATATTTCCGTTTAAAATTTTATCTCTTCTTTTATCATCTATTCTAGCCATACTACTGCCTCCGACTTTTAATTTCATTATACTATCTTTGGTTTAAATAAAAAGGAAAAATCAGCACAAAAAACAAGAAAATGATTATTTATGAAAACATTTTCTATACACCGACATTTTTAAGAAGTGTTACAATGGAAAATGCTATTGATATTAAAGTGGAAAGGAATCGTGAGTGTTATGTTTTATGTAAACGCACAAACCATTGAGGCCTTCGAAGTATTACTTCCGCTGGCGATGATTTTGTGTCTATCTAAATTATTAAGTATCGGATCAAGAAAGTTGGGGATGCCGCAAGTAATCGGTATGCTGCTGGCCGGGGTTTTGCTCGGATGTATTACATTTATCCCGAATCAGACGATTTTCAGTGATACGGCCATGGAAGGTATTTCTTTCATAGCTGAAATCGGTGTCATTTTAATTATGTTTTCCGCCGGAATCGAAACCGATCTAAAACAAATCAAAGCCACCGGTGTGGCTGCCGGTGTCATCACCGTTTTGGGGGTTCTTGTTCCGATGGGACTGGGCTTTTTAGTGGCCGGAATCCTGCCGAACGGCTATGGAAACGGCGATATCCATATTTTGTTTAGAAATTTATTTTACGGTGTCATTTTAACCGCAACTTCCGTTTCCGTTACGGTTGCTACGTTAAAAGAACTGGGAAAACTCAATTCCAAAATCGGAACGGCGATTGTATCCGCCGCCATTTTAGATGATATTTTAGGGGTAATCATCTTATCCATTGTCGTTTCGTTGGATCAGGCACTGGTTTCCGGCGGCGGACATGCCGGAGCGGAAATCGGTATGGTTCTTTTAAAAACCGTCGCTTTCTTTGTTTTCACAATTGCCCTCGGCATTCTTTTGCGGCTTGTATTCAAGTTGTTATCGAAAAAGTACGTTCATCATCGTCGAATCCCGATTTTCGGCATTGCCATGGCTTTTTTCTTCGCTTATGCGGCGGAAGAATGGTTTGGGATCGCCGATATTACCGGAGCGTTTTTTGCCGGACTGATGTTAGCAGGTGGAAAAGATGCGGAATACATTGAGCGAAGAACCGACATTACTTCGTATATGCTTTTTACGCCAGTGTTCTTTGCCAAAGTCGGAATCACTTCCCTGTCCAGTTTTTCTTCCATTGATCCTACCTTCGTTTTATTTGGATTTCTGTTTATATTAGCGGGAATTTTCGGGAAATTGATCGGTTGCGGGGTGGGAGCCAAAATCTGTAAATACGATCTGAAAGATTCTTTCCGATGCGGACTTGGGATGATGTGTCGGGCAGAGGTCTGCTTGATTTGTGCCAACAAAGGAATCGCAGCCGGCATCATCGACGCTTCCATTCAACCGTTTATTCTTCTTTTGATATTGATCACTTCTTTTATTACACCGTTACTATTAAAAATCAGTTACAAAAACGAAATCAAAGAATCCGTAGAAGAATCCATTGTTTCGTCGGATGATACTTCCTACATTCAATAAACAATCGAAAAATTTTATATCAATTAAAAACGTGGAAATTCAAAAAATCTCCACGTTTTTTTCTTGCGATTTATAAAATGATTTCCCCTGCGTAGCAAATCGTATTCAAATCGGATAAATACATCTTCATTCCGTAATACGGCGTTATAACAAAACCGATAAAACACCGAGAGCCGATATAAAATCCCAGTTTTGCACTATATTCTAAATCGGAATTTTTGATTTTATATCCGAAGTAGGCAATACTGGGCATCAAAAAGAAAATCCATATGCAACTTACGATACAAGAACAGATTTTAAAACCATTCCACTCTAGCGTTTGATCCAAAAAGAATAGATACACCAGAATCCCCACTAAAAAAAGCGAGATCAGTCCCGTAATTAATTTTAACCGAATTTGTTTTTTCATGAACCTTTTTATGCCGTCCTTTTCTTTTATAAAAGTATATCAAAAAGAAACAGTCCCGTCAAACCGGGCTTTTTAATTTTAGATTCTACGATCTTGTTTCCTGTTTTAATTTCACTTTTAGAAAAGAAAAATTATTTTTATACGAGCGGTTTACGATTAATTTTTCCTGATTGGAAAGAACGATCATCCTCCTACAATCGGAAATTGTTTTCGTTTTCTCAATGTGAAACGTATTGACGATCGTCGTTCGGTTGATTCGGTAAAAAGCATAAGATTCCAGATAATTGGAAATATCATTGAACGTTCCGGTCCATCGATAACTGTCTGTCATCGTATAAACGAAAATTTTACGTTCAATGGATTCGACATACAGAATATCACGGATTTCTATTTCAAGAGCATTACGGTCATTATCGTAAACCGTTAATGGATTGCTGTATTTACTGTAATACCTCAAAAACGATCGAATTTTCTCTTCATCGACCGGATTACAGATGACAATAGCTGAGTTTCTTTTTAAAGAGCTGTTCAATTTGATGTAGTAATTCATGTTCAATTCCTCTTTTTTAGAATATATTATACATTCATTGACAGCAAAAAAATCGGTTTAATCGTTTTTTGTCGAATTTTATGTTCTATTTTTCACTCAATTAATTTTTATAACCATATTTTATTATAATTTTTATTAAACAGCCTTTATTTTATTAAAAATAATCATATTTTACCGTTTTGGCTCATCGTAACAATAAGTATTTTTCAACACCGTAAAGCAGTCCGACTGCGAATTTATACTGATAATCGTCTTGTTGCAGAAGCAAAAATTCTTCGGGATTGGACATGAAGCCGCACTCAACAATGCAACAAGGAACCGTTACATGGTTCAGTAAATACACATTGTCCCGTAAAACGATATTGCGGGTGGTATTTTTCAAATACTGTTGCAATTGAATCTGTAGACATTCTGCCAGCATGCGGCTACGCGGTTCGACGCCAGAGAAAAAAACCTGCGCTCCCCTGTATTTGGAAATACTGAACCGATTCATATGGATGGAAAGTGCCAATGTCGCTTGGCTTTGATTGATCAAATTGGCTCTTTTCTGCATGTCTTGTTTTTTAATAAACGATCCGGGACATAACGATACATCCTCTTGTCTGGTCAAATATACCTCATAACCTTCCTGTTCGAAAACTTCTTTGATTTTTTTGGAAAAAGCCAACGTCAAAGTCGATTCTTTAACACCATCAACAACGGCACCGCCATCCATTCCGCCATGACCGGGATCAATATAAATGATCGTAGGGCTCGGTCCTTCGGCTTCAATATAAAATAAGATCGAAAAAATACACACCAAGAATGCGATTAAAAAACTGATTTTCTTCAAGATACCCACCTTTAAAAAGATATGTATCTGAAATTATTTTAGAACTTGTTTCATCAATTCTTCCAATAACGCCTGGTGATCGCCGTAAAATAAAATATGGTGATTGCCACACGGATGGCGAAGCAATTCCGTTACGTCTTGATCCATTGCCACCGTAATTTGGGTACGGCATAAATTTTTCTCATTCAGATTTTTTAAAATCGTTCCGCTTGATACATAATAATGTTTTAAATCGGCTGAAATCCGAAAAACCGTTATCTTTTGTTCAAGTAATTCGCCTTTAATGGCCACACCAATGCCACTTTCAAAATGCGTATCCAAGTTAAAAGACGTTACCATATCCAACGGAATGGTACAATGTGCAAACGTAATTTGGTTTTGAACCGGATCGATTAAGGAAGGATTTGCCTGAAAGGAAGACTGACCGGTCAGCAACCGCACGATATACATACTGATCATGGCCATAATATCTCCTTCACAAGTACCGATGATTCCTTCTTTGTTCAAATACGCCAACCCCAAACAACCGGTAGACCGAACCGAAGTCAGCAAATCGAAACAACGTAACGTCAAACCGTTTAAACGATGTTCTAAAACCAATTCTTTTAATCCATCGTAGATCCCGCTCGCTTTGCTCAGTTCTTCTTTACTCCATTTTTCATTCAAATCCGGACGAATACTTGTAAAATGCTTCTGCTTTAATTTTTTTTCTAATTCACTTAAAGGAATATCCTTTAAACGCAAACCGAATAACGCTTCTACGGCACTATAATCGGGAACGGATGCGATTAACCAATCCGACGGTTTGCCAATGACACCCAATGTGGATGTTTTCAACGTTTTTAAAGCCTTTTGTACACCGGCTAACTCTTTGATTCGACGGGCAATGTATTCCGGGGTTCCGTGTAAAATTTCCCCTTTCTTCTGTTGATGATTCAAATAAGTCAATATTTCCAAAGAAGCAGCCAAACTGTTATTGCCACCACTGGTCAACAAGTAATAAGGTTCCTGCAACAAAGAAAAATGTTGCAAAAATAACCCTTCGGATCCGCCTGTTTCAATAAAAATCAGTTTTAGATCACAGTCATAATCCGCCAAATCGGCAAACTCCAGTTCCAACTCTCCTTTTTGTTTGATTTCATTTAAAAATCGACTGGTTTCCTCATCAAAATGGAGGGAATGTTGTAAACGAGATTTAAATGAAGACACTTTAATTTGCATCATGTTTTTTTCCTTTCCTTTATTTTTCCATAAAGATTATACCATTTCCAATCGCCTTTCTCCAAGAAAAAAAGAAAAAAGATGACAGATTTCGAATTCTGTCATCCTTCCATCACAATAACTTGTACCGGGCAAGAATCGACGGCCTCTTTTACGTTGTTTTCATCTGCTGAAGAAGGATCGGCAATGACATTTGAAAAACCTTCTTCATTGAGATCAAATACATTTGGGCAAATGGAAACACAAAGACCGCATCCGATACAACCATCTATAATTTTTACTTTCATTTTCAAACCTCCTGCTATTAGAATTCGTCTAAACAACCGCTTTTATACTTCCAAATGCGAACTTATGGCGGTTGTTTTATTGAAATAGGCAAAGCATCAAAATATTTTTAAAATCTGTAAAAATAATCCATTAAGAGACATAACTGTCTTTTTTCTCAAAATCAAAAAAAATTAAAGAACCGTTTATAAATGAATTTAAGTCTTTTTCCAATAAAACTGCAACACCATTCGGTAATAAATAACTTCCATTTACCGAGACTTTGCCACTACTATCTAATTGAATAAAGCCTATTTCCGCACTCCCGCCACACAATAAACATGTAGCATATTTTTGTCCCGGCATGAATGATTCACTCAAAACAGCATGTCCTTGGACTTTTAAATCCCCGCACCCACAGGTGTCTGTGTGATTGGAATAATCTATCCAATTATAAGGAGCATGGTAATCATGCGATGTTGTATATTTACCACAAGAACAATAATGATTTACAAAATTATGGTTGTGCTTTCTATAATACTTGACGTAATTTGCTTCTCCTCCATATGTAGAAGTATACGGACATTGATCCCCTCTATGTTCGTATAGCCCCCAAGCTCCCCATTTTGATCGAACCGTAACTAAATCCGAATTTCCGCATATACCGTTAGATTTACCGCTTGTTTTGGCAATGACAATTCCGGAATGTAAATTAAATCCACTATTATCATAATAACATATAATATCACCAACATTTCCGACACTTTCTTCATAACTGCCGTCTGTATAATAACTAGACGGATCATTCATCCAATACGGATTAGAAGTAGATGCTCTATACCAAGCATAAGAATGGCAGTTATATTTCGTCGTGCTAGAAGAAATTCTTGTTGCTTCCGGAACCAATGCATCCCCTCTTTGATTGCAGGCTTGTATAGTTGAATACGACATTTCATCCCGACAAAACACTTGGACTCTTGTTCCATTTGGGGTATAAACATAATCAATAGTCGTTGCCTTTGTTTGAGCTGCATATGAATCATAAGAATCCAGTGTTTCTATGGTGTTTATATTATTTTCAATGTTTTTTTGTTCTATTATACCCGCGAATGTATCAAAATTAACACTTAGTAAAAATACAAAAAATAGAGAAATAAAAGAAACTAATTTTTTTATCGCTCACCTCAAAATTCCATTATTTTTTCTTTGAGTTTAATGTAATCGATTTGTTGTACGCTTGAATAATAAAGACCCTCCCTATTATCTTCGAAAACCAGCATTCCATCTTGCAAGACATAAAAATTCACAATTGCATCATCATAATTGTCTACTCGGCCGATGTATTTATAAGAAACCTGAATGGTTATTCCTTCGATCATTTTAAAACTTAATTTTTCTTTTATTTTTCCATCAACAATAAGATTGATTGGAATCGTATTAAAATCAGATACTATTTCATATGTTTCTTTACCGTTCAGTTTATAAATATAACTACTGGCTGTATGAAGTGATATAATTCCGTAATTTGGATTTTGATAGTCGTAAGTCACATTGGAAGTCAAATCAATTACATCCATATAATATATCGAATCTTTTTCCCCTTTTTTTGAACAACAAACAACAATTAATACAAAATAAATCATTATTCCGATCAAACATATTTTTTTTATTTTACACAGCATAACATCATCTCCTCTTTATTTTACAAAAAAACTCCCTTCTGTTGTCTAAAAAAACTTTCCATGAACAATTAACATGAATAATTTTTAGGTAATAAACAGAATTTTAATAAATTTAATTTTATAAAAGATGGATTAGGACACTTTTTAATCTGTTCTTTATGATTCAATTGGTAAAGAAAGTTTATTATGTCTGCCGTTTTATTCCTTACATAAAATAATTCAAATTAAATTTTGATTATTTTTCTGTAAAGTTACGAACAAACCTCAAAAAGAAAAAGACATTGGTATTAGGCTATTTGGCGAATCAAATTCTCTAAGTTCAAGTAAAGCTGCTTTAACGTATCTTCCAAATCGACTAAATTCAATAAGCGATGGATATTTTCCTCAAAATCATCCGGAAGAAAACGACATTTGCTTTGGGCTAATGCCATTAATCGTTTTTCGCCGGGATGAAAGACATTATTTACGGCAAAGATAATATCAAAGTAAGAAGCCAAATACGCCGCGATCCGATGATTGACGGAAATCATATCTTGCCTTTCGTAGGCTTTCATGATCTGCACATCATAAGATGCTAAAACACCATGCAACATTTCCATATTTTTCTTTATAATATTTTCTCTTAACGTAGGAGGATAGGTGATTGATTTCTTTATTTTCGAGTAACATTGATTCTCTTCATATAAAACTTTCGACGATATTATGTTGTCTAAAAAACACGTTGTATAGCCTAATGAAGCCGTCGCATGATGCATTAAATCCTCAATCGACTCTTTGATATTATGAATGTTTCTGTAAATCAATTCGATGATGATGCCATCCTTTAAAATACAGTCATCTTCTTCTTCAAAATACTGTACAGCCATTTCCATATGACAGCAATATTCAGATAAGACCGTTTTTCTAAATTCAACATCGATTTTTTGATCGTAATAGACATAAACATCATAATCCGATTTTTCATCTTGGTTGCCACTGGCTCTAGAACCGCCTAAAGCAATGGCGACGATATTCGGATGTTTTGACAAAGCTTGGATAATTGGTTTGATTTTTTCCATACGTCTCTCCTATTCTTATCTATTTTAAGATGACAATACAAGAGAGAAAATACTCTCTACATGGCTTGTTTTACTGAATAAATCGACCGGAGTTACTTCTTTTAGGATATAGCCGTGTTCTATTAAATAGTTCACATCTCGGCATGCGGTGGCAATGTTACAGGAAATATAGACGATTCGCGGAATTTGCATACTTACAACGGTTTTCAAAAACGTTGTGTCACATCCTTTACGCGGCGGATCGAAAAAAATGACATCAATTTTCGTTTTTTTAGCCAAATCGACAATCACATCTTCACATTTTCCGCACAAAAACGTAACATTGGCGATTTGATTCAACTGCTGATTGACCTTGGCATTTTCGATGGCTTCGGCAACGATTTCTATTCCGTAGACATGTTTGACTTTTTTGGCAATTCCAAGTGTGATGCTTCCCATTCCGCAATAAGCATCGATTACCGTCATAAAAGGCTTCAGTTGCGCCATACGGTACGCTTCTGCGTAAAGTCTTTCACACTGATCGTGGTTGACTTGCATGAAGGATGCGGCGGAAACATTGTATTTCAGTCCCAAAATATCTTCTGTAATGGTTTTGGATCCGAAAAGATGAACATAATGGTCGGATAACATAACATTGGTTTTTTCGGCATTGATATTCAAATAAACCGATTGGACCAACGGATAATATTGTTCAAGATAAGCCACTAATTCGGAACAATCAAACGCTTTTGTCACAATCAGTACAACCATCATCTGATGATAGACATTGTTTCTGATCATGACCGCTCTTACAATTCCCTCATGATGGGTTTCATCGTAAACGGAAATATTGAAAATGCTGATGTAACGTCGGATGAATTCCAACACTTCTCCAGCATAGTGATTGGCAATCGCACAATGATCGATCGAAATCAGTTCATGCGTTTGTTTCTGATAAAATCCGTAAATGACGTTTTGATCGTCGTCCTTTCCAAAAGGCACTAAGATCTTGTTCCGATACCCCAACAGATTGCCCGATGAAATCAAAGGATTGATTTTAACATGGCGTAGTTTAGCGATCTTACTGATGGCATCGGTTACTTTTTTGGTTTTGATTTGACATTCCGTCTGATAATCCATATGGAGCAAATCACAACCGCCGCAAGCATCAAAATAAGGGCAGGGGCTGACCAAACGATGCGGGTTGGATTCCAATACTTTCCGTGTTTTGGCAAAAGCATATCGCTTATGAACATGCGTGATTTCGGCCAAAACCGTTTCCCCATCCATGGCCTGTTCGACGAAAACAACCACACCGTCTTGTTTGGCTATTCCGGAACCGTTCATATCATATTGATCGATTTTCAGTTTATAAACCTTTCCAATTTGCATATTCTTCTCCCTACCGATATTTCTTGGCTAAACCGCCTTGAGATGTTTCTTTATAGCGATCGGACAAATCCTTTCCCGTATCCAGCATGGTTTCAACAACTAAATCAAACGAAATCTTAGCCTCTTGATGATTCAAATAAAAAGACAACCATGCCGCATCCATCGCCCTTAAAGCCGCAACGGCATTCCTTTCGATACAAGGAATCTGAACATATCCTTGAATGGGATCACACGTCAATCCCAAATGATGTTCCAAAGCAATTTCACTGGCTCGTTCGATTTGATCAAACGAACCGCCTTGCAAAAACGCCAAGAAAGCCGCCGCCATGGAACAAGCCGTTCCGACTTCCGCCTGACATCCTGCTTCCGCACCGGAAATGGACGCATTGGTTTTAACGATATTACCGATCAAACCGGCTACTTTCAGTGCATCTTTTATTTGTTCATGCGAATAGGACTTGGTTTCAACGGCATACCGCAATAATGCCGGTAAAACGCCGGATGCCCCGCAAGTCGGTGCGGTTACGATTTCACCCCCGGAAGCATTTTCTTCGCTTACAGCATAGGCGTACGCAACGATTTTTTGGCGAACATCATCCGAAGTCGCGCTCTTTTGCTGATAAATCATGGAAGCTTTCCGTTTCACTTGCAATTTACCCGGTAAAACACCTGTTGTCGATAATCCTCGATCAATGGCTTGCAGCATTACGTGATAAATCGTTTCCAAATAATCGTCAATCGTTTTTCCTTCCATTTGATCCACATACTGCGGTAAGGAAAGTTCGTTTGTCATGCAATATTCTTTGATCTGTTTAAAATGGCGATGTGGATAAACCAAACGACTTTTTTTACTTTTTTCCCCTTCTATTTGGATACTGCCGCCGCCGATTGAAAAAACTCTCATTTGTGCTGTTTTTCGTCCGTTTTGATACCCTTCGAAAACCATCGTATTGGGATGAGGCGGAACTTCATCGGCAATCATCTGAATGGTACAAGGAAGCGGAAAAAGCGTTTTTTGAATGATATAATCGGTCAAATGACCTTTTCCCGTCAACGCAAGCGAACCATATAATTTGACGCTTACTTTCTCACAATCAGGATATCGCATCAAAAACTCTTTGGTCGCAAACAGCGGTCCCATCGTATGAGAACTGGAAGGGCCGTTGCCGACTTTATACAATTCTTTTAACGAATGCATGCTATCCCTCCCATCATTTGGATGCTTTCAATTCCATAATACAATCTCTGATCTGGGCAGCCATTTCGAAATTGAGATCTTTGGCATACGCTCTCATTTCTTCTTCCAATTCCCCGATCAAAGCCATTTTTTCTTCTTTCGACATTTTTTGTCGTTGTTTTTTCGATACATCTTCTTTTGAATCGACTTTTTTCACAGTCACGGTTTGCGGTAATTCTTTTTTGATCGTCTGCGGAATAATACCGTGTACTTCATTGTAACGCATTTGAATTTCCCGACGACGATTGGTTTCGTCGATGGCTTCTTTCATGGAAGGACTGATCGTATCGGCATACATGATGACTTTTCCGAAAGCATTTCTGGCTGCCCGCCCGATCGTTTGAATCAAACTTCTGGTACTTCTTAAAAAGCCTTGTTTATCGGCATCCAATATGCAGACAAGCGAAACTTCCGGCAAATCCAACCCTTCCCGCAATAAGTTGATTCCCACTAAAACATCGTATTTCCCGCTTCTTAAATCTCTTAAGATTTCCAGCCGTTCCAAAGCCTTGATCTCCGAATGCAAGTAGGCGACATTCAATCCCAATTTTTTTAAATAAGCCGTTAAATCTTCACTCATTTTAATCGTCAACGTCGTTACTAAAACACGTTCGTTCTTTTCGATTCTGGCTTGAATCTCACTGTAAATATCATCGACTTGTCCCAAGGTTTTGCGCACCTCGATGATCGGATCCAATAGCCCCGTCGGACGGATGATTTGTTCAATAACGGGAAATTGTTTTTCATAATCCCCCGGTGTTGCCGAAACATAGAGTACTTGATTCAATTTCTTTTCAAACTCTTCAAACCGCAACGGACGGTTGTCCAGTGCCGAAGGAAGACGGAATCCATATTGAACCAACGTTTCCTTTCTGGCTCTGTCGCCGTTATACATTCCTCTTACTTGCGGTAAGGTAACATGCGATTCGTCGACGATCAGCAAAAAATCATCGGGAAAAAAATCAATCAACGTCGCCGGCGTTTCGCCTTCCTGACGCAAAGAAAGATGTCTGGAATAATTTTCCACGCCACTGCAAGTTCCAGTTTGTTCCAACATTTCAAGATCGTATTTGGTTCGTTGTTCGATCCGCTCTGCTTCTAAATATTTCCCTTCGTCAAGGAAACGTTGGTGAACAAGATTCAATTCTAGGCGAATCCGTTTTAAGGCTTCTTCCAGTTTTTCTTTATTGGTAATAAAATGCGTAGCTGCAAAAATATTGGCAAAAGCCACTTCTTCGATCGCCATACCGCTTGCAATATCAAACGTACGGATCCGTTCTACTTCATCATCGAAAAACTCAATGCGAATCCCTTTGGCATGTTCGGAAATCGGAATGATTTCCAAAACATCTCCCCGAACTCGAAAACTTCCGCGTTTAAAATCAAAATCATTCCGTTCAAACTGCATTTCAATGAGCCGCTGGTACAGTTTTTTTCTAGGATACGTTTCACCGACGCGAATATTGAGCATGGATGCTTTGTAATCATCCGGATCACCGATCCCGTAAATACAGGATACGGAAGCTACGACTACGACATCTTTGTAATCCATCAAGGCCGCTGTGGCACTGTGGCGCATCTCATCGATTTCTTCATTGATGCTGGAGTCTTTCTCAATATACGTATCACTGCTGACAACGTAGGCTTCCGGTTGATAATAATCATAATAAGAAATAAAATATTCTACATGATTTTTGGGAAAAATACTTTTAATTTCGTTATAAAGTTGTCCGGCAAGCGTCTTGTTATGAGCCAAAACCAGCGTCGGTTTATTGAGTCTGGCAATCACATTGCACATGGTAAATGTTTTTCCGGTACCGGTCGCTCCCAACAAGACTTGTTGCGTCGTTCCTTTTTGGAACCCATCTACGATTTTTTCAATGGCTTCCGGTTGATCGCCGGTCGGTTGATATTTAGAATAAATTTCAAACATAAAAGACCTCCCATTCAACGGTATAATGGTATTTTTATTATATGTCATTTTTCCCCAAAAATCTATGCTAAAAGAAAAAACCTATTCTTCTTTGAAAAATAGGTTTAACCTGTTTTAGTGATTGAATTCATCATGACAATATTCATCGGTCAAAATGGCATCGGAAATATTTTTCAAATGATCGGCCATCCGTTCGATATTCGCCAAAATTTCAACATAGTGATCTGCATTCAAATACGAACAAGCGCCGCTGTTGATTCGATGAACATGCCGTTGATGGAAAACTTCTTCCATTTGATCGACTTCCCGTTCCAACGGATCGATCGTTTGCGCTTTGCTCAAATCACAGCCGACAATCGCTTCAAAGGTCGTATCCGTCATCGTTAAAAGAACACCGTAGATTTGTTCTAAATCCTGGATTCCGTCGCTGGATAACTGTTTATCGGTTTCATACCGTTCTTCGAAAAATTCCAAGATATTGGTACAATGATCTCCGATCCGCTCTAAATCTTTGATTTGATCCAAATAAACGGACAACAAATGCGAATTACTTTGATTTAATTGCCGCAAAGTAAGACGAATCAAATAATCGTGAATGCGTTTATCCAAACAATTGATGTTTTTTTCTAATTCAGCACCTTCGCTCAACGCTTTTTTATTTCGTTCAAAGCTGAAATTTTTAGCAAGATGCGTATAGTTTTTCACACATTCGGCCATATAATCCAATGATTTTTTGGCAAAAGACAACGCCAAAGTCGGAGACTTTTCAATGAGCGTATAATCCAATAATTCATCCATAATAGATTGTTTTTCATCTTTTTTATCTTTGATGATTTTCGTTGCCGCTTTGACCATCCAAGGAATGAAAAAGAATAAAAGGAACGTCGTTATGATGTTAAACATCATATGACCGATCGCGATCGTCATCTTCTGATTGGAACCGATTTGCAACAACCAATCCTCAATATGCCCCAACAACCACGTGTACGGCCATAACAAAATCATAAATAAAATCGCACCGACCACATTGAACATCGCATGGACAAAAGCCGTCCGTTTGGCCTGAACACCGCCGCCGATACAAGCAAAAACAGCCGTAATGGTTGTTCCGATGTTACAGCCGAGCATAATCGCAAGCGCGCCCATCAAGCCAACCGTTCCTTGTAAATAAAGTGTCTGCAAAATGGCAATGGTCGCCGAGGAAGACTGAACAATCGCCGTTATAAGCGTACCGATCAATAAACCGATAACCGGTATATCCGAAAACAGTTCGAAAATCATCGTTGCCTGATCACTGTAAGCCGTCAAAATCAAATCAAGGGCATCGCCCATCAAACCCAAACCGTAAAATAATAAACCGAATCCTAAAATGATTTTTCCCAGTTCTTTGACTTTTTCTTTATTGACAAAAAAGATTAAAATCGCACCGATCCCCACAAACAACAATGCATATTTTTCGATACTCAAGCCGATAATAAAAGATGTAATGGTTGTCCCGATGTTGGCGCCCATAATTACCCCGATGGCTTGCGGAAATGTCATCAAACCGGATCGAACCAACCCAACGGTTAATGCCGTCGTTCCGGAGGAAGACTGTATAATGGCCGTCACCAACGTTCCAACCAAAATACCTTTTAACGGTGTATTGGTAGTTTTTTCAATAAATACCTTCAGACGGTTTCCGGCGATGGCTTTTAATGAATCTCCCATAAGATTGATTCCATATAAGAAAACGCCCAATCCGCCGATAACGGTCATCAATTGAATCAGCAAGTCGGATACAGCCAATCCTTGACTCAAAAAAACCATAACCCTATCCTCCCGAAAGTAATCTTCGGTTTTATTTTATAATGAATTAAAACGGATAGCAACCATTTTTTAAATCGATCTAAAAAAAATTGGAGAATGACAGCATGAACATCAATGAAATTTACCCACAACTCAAATTAAACTTCGACATCAGAGGAATTACGTGCCATTCTAAAAAAGTAAGGCAACAGTTTATTTTCGTCGCCATCAAAGGAAAACACTTTAACGGACAGAAATTTATCAAAGAGGCACTGGAAAACGGCGCCTACTTGATCATTACCGATCAAATGGTTTTAGGTAATTACAATCATCTACGCGTCAAAAATGCCAAAAAAGAATATGTTAAATTGTTACAGCGATTTTATCATTATCATCCGGATATCTATACCGTCGGTGTAACCGGAACCGATGGCAAAACCACCACCGCCACCATGCTGCATGCCATCTTCAATTCCTTTTTATCCTCGGCTTATATCGGAACCAACGGAATCTGTTATTTACAGAAAAAAATCGAAACACCGAATACAACCCCATCCCCATCGCTTCTTTACCCGGCCTTATCGGTTTTTCACAAACATCACATAAAGGATTTGGTCATGGAAGTTTCAAGCGAAGGAATCTTAGACGGAAGAATCGAAGATTTGCACTTCAACGGAGCCATTTATACCAATTTGTCTCACGAACATCTAAATACACATAAAACAATGACCGCTTATTTTCGCTGTAAAGCGCGCTTATTCGAACAAGTCGATGAAAACGGACTGATTGCTGTCAATATCGATGATCCTTATGCTTCTTACATCCGTTTTTTCACCAAAGCCAAATTGATTACCTACGGTCTATCCAAAGGACAATATCAAGCTAAAAACATTCGGTTGTCGTTTACTTATACTGATTTCGATGTGTTTTATCAAGGCATTTTCTTAGAACATTTTCATCTTCCGCTTTTCGGCAAATACAATGTTTACAATGCGCTGGGATGTATTGCTTATACCAATGAACTGGGAATACCGATCCAATTCATCAAACAAAGCTTAGAAAACCTCGCACCGATCGATGGGCGCTTTATGTACTACACCCATCCCAAACTGAAAATCACGGCAATTGTGGATTTTGCCCACACCCCCAATGCCCTTTATCATCTGCTTTCAAATTTGCAGGCATTCAAAAAAAACAGACTTCTTTTAGTCATCGGGGCAGCGGGTGAAAAAGATGCCAGTAAACGCAAAGAAATGGGGAAAATCGCCGTTCATTATGCGGATATTACCATTTTCACATCCGAAGATCCCAAAGGCGAAAATATTTTTCAGATCTTATCGGATTTAACAAAAGATTTAGAAGATAAAGATTATTACCTTACCGTCAGTCGAAAAGAAGCCATTGCTTTAGCAGCGAAAATCGCCCAGGAAAACGATCTTGTCCTCATCACCGGAAAAGGGAATGAAACCGTCGAAAATGTTTGTAATTATCTATTCAAACACAATGATTTTGCGCTCATCAAAGAAGCGCTCAATCGAAAAGAATCACTGTAATCCAAGGGCTTGTTTGGCCAAACGATCGGCTTGATCGTTATAAGGATTGTTGCTGTGGCTTTTGACTTTAACGAAGTGGACCTTGATTCGATTTTGAATTTGCTTGGCAAATGCCACGTAGTTTTGAGCAATCAAAGAATTGGCTTTCCATTTCCCCGTAAACCATTTTTCGATTCCCACATAATCATAGACGATCGTCACTTCTTTGATGTTCAAGCGAATACAGTATTGAAGAATAAAACCCGCCCCTTTGATTTCGCCTGCTACGTTTCGAAAAGACGAATAACAATCCGCCTCATATTTTTTGGAAAAAGTATAACATTTATCTTCAAGTAATAAAACGCCACCGAAAGCGTAACAGCCCGTTTTCACATCATAAGACCCGTCGATATAAGCGACCGGCATCGAAGTGGGTATTTGAAAAGGTTCTTCTTTTAAAAACCGAACCGCTTCTTCTTCCGTTAAAAAAGATTGATGCAATACGTTCTTTTTGCCAACCAAATACTCTTTTGCCTCCTCCCAAGAGGTAAACAGTCGATTTCCTTCCTGACATTTAACTGCATAAAATTTTTTTTGCACGTTCATCACCGATTTTTATTGTAGCATTGTTTGAAACAAAAAAAAAGTTTTTATGCTATAATCTTTTAAAAGGAGGGAATAAAACATGCTTATAGAACCAAAAATCAGCCCTTATGCCGACAAAGCCTCGATTTATGATCAAGACGATACAATCATCGATCAAATATTCGAAGATGAAACGCTCGATCACTTTATCGAACACGGTGATATCACCGGTTGTCGTTTTACAAAGATGGATTTTAACCGAATGCTGCAGCATATGCATTTATCCAACTGTACTTTTCAAGACAGCAACTTATCGCAATTGAAATTTAAAAACAAACGATTTTATGCCCTGCATTTTCAAAAATGTCGAATGAGTGGTATTTCTTTAGAAAATATAGCCTTAAAATCCGTTCTGTTCGAAGACTGTGATTTATCATTCAGCAGTTTTATACAATTGACCTTTCAAGATGTACGGTTTGTTCGATGTAGCCTCAAAGACTGCCTGTTTTACCACTCCGATTTAAGAAACACGGTTTTTGATGATGTTTGTTTGCAACAAACGGAAATCGATCATACTTCTTTTCATAACATTGATTTATCCAATTGCCAAACCGAAGCCCTGCGGATTACCATCGACGATTTAAAAGGAGCGACCCTGAATACGATCCAAGCTTTGGATGTACTGAATCAGTTGCATATTCGGATAAAAGAATAAGGAACACAAACGCTTGTGTTCCTTATATTTTTTCTATCGGAGCATTATTGTTGAATAAATCTTTGGCTTTTTCGATTCCTTTGGGAATCAAATCAATGATCTTTTCCGCCAAATGCGTTTCTTCTTGAATCGATAACAACCGTACTTCCTGATTTTGAACGACCAAGAATGCAATCGGAACAATCGAAACACCACCGCCGGTTCCGCCACCGAACAACGCCTCGTCTTTTAGGGTATTGCTTTTAATATCGCTACCGCCGGAAACAAAGCCGAGATGAACTCTGGAAACGGGGATGATAATCGTTCCTTCTTGATGAAGCGGTGTTCCGATGATGGTATTGGCATCGATCATTTCTTTGATCGAATTCATCGATACTTGCAGTAAATCCGTAATATTATGCGCCATGTCGATCTCCTTTCAATGTTACTTTGAATAAAACAAGAATGAGATTGATGACATCGGTTTTAATAGCAATATAGTAATCAATGTTTTCATAGCTCGGATCCTTCCTCAACTCAATGTTTGAAAACGCGACTCGCCGGAATTTAGCACTGACATACCCCCTGATTTGATTGGAAACAATCAAATAGGCCGCATTGGAAAGCGGATGGCAGTATAAATCGCTTCTACTGAATTTGGCAATATAAAGCCGTTCTAAACTACTGTGTTTGGCCAGTTCGTTCCAAATGTTACTGGAAATGGTCTTTTTGAAATCTTCTTTTTTCTCTTGATAGGTTTTCGTTTTTTCTTTCGCCAACATTTTTTCAATCAACCGTTGATGGGGAATACGAATATGAAAAAAAGCTATTTTCGTAACGATTTTCCACGTATCGCCGGCACTCTTAAAATAAATGTGGACATTAATGGATAACAACAAGATCAAAAGAGTCATAAGAAAAAAAATCAGGATGGCTATCACAATCTCACCATCCTTAGTATGACCTTTATTCTGTTTTCTTATGCCAATTTTTTTAAAACACGAAGACAAATCAAAGCCGATCGGCGCGCCATCAACTGCTCAAAAGCCTGATAATCCTCAATTTGATTCGGCATCCCGACAAGATCGGAAACATACCGCAAAACAAGAAAGCGAACACCGGATTTAGCAGCCACATGAGCCACCGCAGCCCCTTCCATTTCGGCAACACAACAGCCCGACGTATCGACCTTCGCCAAAAGTCGGATATCATCGACAAAACAATCCCCGGAATAAATCGTCGACAAACGATACGGTAAATTCAACTCTTGCAACGCCTGTTCGACTTTGTTTATATCCGCTAAATCAGGAAGATATTCGGCCGGCTCCTGCGGAACTTGTCCGATGGCATAACCGGCAAACGTACAATCCACATCGTAATATTTTAAACGTTGCCCAATGACGATTTCTTCCGTCTTAACACCAAAAATGCCGCCGGCAATCCCGGTATTGATAATGAAATCACAATGAAAATGACTGATCAAAACCGTTGTCGATAAAGCCGCATTCACTTTTCCTACCCCACTGTGGGCAATCACCACCGATTGATGATCCAATCGGCCTTTCCTAAAAGTTGTTCCGCAAATCGTAACAGCACAAGAATCTTCTAATTGTTCGCAAAGTAGGTCTATTTCCTCTTTCATGGCACCGATAATTCCGATCATTTTTTGATCTCCTTTCTTTTTTAGCAGTCAAAGGCCAAACAAATAACTTGCCGATTGCTTTTGGTATTGCCGCCGATTTTTTCTAAAGTAACACGTCCATAATGACGCACACTTAATAAATCGGATTCTTTTAAAAGCAAACTGCCGTTTAAAACAAGTCGGTGATTGACTTGAACCAACCCACTTTCAATCAGTTTTGAAGATTGGGATCTGGATACATGATAGGCCGCACTGATTAAGACATCCAACCGCAGGCTGGAAACCGTTACGTTTTTTCGTTCTTTTTGTCGGACAATTTCGATTTTAGAAAAACACTCTTTCAATTCAACCGCAACATGTCCGATGGTTTTAAAATTTTCTAATAAAAACGGTGTGATTTCTTCGCAAAAGGCTACGTATATATCTTTAGACGGTGTAATATAGATATCGCCGATGCTTTCTCTTTTAATGCCTAAAGAAAGAATCGATCCCAGCACCATACGGTGGGTAGGCTGCAAAAATTTTTTAGCGTAGGTAACTTCAAATACCCTTATTTTAAAGTTCGCAAGCGTACTCGACTTCGGCATAAACAAGACTCGCCGATATTCGGCATGAATCAAACCGCCATCCATTACCACGGATACATCCGGATAATAAACCGCTGCCGACTGAATCAATGCCTGCTGTTCGGCATTTAAAAAAAACGTTAATGCCTGCGCACCGTGACCGGCTTTTACCAAATTCGATTGAATGGTCCGTTTAAAAAAATCTAAGTCCTTTTCTCCCATAAAATCCTTCCCAAACGAACATATGTCGCGCCTTCTGAAATCGCCTCTTGGTAATCATCGGACATCCCCATGGAAAGGTCGGTCATCTTTAGATGAAAGGTATCATTGATGCGTTTCATTAACGTGGCAAGATAAGCAAACTGTTTTTTTCTTTCTTCTGTGGTAGCCTCTTTTCTGGCCATGGTCATCAAACCAATCACTTCCACTTTAGGATATTTCAAAACTTCCCGAACAAAATCCGGTAAATCGGATACCGCAAGGCCGTTTTTACTTTCTTCGTTTTGAATGTTGACTTCAATAAAACATTTCAATGGTTTCGTACGGTATTTTTCAATCTCTTTGGCCAGTTGAAGCGAATCCAGCGAATGCAAATATTCGATCTTATCAATGACGTCCCGTACTTTATTCCGTTGTAAATGCCCAATAAAGTGCCATGTGATCGGTTCGTCTTTTAACGCTTCCATCTTAGTTAAAAGCGCATCGGTTCGGTTTTCCCCGAAATGATGGATTCCAAAGGGGAGCAACTGTTTGATTTGATCGGCCGTTCCGTACTTGGTTGCCGCTACAATACAGACGTTTTTAGGAATTTGCCGAAGCAACTCCTCAAGATGAGTCGAAACCATTGTTGTTTTCCTCCCTATTTCGCTTCTGTTTTTCTTCTTAAAAAAAGAAAAACAATCACCGCGAATACAATCAATAAATAAATACTGTAGGCATAATAATATCCATACTGCGCTTGTTCTAAGGCACAAATCCCCGTAAGCGTATAAAGAGCCGTCAATCCGAGCCAACAAATCAGTAAAAGTACGGTTCGTTTATCAAAAACACTCGTCAAAGCCAGTCCGATACTGAAAATCAAATACAAAACCATCCACGGAAACTCTCGGGTTAGCGATAAAGGCGATCCTCCTTGCGTCAAAGGATAAGCAATGTAAAAAATACTGCCGACGGCTCCTAAAACAAATACACTGCATTGTTCCAAAGAAAAATTCGGAACCCGAATCGTCGAATCCAAATCCATCAAACGAACCAATTCTTGATTTTTAAGTAAGATGGATATGACAGGCAATCCCACCAAATAAAGCACAACGGCCTCACCCAATCCAACCGTCAGCATGGAAAGCCAAATCGGTTCTTCAAATACCAAAAACAACTCGATCGCAACAATCACGGCATTGCTGATAACAGGGAACAAAGCCGCAAGCGCTATTTTCTTGATTTTGATCATCGGCAAGACAGCCAAAAGCGTCGCCAATGTTCCGAAAACCATATCATACCACCCTAAAGAGGAGGTCGTATTGGCAACAAAACAACCAATCACGATCGCAAAAGCAAATTTCGGTTGCAGCACAACCAATAAAACCAAAATCTCCGATATCCTAAATTGGACAGCCCCGTAGGCGATCGGAGAAAAAGCCCAAGTAAGGGCAGCATAAAGTGCGGCAATCACAGCCGATTCCGCAATAAAACGAATATTTAATTTCATCACAAATTCTCCTTGTTTTTTATTTTGGAAGATGGTTAGGCAAGGAACATCTTCTCACAGTGATTAATTATAGCATAAATTCTATTATTTTCAACATAAAATCAAGCAGACGTTTTTTATCTTGAAATTTCGGCCAAGACCACATCACGATTGATTTCTCCATCCTGCTGTAAAACCGTACAACCGTTTGGACGAATCAAAATATGCTTCCCGCGGATCATCGCAATCGATCGACGATAAAACCATGTATGTTTTCCGATAAAAACAAGCGGAAATACCAATAACAATAAAAACAATTTCAACGAATGAACCACGCAAACATCCAAATATTCATCTTCCCGTACGGCCTCAGGCGTAATTTTCATTCCGCCCCCGAAATACTTCCCGTTGTTGCAAACAAAAAACCAAACGTTATCAAAATGGTAATCCTGTCCGTCAATCGTTAAATCCAACGAATACGGTTTAAATTTTTTAAATACTTTTAAAGCAATCGCATAATACGATTGGCGGATGCCGGTTTTGGCATTTTCGATTTGTTTTTCACAAACATGAGAATCAACCCCCATTCCCATGCCGTTGATAAAGATGCCCGGAGATTGATCGTTTATTTTTAAAGTCGGCAAATCATTGACTAAATGCGTAATTTCAAAAATCTTTCTTCTTCGGTAATCCCGAGCCAAATCGTTTCCGCGACCGCAAGCCTTGACAAAAACACGGCAAAAGATCATTTCCGGATATACTTGGTTCAAAAAATGATGAACGGTTCCGTCTCCACCCAATAAAACGATCCAGTCTTTTTTGGTTTTATCCTGAATAAAAGCCTTTTCTTTTCCGTTTAAGTCCAAAAGACTACAAGGACAAACCGGTCCGATTTTAGATAATTTTTTCTTTAAACGTTTGAAAATTCTCGCCGGTTTCCCGCCGTTGCTTTTTTCATTGTACAAAATGTAGATCATGCCATCACCCGTATATCCATTTTGTACTATTATAGCATAAGAATTACTTTATTTGCAAAAAAAGTTCGTATTTTGTCATATGATTGGCTCGGCAAAATTCATCTTCGGAAATCTCTTCACCGAAAAATTCAACCGACGTTCCAAGTGGAAGCGGGTGTTTCAAAAGAATAAAACATTGATCCATACAGCATTTTCCTACAACCTTATAATCCTCTCCTTCTATTTTCACCCGACCATTAAAATAAAGAAACAAACCGTCGGCATACCCGATATTGCAAATACCGATATATTGTTGTTCTTCTGCTTGATAACTGGCATCGTACCCGACTGTTTCTCCTTTGAATAGCATTTTAATACCAACTAATTCTCCGTAAAAAGCCAAAGCATTTTCATACAATAGACGTCCGACCCGCAGCATCGCTTCGGTTTTACCATACGCCATACTCCCGCCGATATGAAGTTTTTTCCGATAACGCCGGGCCAAATCTTCCATAAACGCGATTTTTTCTTCTTTTTTTTCTTCTTGATACAAATGCGTGTAAATCGCTTCAATCAACGGATCGTTGATCAGTGCCAAATACCCTGTTTTCATACCGAAACGATTCATTCCCACATCGATCGCCAAATGAGCGCGGATTTTATATTTTTTGGCAAACAAATAATCATCGTAATCATTGACGGTCATAATCAAATCGCAGGAACGAAGTAAAAACGGATCTTGTTTTACTTTCCCGAAAATGAGAATATCCGCTTTCTTTGCAAGCGACCGCAACCGAACAGCTTCTTCTAAGTTTCTGACACCGTAAGAAGTAATATTCAGTTTTTCGCCAAGCAAAACCAGTCGGTTCATTCCAAACCCGTAAGCATCATCTTTGACCACCAACATCAACGGATTGGTTTTTTGCAACCGTTTGATATTATTCAAAAGTACCGTTTCGTTAATAACCTTCATTGCGTATCCCCTCTTTAAAGTGTATGCTTTTTTAAAAAAATTATATACTTTTCGTTTTACCTGCATATACTAGTAATGGTGATACAGATGGAAGACAAAATCATTTTGGGATTGGTACTTTTTATTCTACTATTTTCAAGTTTGAAACTTCCATATAACCAAAAAAAGTAATTCTATGTGCAACTCACACAAAAATAAGAACTCCTTTTATATTAGTGAATACTTTTAAAAAAGCATCCTTTTGGATGCTTTTTACTTTAAACAAGAAAAAAAGGCCGATTACTCGACCAATAATTCTCTGAAAATATGCGATGCCAACGAAGCATATTGGACTGTATTATCAACCAAATACTTTTTCGTTGCCGGTTTGCTTTTATAGGATGTATCCACATCGACACGTCCTTGATCATAAGTAATGATAATCGGATCGTCGCTAGTTTCATCCATCGGATCGTGAATCTTCGTTTTTTCTTTGACTTCCTTACGAAGCGCCGATGTAGAAAGATAGTTTGCCGCATTCAAAAAATAAATATGTTTATCTTCGCAACCTAAATATTCTGCCTGAATTTGCAAACTGGTTACAACCGCAACACTGGCTTGCGATTCGGATGTGGCATAAAGCAAAGCAAACGTTTCGTTGGCTTCGATTTTCCGCGCCACTTCATCAATACCGATGCTGATAAAAATATGCGATCGATCAATATCCGCACCGGCTTGATGCCAGTCATTATAAAAACTATATCCGGAACAACCGGTCATGGATAACAATAAAGTAATGGATAAAACAACCGTTGCGATGATTTTCTTTATGTGTTTCATTTCATCTTCCTCCAAGAACAATCATTTCAAATCTTATTATAGCCTAAATCAGCCACCGAATCAAGCCATTATGCATATTCTTTCGGCAATAAAAATTCCCCGCGATAATTGGAAAAGGCATCCTCCGGATATTTGATGTAGTCTTCTCCTTTGACGGTTGTTTGCGCTTTATAAATCCACATTTGATGCAAATCAAAGCAGATGATTTCATCAATTCCGTCTTCGTCGATATCATAAACCTCGCAGCACAGCGTCGGATGACCGTCATCCGGAAAAAGGACAACCTTATCCAATTGACCGTCGATCAGACCGCCATCCACCCCGGCATGTAACAAAGAAAGAACATGCGTTCCATCATAACTGACCGGACTGATTAAATTCCCGTTGGATCGTTGTTCTATTTGTCTTAAAAATTGGCCGTCCGCATCATAAAGACAGATAATTCCGTCACTTCCCCAAAATGCCGTTGCCATGATCTGCAGCCCTTCTAACGACGGATCGTATTTGGCTACACTGATTCGCTGCGCATGGCCGATCTCGTTATGGCAAATTATCGTTCCATTTAAATCGACAATATTCATTCCTTCATTCCCGGAGGCCAAAATAAGGCGTTTGGGTTGATCTTTCTTTAATCTGGCGTAAATGATCTCATCGGTATGATCCGAATTCATCGGAAGGGACGAAAGAATCGTTCCGTCATGATCCACCAAATCATACCCGACGAACATTTCGTCTTTGCCGTCTTCGTCAAAATCGGCTATATACGGAAAATGACCGGTATTCTTATGATGATACCGCCAAATATTTTCCATTTTATGGTTGTAAGCCCAAACATTTTGATAGCGGTCCTTCAAAATGAACCCGCCTTTATAGCCCAATCCTTCAAAATCGGCAAAACGGATGGCATCCACATTCAACCGATAAAAAGGTTCGTTTTGTACAAGCGGATCTTCCGATACGATCGGCGTAGGCATCCTTTTCAGCACTTTTCCCGTCAACAAATCGGCGATAATCACTTCAAAGTCCATCGCATAAATCACTTCTTTGCGGCCGTCTTGATTCATATCCCCTACCTGAAACGGTAAATCGCACGAAATCAATGTGTTATCCTCGATGTTGTGTGGTTCCCCAACCTGCCATAAAACCGTTCCATGAAAATCAAATACAGTCAGACAAGACAAACGGGCAAACGAATCACGAATCATTCGTTTTTGATGTTGCGCCAGTAAAAAAATCGGTTTTCCTTCTACCATCGCAATCCGCAACTGTCTGCCACTGCCGAAATTTTTCAAATCGATCCGATGAATGCACACCAAAGGCGGATATTCGCTTCGTTTAGCACGCAGGCGCGCCTCTTCTTCCAGTTCGCATTCTTGCTGTAAAGCGGCTTGTTCGTCCGTCATAACAACCTCAATTTTTCCGAAACGGCAAGCACTTTTGGCAACACAAGCCATCCGGCTGCCTGAAACAAGAAGAAGCGGATAAGAAAACATCCGTACATCGTTTAAATAAACGACCAATTCGCGGTCCCATTCCAAACGGATTCGATACGTTTTCAAATCGGAAAAATCAAAACAAGCAGAAGCCAGTATCTGAAAAGTTTCTTCTTGTCGGTGGTACAAAGAAAGAATTCCCCCTTTTATCGCAATCGCATCATAACAACGCGAAGTAACATAATTGACAGCCATTCCGCAGTATTCCGCCACCTCAAATAAACGAAGCGAAAACGACAGCCTGAAAGGACGGTAAAAGCGTTGTTGATGAACAAGACAACAATAGACATTTCGAAAAGCATCCTTGGTGTGATTCCCGCGATTTTGTTCTAAAAAACGTTCTTTTCCATCGGATGTAACCAACCAGCTGCCATCCATACTGCGCCATTGATGCAGTGGGATCGGATCATACCAAGCCCCATACGTCCCTTGATAACGACGATGATGATATTCTCCCAATGCCGTATGAGCACGATCATAAGGGAATTCATTCAACTCCAAATCTTTAAAATCTTCAAAAACAATTGTTTTCATCAAAAGATCTCCTTTAATGCCCAAACCGAAGGAAGCAATCGTACCTTTCCTTTTGAAAGAACTTCTTTGGACTGATGACCGCATGAAACAAGCATACAAGAAGCTTTCAAACCGTTTGCAACCTCCAAATCATGCAGCGTATCGCCGACCAGCAACACTTCTTCACCGCAAATGCCCTGTTGATGCAAATAATCGGCGGCAATATCCATTTTACCGGAAGCATGAATATTATCGATTCCCAAAATCGCATCAAAATAAGGAAGCAACTTGTAATGCCGACACTGTTCCAGCAAATTATGGATCTCGCTGGCGGACAAAATAACCAAATGATAGCCTTTTTCTTTCAAATAAGAAAGGGTATCCGTCAACCCTTCATATAAGCCGCAACGCATTGAAGCCGGCTGATATTGGGTGATAAATTCTTCCGCCAAGCACTCAAACGAATCGATTGAAAAATCCAAACCGGCCCGCTCATAATACGTCTTGACCGGAAATGTAAACACATTTTTATATTCTTCCAATGTCAGTTCTTTTTTATGCTGACGACGAAGCATTTGATTTAATAGTTTCAAACAAAGTGCAACATCATCAAGAATCGTTCCGTTAAAATCAAAAAAAATATATCGAATCATATTCTACTCCTTTATTTCATTATTCTACCATATTTATCCGAAAAAGAAAAAGAGGCATTTTTCCTCTTTTTACAAAACATAAAGATAGATCCCGATAAAATGCAAGATCGTACCGAACATCACAAAGAAGTGCCAAACAAAATGAGCATATTTAAAGCGACTGGCATAAAATGCGATTCCAGCCGAATAAGCCAGTCCGCCTGCCAAAATAAACCAAGTCAATTCGGCAGAAAAAGCGTAAAGTTGCGGTAAAATCGACAGTCCGGACCATCCCAGGAAAAGACATAGAATAACTTGCGGGACGGTGTTTTTATGCGGTTTTAAAATCCGAAGTAAAATACCGATTACCACGACTGCCCACTGCACACCGAAATAGGTCCAACCCAACCAACCTTGAATCACACAAAGCAAAATCGGTGCATACGTGCCGGCAATTTGGATATAGATGGAACTGTGATCGAAAATCCGAAACAAACGTTTGACCTTACTGCCATGTTTGAAACAGTGATACAAACAACTGGATAGATAGACAAAAAACATCGAACAGCCGAAAATGATTGACCCGGCCAATTCCAGCGCCGTATTCTGCCGCACAAGCATTAAAACCAACGCAACCACCGCAAATATTGCCCCGATACCATGGGTTATGGCATTGCCGATTTCTTCACCCAACGATTGTTCCCTGCTTCTTTTTTTCTTCTGTTCCATCGTTCATCCCTCCGTTAACATATAAAGTATAGCACTATTTTAAATGTTTTTCAATACTAGATGACATTTTATTGATATTTTTTAATAATCGTTTCCGCTGACCGAAGGATTTCTTCTTTCAACCATTGCGGTTCAAGAACTTGTACCTGATCGCCAAACGATAAAACAAACGATACAATCATCTTCTTGTTTTGCATCATACATTCCAAAATACTATGGTGCTCATCCAAAGGCGTAACCAGTTGGTTTTTTCCGTAAATCCGTTCGCTTAATACTGTCGATAAATCGGTAAACAACAAGCGAACCGAATAATACGCACCGTTTTGACGCATGCCGTAGGCATCCAAATAATCACTTTCTTTATATGTTTTCAAAAAGGTATACGACTCATTTAAAATTTCGATTTTCTGAATACGATTGATCTTATAATATCCGAAGCGATTCACCGCTTCATTCCATGCCAGTAAAAACCAAGCATTGCTGTAAATAAATACTTTATACGGATGTAATAAATATGTTTTGGGTTGGTTTTTCGAAGATAAATACCACACCCGGCATTTCTTTTTTTCCGACAACGCTTTTTTTAATGTCGTATAACGGTTGATTAATTCGCTTTTTTCAATAGCCAACGGATAACGGTCGATCACCGTTAAAAAAGGCATTTCATCGTCCCTTGAAGCCGAAAGGATTTTTCCCATTGCCGAAAAATAAGGCTTATCTTCTAAAAAATCAGCTTGCTTTTCCAAATAACTGCAAGAATATTTTAAAGCCCGAACCTCATCGACCGATAACGGGGTAGAAGGAAGAAGCCCGGACTCATTTAAATAATACCCACCTTTGATGCCTTTTTTAGATTGAATATCATACCCGGCCAATTGCAATTCTTGAATGTATTCCGTAATATTTCTGGGATTGGTTTCCAATAATTCCGCCAATTGATTTTTGCTGAATAACATTTTGCTGTTTAAAATCTGTAAAAGACGAATACAGAGCGCTGTTTTATTCATCCGATATCCTCCTTTTGTGCTGTAAAATAAAAAGGGAACCGTCTTCCCTTTTCAATCTATTTTCCGTTTGCCAGAATTTCGTTCATATCCTCTTTCAAATCACTCCGGTTGCAAGCAAAATCAACGGTTGCCTGCAAGAAACCTTTTTTGGAACCGATATCGTATCGTTTTCCTTTAATTTGCCAAGAGTAAACCGCTTGTTCTTCCATTAACCGCAAAATCGAATCCGTCAGTTGAATTTCACCACCCGATCCTTTCGTTTGGGTTTTCAAATACTTGAAGATTTCCGGTGTCAAAATGTACCTTCCGCCAATCGCAAGTCGAGAAGGGGCTTGATCGACAGCCGGTTTTTCGATAACGCTTTTTAATTGTTTAAGCGACGAACACTCATCGCCTAACGGAGCACAAATCCCGTATTTGGAAACCTCTTCAGCAGAAACTTCCAATGTCCCCAAAACGGAACATCCCGTTTTTTCATAGGCTTCGATCAACTGGAATGTGGCCGGTCGATCTTCCCCAACATAGACATCATCGCCCAACAGCAACGCAAAAGGTTCATCTTTGATAAAATCCTCCGCACATAAAACGGCATGTCCCAACCCCAACTGTTCATCTTGATACGTAAAACAAACGTTGATTTTTTGCGGTAATTCCCGAATCATTTCCAACTCTTTTACTTTGTTTTTCGCCGTTAAAAAAGTTTCCAATGCTTCGTTATGGCCGAAATGAGTTCGAATGCACTCCTTATCGCGATTGATGATAATCAATACTTCTTCAATGCCGCTTTCCAAAGCCTCTCTGACAATATATTCAATGGTAGGTGTGTCGACAATCGGCAACATTTCTTTAGGAACGGCTTTGGTAAACGGCAAAAACCGCGTACCGAAACCCGCCGCCGGAATGACGGCTTTTCTTACTTTTTTCACGTTTTCTCACTCCCGTTTTTAGGATTCGATATCCTTATTTTCTGTTTCGTCTGTTTGAGACGTTGTGTTTTCTTCGGTTTGGTTCAAATCCTGCTGATTCGATTCACCGGATTCAACCAATAGCGGTTGATCGTTGTTTTCCAAAACAGTTGAAGATGTCGATTCGGTCGATGCGTTTGAAGAATTTCCATCGCTTTCGGTTGGACCGATCGGCTTTTGTTCTTCTTTTACCGTCAAATCTGCTTTTTTCACAGGTGCTGATTTGACCGGTTTAGCGGATGTTCCCTTTTTATTGGAAGAATAGTCTTTATACGTTTCTCTTGAAAAAATCCGTTTGATGGAAGCAAAATGGAACAACAGAATGTAGATCAGAATAATAAATACCAAATAAAGCGCCATCATTCCGACGGTCTGCCATAAAAGACTTCCCGGCGACAGTGTATGATCATCATACCGGAAGGTATAACCGGTTTGTTCTTGATTCGCTTTGAATTCCTCATACCACGGTTCATAAAATGCATTGAACTGATCCGCTGCTTCCGTATCGTTATTGTCTTTTAAATACGCTTGAAGATAAACGTTGTAATGGTCGATCAATTCGGAAATATCCGAAAAAAAGGCTTGCGAAAAATCAAGTGGCAACGATTCGGAATAAACGACATTGGTTCCCTCGTTATCAAGCACTTCCATTTGAACGATTGTCCCGCCGATTTGAGCCTTAATATAATCAACCATCGTTTTCGTCAAAGTAATCGACATAAAATTCCAATTCGTTTGAACGGAAATCAAATCACGAGCATCGTTCATGACCGCTTCGGTAGGATTCGATGGTTTTTCAACGTAATAATCTTTGTTGGTTGTACTGCTGACGACAAAAGGATACGTATATTGAGCAGCAGACGAACTCGTAAACCGCAACGCCGTTTGATTGTCGTCATTGACATTCACATAGTTAAAAGTAGGATTGAAAATATAAATATAGTATGCTTCTTCATACACCAAATACGTTTGTTCCTCAGATTCCTGACTGTAATATACCGTATTGGTTAAGGTCGTTCCCGGAAAAACCACAATATCCATTTGATCGTGTTCGATCGTATTGATTGCGTGGGTATCAAAACAACCGCCAAAAACTTTAGCGACGTCTTCGTATTTTTTTTCGGCAATAGCGGTATTGACCAAATTGTAAACGTGATTGAATTGGTTGGAACTGTAAGCAACCATCGCTACAACGATACCAATCACAATGGCTATCCCGAAATACAAAACTTTTTTCCACATAATTCTTTAATTCCTTTCAAGTAGATCTTTCCCCTACGATGGTAATTGTACCTTTTTTTTAAAAAAAAATCAACTCTAACCCTTTACAAAATAAATAAAATCAGTATAATATTAAATGCGCATTTAATAAAAAACATGGCGTGCGTGGTGAAGTGGTTAACACAGTAGATTGTGGCTCTACCATGCGCAGGTTCGATTCCTGTCGCACGCCCCACTCAAGCAAATCAAACTTACGGGTTTTTCCGTAAGTTTTTTTGTTTTTCTTATAAAAATAAAGAGCGTTATAGACCTCTTGAATCCATAACACTCTTTATCAATAAACTTCAGATTTTCAACCTAAATAAGGATTCTGCGGTGAACAATATTGCAACATCAAAAGATCTTCTTTTTCAAAAACGGAAATTTCGATCGGTTCATTGGTCCAAGCAATTACGTTCATCTGACTAGGATCTTTCAAAATGTAATAACTGTGATAGGATTGCCAATCATAGCCTTGATAAGTTTCTCCTTCGGTTTGACCGATCCAGTAATAAATATTGTCTCTTACAAGAGCCTTTGATAATAAAACACGATAAACAGACGATTGAACCAATGTCTGAATCAATTCGTTCTTATTCTCCTGCTGTAAAATCGAAACGATATTCAATTCCAATTTTTTGAAATCACCGCTGCCAACGGCATGGATACCGGCAATCAAAGAAGATAGTTCCGTCGATGTCAAAACAACAATCTTTTCATCCGTTTGAGCCGTCATTACATCATATGATTCGTCATCTTTTTGAACAATCGCAAGATCGTTTTGCGTCAACAGTTGATTGGAAACAACAGCCCGAAGAATCGTACTAGATGTCAAGGAAGTCGCATCTTGCGGAACAGCAATCGTTTCCAACGAAAGATCAGAAAGGGTAATGGTGTCTTGACCGACAATCGTAAACACAGCCGATAAAAGCTTTTGCAGTTCTTCTTTTTGAATCAATTGAATCGAAGCTCCCGTCCTATCAAGCATTTGACGCGTTACTTCTTTAGGAACGATCAAGGATCGATTGGTTAACAATTGATCCGACAAGGTCGCTTGCAAAATCAAACTTTCCAATAATTGATTCAAGGTATCTAAGGTAATGGAAACCGATTGGAAATTCATCGTACCGCTGATTACCAATTTGCCGTCTACAGCAAACAAATTGAATAAAGACAGTAGGAACGACTCAAATTCTTCTTCCTGAATGATCGCTTTTGGCTGTTCAAGCAAATAGATTTCTTTCCAAACAACACTATCTTTTGGAATAACCAACGCATTGGCCTTGCAAATTTGTTCCGATACGGTGGCCGATAAAATATGACTTTGGATGATCGTTTGAACATCGGATGTTTGTAGGGTCATTTCTTCAAACGAAAGATTGCCCATTTGAATGGTATCCTCCGTTGCGAAAAGGTCGAAGATTCCGGTTAATACGTTCTTCAATTCCGTTTTCAATAGAATACTTTCCGTTCGACTTCCGACAGTCGCATCGTAAATCTCCTGATGGGAAACTACATCCATCGGAATGACAATCGTGGTAATCGGAAGAAGCGCTTTGGACAACTGGAATGTCAAGATTTCGGATGAGAAAATGCGATTGATATCCGATCTTGTAAAACTTTTGTTTTCCACATCAAACGAAAAACTTTCAAAATCGGATAATTTAAAGACTTGAACACCGTTTTCTTTATGACCGAATAAATCAATTATAAGACTTAATAACGCATTCAATTCGGTTGCAGTCAGTTGCTCGTTTTCATACACCGAAAGCGGAACTTCGACATTGGTCTGAATGATATTTTTCGTCAACGTGGCATTGAGGACAACCGAACTGGATAACTTGGTAATATTTTGTTTCGTGAAAATCAATTTACTTTCCAAATCCGTCGTAAGATCGAAATCAGACGAAACATCACCGATGAACGAAGCAAGTACCGTTAGCAACCGATACATCTCATCATCCGTCACTTGCTCGGTCGAACCAAACCAAATGTTTTGCGAAAGCGGAGCGGTTTTGATGGTATCGACTGCCGCTAAATAATTTTGCGGAACGGCCAACAATCCGTCTGTTCCGGCCATTTGAACAATCAAATGGATCAACGTTGCTTGGATAATATCACTTTTTAAAAGATCCTCGATATGCTCGAATAAATACGCATAATCGATGGTCTGTTCCGTTTCGGAAAAACGAAGAAGATTCAACACAGAACGAATCATCCTCACCAGTTCATCTTCTTGGATCAATTGAACGGAATTGCCCAAATAATCTTGTTTGATGCCAAGGGAGGAATCATACGGAATGACCACCTCAAAATCATCGGTACTGATTGACGTCAACGTTTGACTGAGTGTGTAATGCAAAACACTGGATTCTAGCATCATTTCAAGCGTTTGAGTGGATAACGATTTCAAAGAAGAAATTTCAAAATCTCCTTCCATCAACGCATTGATGTCAAAAGAATCGCTTTGAATGGCATGTTTCAACGCTTGAAGCAAATGCTGTAATTCCCCATCTTCTTCTTTGGAAAGCCACGATTCAACATACTGATAATTTTCAGGTAAAACAATCATCTCAACTTGTTTCAATTGTTCAATCAACAAGTTGGAAACGGTTCCTTCTAAAATCAATGAATCGCGGATAGCCTGGTTTAAAGGCTCATTTAACAAAATCTTTTCAAAATCAATTTCGGAGGATTCCCCCATCAAATCCAATATTACCTCAGCCGATCCGGCAAAACCATGGATCAACACCAACAATTCTTCTCTTAAAATCAAATCCGTTTCCGGATCAACCACTTCGTCCGGGATATAGATTTCAAAACCATCCATTTTTAGATTCGTCAAAATACCACTGGTATAAAAATACAGCAAATCCGATTCGAATAAGGAATCAACCAAGGTCTTTTGAACTTCTCCTTGAAGCGGCTTTACTAAAATATCGGCAATCACTTTCATATTCTGAGTGTCGTTTTCAAGATCCATCACGGCTTGATACAACGTTTCGCCGCCGTTTTGAAGAACATCTTTCAACGCATTTAACAGTTTATAGATCTCGCCGTAAATAATTTGATCCCCTTCTTGCCGATTTTCAAACGTAATGTTTTCAAGCGGAAGATGCGCTTCGGAATTTTCCGTTATCTGCTGCAACAGTTGATCAAAAGTATCCTGTACAAACGACATCTGACAAACAACACCCAATAGAACCGATTCGGAAAGAAATCCCATCATCTGATCGTATGCCGTTTGCATCTGTAAACCGGATGTACCTTCGAATAAAGTGAAAAAATTTTTCAACAACAATTCTTGTTCATCACTGTAAATTTGATTGGTAATACTTAAAATCGGAGCGGAAGCATTTAACAAAATCGTAAATTCATCCATCCAATCCACACTGGTTACATCCGGTAATTCAATATCGGATTCAATTAAATTTTCAGCACAGTATTCATATATTTTTCCAATCCAGCGATTGGCTTTTTCTTTGCGGGTTTGGTCTTTAAAACAAGAAAGTTTCACTAAAGAAGGAACGGCTTTTTCCGCATATGCGATGGCGATTTGGTTGGAATTATCATACGATGAAATATCTGTTAAAGATATGACATCGATCAAACTGTTGAATAGATATTTCACATCGTCTTTCGTCGCCAAATCCGTCACTTTAATGCTGTCTTCTTCTAAGAACATACATTCGATTAGACCGACCACCTTCTCGTCTTCTACAAAAGCGTCGATATGATTGATCATCGTCGTCAAAACCGACAACGACAAATTGACAAAATAGGTTTTTTCTTCAAACGAATCAACCAATTCTTTCAAATCGTCGGCAAAACCCGGTTTTTGCATGATCTGAAAAATCTCGTTGATATTTTCTTCACTCGGATTTAAAAGGACAGAAAGATCATCTCCGGCATATTGTACCAAAAGAGTAAGCGCATCTTTACAAAATCCTACATAATATCCCAATTCATCCCGAATATAAAAGGTTTCATCCACAACACCCAACCCCTCATCGGTCAGCCCTCCTTGAAGAACAAGATCGGCTATATAAAAGTAATACGGTGTGTTGGTAGAATCCTGAAATGAATTCAATAATTTAAATATCCCTTGATTTCCCATTGCGCAAATCGCGCTGTAATAATCATACAGTTCATCATATTGTTCATCTCCGAAAGAAATTTCCGTTCCGTTTCCCAATTCTTCTCGGCTCGGTGCTTTTTTACCGCCGGAAACGATAAAGAACAACGCCCCTATAAACGAAAAGCAAACCAAGGCACTGATCAAACCGCGAACACCGCCGACAAGCCCGCCAAGTAATCGTTTTTTACGATAGGGATGACTGATTTCTCCGTTTTGAAATCGGCGATTCACTTTGCGAATCTTCCGACGAACCGGATAAGCGATGAAATAAATCAAATACAATAAAAAAATCAAAAGAACATAGACAATAAGACTGACAATGAATAAAAACAGCCGGTAAGACGCTTCCACCAATGTCTGTATGTAAGCCGTATTTCCTTGAATCAAAATGATAACCTTTTCTTCTTCCGATAACGATGCCAAAATTTTTTCCGTAAGCATTTCCGTTAAAGTCGGTTTGGCTTCGACATCCAATAATTGATGGACACTTTGTCCCATCCAGCCTAAAACCGTGTCGGCTTGTTTAACAAGAATGGCATCCATCTCTTTTTGATTGACGATCCAAAGGTAAAAACAAAGACAAAGCACACCGACAACAAGCATGTGAATAAATAAAATAACACTCTTTCTGAATCCTCGAATCATTCCGAGAACAATGGCACAAAGTACAATGATGATGAACAACAAAGTTGGTCCCCAGTTGACGATAAAATCCATTAATCCATCCGGCATACTCCCACTCCCCTAAACATAATCTATCTATTATATTATATCAAAAACCGTTTTTTTAAACAACAAGGCTTGTTTATTTTTACAAAACATTTAATAATTCCGCCATTTTTTAAAAAACATTTGCAAAAACCATTGGTTTATGATATACTCTTTTATGCATTTAGGGGTATGGTGTCAACGGTAGCACGCGGGTCTCCAAAACCTTTAGTTCGGGTTCGAATCCTGATACCCCTGCCATTTTTGATGAAAGTTAAAGGAGAGTCGAGACTCTCCTTTTTGTTATATATGCTTCGATTGCTGATAGTCTAAAAACTCCATATAATCCTTGAGGGTTTCAAAACCTAACTGCTTAAACTCTTCTATTTCCTTGTTTGACATTTCGATAAATTTATCGTTAATTTTGTATTTTAAAAAATTTAAATCATAGTTTTTTATACAAGAATCAAAATTTGCGGTTGCTGAAAGTCCAATCACTGGGTAATTTTCAACTAGCTTCAATAACATACCTTCTGGTGTTATATTGTACATATTAAAAAATATTTTCGTTTGCAAGTTACAATCTTCATAATCAATTAACTGAATAAAGGAAAAACCATCATAATAAAAGTCATATTTTCTCTTTCTTTTATCTCTTTTTCCTTCAATTTCAAATGCCATAGATTTGACTTCAATGGTTTTTGAAATATTAAAAATCGTTTCTAATAAAAAAATTCTATTCTCTTCTCCTAACGATAATCGGTCTAAAATGCTATTTATAGAATGCTTTAATGAAATTCTTTCTTGAATATTTATTTTATTCCTTAGAGCATATTTATTTTGATATTCATTATACAACCTTGCTAAATTTAGAATTTCAAACATGAACCCTATATCTACCAAATAAAGTTTTAAATCCATATCTATAAAAAAGTTTACATCAAAAACATTATAGTCTTTTAGTCCACTAAATTTGATTGAATCTTTTTTAGGATAAACAAGGTAATTTAATCTATATTTACTATTTAAGTTATCTGTTGATTTCAAATTATTAAACTCAGCAGCTGTTTCCTTAAAAAAATCAGAAAAGCCTTTTAAATCATTTTCATACTTTTGTTCAAAGTCATATATTTTATCTTTTAAATAATTTAAACTTTTATAATAATATATATAATACTTTAATTTTTTATAAGCCCATTTTAAATTTTCCTCTGTGATTTTGATCATAAGTATCCCTCTCATATATTGTAAAATAATAAAATTGTTCTTTAATTAAATATTATCATAATATATGAAAAATTTACATATATTTACAAATTTTATATTTTAATATATAATGTTTATGCAAATAAAGAGGAGGTGTTTATTATGAAGGCTTTGATTAAAGCCCTTATGCGACTTAGCAAAGGAAAAAGCCTTTTTATAGGCATTTTAGCTCCAGCTCGGTTTTCCCACTGGATTCCTCTTTATTTCCATATTAAATAAAAAAAGTAATTTATAATTCTATTCATTCTAGTATGGTAGCGGTACTTACAAAAAATTTCAATCTATATTGAACGTTACTCTAATATATTGATTTATCAATATAAAATCTAATGGGATGGAATTTATTCATTTAAAATAGATTATTTCAGTTCAAAGTTTAGTGGTTCTAAAAAATTAAGGACAACAAATTAAAATGTTGTCCAAAAAGTTATCCTTTAAAATAGATTGATTTAATTTAAGTTGAATTGATTTACTGCTTCGTTCGACATATATCTAACCGAATATAATTCGATTTAAATAGTTTTAAATCAAATAGGGGATAACTCCAAAACCTTTAGTTCGGGTTCGAATCCTGATACCCCTGCCAAGTGCGATAAATCCGAACTTCATTACCGTAATAGGTGATGTGTTCGGATTTATTGTTTATTTCTCGCAATAATAAAAGTTACGGGCAGAGAGTTTTCGCTCTCTGCCCGTGTGTTCGTTTAAGCCGTTTTATCGGCGGTCTGTGCCTTTAACGCGGCTTGTTCGGTCTTCCATTCCTCATATTCCTTTCCTCCTTCTTCGCTCTCAAAGAAGGCTTGAATTTGCGGAAGGAAGTGCCGTGCTAAATTTTCATATTCATAATCCGGAATATCCCATCCACCTTTTTTCATAAGGCATCACGGAACTTATAGGATTATGACGGTCATCACTCCTTTACATTTTTATTTGCATACCGCCATCATCATGGCTGTCTTGGCTTTTCTTTTGTCCGCGTTTGCGTTCACGGACAAATTTGGGTTTCTGTTTCTCATTATTGTCCGTTTCTCCTATCATCGTAATATCAGCTGCAAGATACAAAGCATCGACGGCAATATCGCCCCAACCGCTGCCCATTTCAGTTTGAGTTTCCACGGCGTCAAGTCCTTGGCTTTCATCTCGTTCATCATACGATTGATCTCCTTGTGAAGCTGTTCTTTCAAGGAGTCCGTCTGCCTCGATAATTTGTCCTTGGTTGAATACTCTATTGAGTCCAGCTTGTCTGCCGTTATCTTTCGCATCTCCGCTAAATAAGGTCTGAGTATTTGTACCGTTAGGTCGTTCAAATCCTGATGCGTTGGCAGTTCGGATATCAAATCCGTGCTTTTTACAATGCTGTTCCCAACTGTCGAAAAGTATTCCGCTATTTTGTTGTACTGTTCCAATGTCAAAAGCAGATACTGAGGCTGTATCGGCTCGGTCAAGGTTGCCACCGTTTCCTCGGTTATCTGTTCTATTGGATTGTTCTTCTTCATTTCCTCTATATCCATAAGCAAATAATTCCTCCATATTAGTTTTTAAATATTTATCTTCAAGTAATCGGTTATCCCGAAACCGTTGACCATCCGGTGTGGTATAGGTGATATACTTATAATAGTCTATCCATTTTACACCGTATCCGAGTTTGTCCATTTGTTCGATAAACTGCTTTTTGCTTCGGCTTGTTGCTACCGCATAATCTATGGCATTTGTCAGTTTCAGCTTTTTACTGTCGCTGCGCAAGGCGGTGCGGTATTCTCGCTGATTTATAGATTTTTGTTTAGGCTTTTGGTATGGTGTTAACACCTCTAACCCAAACTGCTGACAGATTGCATCCGATTTGTGTCGCAGTTCTTCCAAACCTTTTTCATTGATTTGGATTTTATAACCCGTTTCACAGTTTACCGAGTTGACAACGAAATGATTATGCCAGTGGTCACGGTCAATGTGTGTTGCTACAACCACCTCAAACCCATCAAACAGTTTTGCGGTTTCCAAACCTATACGGTGTATCTGTTCGGGTGTAGCATTGCAATCGGGTTTAAAGGATTGCACATACTGTTTGAAGAACACACCCTTTGCTTTACCGTATTGATGCTTGGTAGCCATAAATTCCTGATACGCCGATTCGGGAACACAGTGCTGACCGCTTACAAGCTTTATTCCGTCTATGATGGTTTTCTTATCTTGCATAACATAATCAAGCACTCGTTTCATCGCCGTGGCGGTCTGTGTCTTTTCGGGGATTGCCGTAAAGGTTGCCATCAACTACACCTCCCGACTATCTCGTTAAGCGTTGTCAGCACCTCGGCATATTGCTGTTTCAACTCATGCAAATCGTGACATACAATCTTGCCCATATTACAGAGTGTTGTGAGCTGATTAATGTTTCTTCCAATGGCTTTCTGTTCTTTCAGCACATCCGAAAGACCGTTTATAACAGTTATGGGTTTATTCATTGCCGCTGCCGTTACAAACTCGGTGAAGTTCATATTCACTTTTTCTGCTTTTTTCTTGATTGCTGCATAATCGCTCTCACGAAAACGCATTGCAATCATTTTGGTTTTGTTGTTGGTTTTAGTTATCCTCTCTTTCTGCGGCAGCCGAACTACCGCTGTTTATTCCCCGATGTCGTATTATTGGGGGTTCGGGGTTCACCCCGACAAGCTGTTTGTAAAGCGGCGGCTTTAGAGCCGCTGTATATACAAACAATATGCTTGCCTATCCCTTCGGGATAGAGTTCTACCGCAGTCATATTTTGTGATCACTCCCTTCTGCTGTAATATAAAAATCCCTGCGTGAAAACTGTATGGTCATTCCTTGACAGTATCCGCGCAGGGATTTGTTTTGCGTTTATGTTTTTGTCAAAGAACATACCGACAGAGATAAAAATAAGCCTTGTGCTGTCAAGTCGCTTTCGGCTATGTATTACACGAAGACATATATGTTCTCTATTTGATTGGATGCTTATTTTACCGGACTTTAAAAGTTTTGTCAAGGCCAATAATGCAAAATTTTGTTTGAAAATAAAATCGTACAATATCGTGCAATAACTTTACAAATCGTTCGGTTTGTGGTATACTGTAGAAAACACGAAAAACGAGGTGCTATTATGGCTGAAATAGAAGATCGCTATTGTTCTATGCCTGAGATTATGAAATATCTCGGCATTAGTAGAGATACCGCATTGCGCTGGATCGCGACAAAAGATATGCCTGCACATAAAGTTGGCAAAAAGTGGAAGTTCAAGGTTTCTGAGATTGACGAATGGGTAAATAGCGGCAAGGCGGAAGAATAAGGAGTTGATATTATGGGTTTTATTCAAACAATTATTGATAAGCATAAAGAGAAAATAAAACTCCGAAACGATATGTGTGACAATCTAATTATGCAGATTGATACAGCTTTACGAGAAATAACTATATTATTTGCGGATTCTCAGTCATTTGTTGAGCCAAGCAAAGAATTTGAATGGCGCAATCGCAATGCGTCTCTAATTGCAAATGTGAGTATAACAAATATTCAAAAATTGAAAAAGGCAATACACTATAAAAGTTTGTTGGAGAAACAAGCGGAACTATATCGCAATGCCAACTCTCTTAAACAACAAATAAGCATTCATAACGATAGAGTTGCCGATGCAAAAATCCAAAATGCTTATACATTGATCGGGGATGTTGAGGGACGAAGATTAGACAAGCAGCAAATGACTTGTATTGTCAAAAATGCTCACAACCATCTTGTAATTGCTGGGGCAGGAACGGGTAAAACAACTACTGTAGTAGGTAAAATAAAATTTCTGCTACAATCGGGAAGATATAAGCCGGAAGATATTTTGGTATTGTCTTTTACCAATGCTTCAGCAAGTGAGATGAGCCAACGAATCAACCAAGAAACCGGTTGTAACATAGATGCATCCACATTTCACAAACTTGGGTTGAATATTATTACTAAAGTAAATGGTATCGTCCCTAAAATTACGCAATTAAATTTGCGCAAGTTTGTTAAAGAACAGTTGTTGCTGAATATGCAATCAGATGCATATTTAAATCTATTGAGTTCGTATTTATTGTATAATCGTGTTGTTTCAAAATCCGAGTTCGAGTTCAAAACGCAAGCAGAATATGAAGAGTATTTGCGATTAAATCCGCCAACAACAATAAACAATGAAACAGTAAAAAGTTATGGCGAAATGGATATAGCAAACTTTTTAACACAAAACGGAATACAATACATCTATGAACACCCTTATAAAGTCGATACACGCACAAGCGAATATGGGCAATATAATCCAGACTTTTATTTGCCTGAATATGATATTTACATTGAATATTTCGGTGTAAATAAGAATGGCGAAGTTCCATCCTATTTCAAAGGTGCTAACGGAATGACAGCTACCCAAACATATCAAGCATCTATGAAATGGAAACGGGAAACTCATAGTGTTAATGATACTATTTTAATCGAGTGTTATGCTTATGAAAAATTCGATGGTGTTTTGCTTGAAAATTTAAAAGAAAAACTTGTTGCAAAAGGTGTAAAACTAACTCCAAAAACCACAAAAGAATTATGGGAACAAGTGTCTGCTGATGGTGATTCCATTCTTGATGGCGTTATAGAGTTGTTTGAAACCGTTATCAATCTTATAAAAAGCAATGGATACACAATTGCTACTGTGCGGCAATTGAATATCGGAAATAGTAATGCTCAAAACAATAATACTATTTTGTCGCTTCTTGAACCCATATTTAATTCATACTGCGCCTATTTGAATGAGCACAAGGAAATTGATTTTAATGATATGATCAATATGGCAACTCAGTATGTCGAGCAAAGGAAATATATCAGTCCTTACAAATATGTTATCGTTGACGAGTATCAAGATATTTCCAAAGCTCGTTTCTCATTGCTGAACAGTATGAGAAAATCCAATGATTATGACCTGTTTTGTGTGGGTGATGATTGGCAAAGCATTTATCGTTTTGCTGGCAGTGACATCGGATACATTTTGAACTTTGAACAATACTGGGGTTCTACTGAAATCAGTAAAATTGAAACCACCTATCGTTTTACTCAAAAACTCATAGAAATTAGCGGAAATTTCATAATGCAAAACCCCGTTCAAATCAAAAAATCTATCAAAGGGAAAAATGATACTGTCGGGTTTGCTTTAGGTGAAATTAGCGGATACACTGATAAATTCTCTATTGAGTTTATGGCTAAAAAACTTGAAGATTTGCCAAGAGATAGTAGTGTGTTCTTCATTGGAAGATACTCTTTTGATGCAAAATTGTTGAGCGATAGCGGATTGTTTGAATGTCAGTACAACAATGTTAGCGGATTCGTGGAAGTAAAATATCGCAAGCGAACCGATTTGAAAATGAATTTTATTACTGCACATAAGTCCAAAGGATTACAGGCGGATTATATTTTCATTATCAATAACAAAAAGTCGAGAATGGGTTTCCCTAGTAAAATACAAGATGCTGCAATCCTAAACCTATTACTTGATAATTGCGATCAATACCCATACGCAGAGGAACGCCGCCTTTTCTATGTTGCGTTGACAAGAGCGAAGAAAAAAGCATTTCTTGTTACTGTTAGCAATCAAGAATCCGAATTTGCTATGGAACTCAAAGAACGCTACGGCGAGGAACTAAAACGAGAACAATGGGAATGTCCGTTATGTGGCGGAAAATTATTGAAAAAGTCGGGACCATATGGGGAGTTTTTCGGATGCTCAAATTATAAGAGTTCTGGTTGCACTTATAAAAGAAAAATTAAGTAAAGAAGGTGATTCGGAATGACAGCTGTAATATATGCACGATATTCAAGTGACAATCAGCGTGAAGAGTCGATTGAAGGTCAGTTGCGTGAGTGCAAGGCTTTTGCGGAAAAGAACGATATTCAAATCGTTGGTACATATATCGACCGTGCTTTCTCTGCCAGAACGGACAACCGTCCTGACTTTCAGAAGATGATAAAGGATAGTGCGAGTAAAAAGTTTGAGCTTATCATTGTATGGAAACTTGACCGCTTTGCCCGTGATCGTTATGACTCTGCTCATTATAAAGCTGCACTCCGTAAGAATGGTGTTAAGGTTATATCCGCCACCGAAAAGATTTCCGAAGGTTCGGAAGGCATCCTTATGGAAGCGGTGCTTGAAGGTATGGCGGAATATTACTCTGCTGAACTTTCTGAAAAGGTTGTTCGTGGTCTTACTGAAAACGCTTATAAATGCAAATTCAACGGCGGCACTTTGCCGTTAGGATACACCATTGATAGCGAACAGCATTTCCAAATAGATCCTTTGGTTGCACCCGCCGTTCTGGAAGCCTTTAAGCGTTATGCTGAAGGTGCATCGATGACCGAGATTGCACAGGAAATGAACGCCAAGGGTTTGCGTTCCGCTTTTGGCGGTAAAATCGGTGTTGATATGGTAACACGAATGCTTAAAAACCGTCGTTATATTGGCGAGTTCAAATATCGGGATATTATTCATTCCCACGGTATTCCAGCTATCATTCCAGACGAATTGTTTGACCGTGTTCAACGCCGTATGGCTGCAAATAAAAAAGCTCCGGCGAAACATAAAGCAGAAGACGAATATTTGTTGACCACAAAATTGCGTTGTGGCAAATGCGAATGCTTTATGGTTGGTGAGAGTGGAACGAGCAAGACCTCAACTGTATATCGTTATTACAAATGCGTTGGTGTTAAAAAACACAGCGGTTGCGATAAGAAAACCGTTAAGAAAGATTGGATAGAGGATTTTGTTGTAAAGCAAATTGAAAAGGTGCTTTTTGACGATGTTCTCCTTGGAAAGATTGCTGATACCATTATGGAAATCCAAGGTAAAGAAAATACTGTTTTGCCGATGCTCAGAAAACAGTACGCCGACATTCAAAGAGGTATTGATAATCTTCTTAATGCTATTCAGCAAGGTATCATCACTCCATCCACAAAGCAACGCCTTGAAGATTTAGAAAAACAAAAGAATGATCTCTCCGTTCAAATTATCAAAGAGGAAATGGCAAAGCCGTTGCTTACAAAAGACCAAATTCTCTTTTGGTTTCACCGTTTCCGTAAATACAATACACGCCGTTTAGATCATAAGCGCAGGCTGATTGATAGTTTTATCAACACGATTTATTTGTATGATGATAAAATGGTGATAACCTTTAATTATAAGGACGGCTCTGAAACCATCAGCCTGAGTGAAATCGAAAACTCAGATTTAAGTTCGGATTTAACTGCATCCGCTCTGCCATTTTTGATGAAAGTTAAAGGAGAGTTTCGACTCTCCTTTTTGTTATATATGCTTTGATTGTTGATATTCTAAGAACTCCATGTAGTCTTTTACTGTATCAAAACCTAATTGTTTCATCTTTTTAAATTCATCTATTCCATTCTTTAGTTCTTCTTTTGGTTTAGATTGAAAGAGGTTATCTAAGGTAGAAACTGCCACAGTATCAGAGGATTGGATAAAATGGGAATAGATGTCTGTGGTAGTTGAGGTTCTTGAATGTCCTGCTCGACCTGATACAGTGACTAGAGGTGGTGCTAGAATATAAATAGTGCAAGTCAAAATGAGAAAATTCCAAATAGACAAT